>ERZ772805.2553-NODE-2553-length-11573-cov-72.721653_pt1 | contig 11573 bp, 6 predicted proteins | sample MGYA00511344_ERZ772805 | MGnify/ENA primary metagenome ERZ772805 (study PRJEB29015, sample SAMEA2737730) | human gut metagenome | biome: human gut; feature: human-associated habitat; material: faeces | place: China | collected 2012 ...
TAGTCATCCTGTTTACCTCTTTCTCAGGGAGTTTAGTCTCCAGGATTCCCGGGGCGGTTCACTTTGCGGATGTCCGTTGGATAAGCGAAGAACGTGGCAAGATTCGGCCAGTTAGCCTGCCAGCTTCGGCTTATCTGAGGATAGCGACTGTCCCAGGCCGCAGCGAACGCTTCCAGTGCCTGCTGGCCTGCCTCTTCCGTGGGAGCCTGATAAATCGCTTTCAGGTCGCGAGTGACGGCTTTGTAGTCCTTCCATGACACGAAGCGCAGGCTGTTGCGCACCATATGCACGATGCATAACTGGATGCGGGCCTTCGGATATACTGTGTTGATGGCATCCGGGAAGCCTTTCAGGCCATCCACACAGGCGATGAGGATATCGTTCAGACCGCGGTTTTTCAGTTCAGTCAGCACATTGAGCCAGAACTTCGCCCCTTCATTTTCGGCCAGCCACATACCCAGCAGTTCTTTCTGACCTTCGATATTGATGCCCAGTGCCAGGAACACCGATTTGTTGATGACGCGACTGTTCTGCCGAACTTTCAGGACAATACAGTCAAAATAAACAATGGGGTAAACAGCATCCAGTGGTCGGTTTTGCCATTCTACAACCTGCTCCATCACGGCATCGGTAACCTTTGATATCAGTGCCGGTGAAACATCTGCGTCATACAGTTCTTTGAACGCAGCGGCTATCTCACGGGTGGTCATCCCTTTGGCATACAACGAGAGGATCTGGTTATCCATCCCGGTAATACGGGTCTGATTTTTCTTTACCAGTTGTGGTTCGAAGGTACCGTCACGATCGCGCGGAGTACGCAGTTCCAGTGGACCGTCGCCTGTGATAACGGTCTTTGTGGAATAACCGTTGCGGGAGTTAGCTCCTGGTCTGGACTGATTTTTCTCATACCCAAGATGGTGTGTCATCTCTGCATTGAGAGCGGCTTCAACGCTGAGCTTTTTCAGCAGCCGATCAAACTGACTGAGGTCTTCAGGGGTTTTGAGGTATTTGGCCAGTTCGTTAGCCAGAGCCTGTAACTGTTTTTCGTCCATAAATTAACCTTCATTTGATGCTGGATTGAACATATCAAAATCAGGCAATTACACAAATCTATGTACAGGCTCGACCACTTCATACAGACACCTTTTCTGGGTCGACACCGTTTTCACTGTTCTCCCTTTCAACTGACTTATCTCTGTCACACTGTGACCCTGCATCAGCAGACGAAGCACCTCCATTTCTGCCGCGGACAACCCGCTGCCCCACAGAGGCACTGACAGGATGTAATTTCTGCTCACTATCTCCAGCATAACTCTCTGTCACTCCTTCCTTAACACCGGTGTCTCTGTGTACCACTGGCGAAGGCAGAATGTCTCCCGGTTACGTCTGTCAGGCCACATCTCCACCACACAGGCCAGGTTCAGCAGCATCAGTGACAGCCACAGTTCTGCATCCGCACCCCATGACTCTGCATACAATTTCACTCCTGCACGAACCATACCCGACAGACATGCCAGTAATAACAGACCATAACTCACCACCATCAGCCGTGGATAGTTATGCCTGAACGGGTACACAAACAGAAAAATAAATACTGTTGCACCACTCACCAGACCGGCAATCAGCTCCCCGTCCTCCGGATATATCACTGACAGAAAACGTCCCTGCCCACCTGTTATGGATGCCTCAAGTGCCAGCAGCCACCATGAATGACACTGCAGAAACAGGGTCCACCACAGCCCCCCGCCAGCCCGCAGATTACCCGCACTGTCAAAATCTTCGGCGCGGTAACGCATCATAATGTTACTCCGCCATCCCGTGATGCACACTCATCCCATAACTGCTTCACCTGTGCTGCAAATTTCTCTGCCGAACCCCGGAACAACACCTTTTCCACATCGTTTTCTGTTAACTGCTTCTGCAGGCGTTCACGGTAACGTACGTTTTCCACCAGAGTCAGGACTGCTTCAACATATTCCTCGCGGTTATGTGCTATCAGTGATTCCGGCAGACCAAGACGGCGGAACACCCCCTCATCAATATGCGTATGTACCTCAGGACCACTCATACAGACTCCCGGAAGCCCCTGACGCACCGTATCCACCAGACCATTTGTGTTACCAAACGGAAACGGATTCACAAACAGTTCACAACTGTTCAGCGCCGCCTGATAAGCCTGTACCGGCATATGCGCATTCACTTCCGCATCCGGCAGAACCGACAGAATACTTCTGCGCAGATAATCGAACGTCAGCCCCTGTGCAAATCCCATCCAGAAACAGAAGCGAACCGGTACACTGCTTGCATCACTGACAGCCTTCAGCGTCTCCAGAAAACCCGGGTTAATTTTCATCACCGATGCACAGACGGCTATTCTTACCGGCAGTTCCCTCGGCCATGCAGCTTTTGACCTCTCCCTGAATGGCGTGCGCTCAGGTATGACCCGGGTTGTGCCTGCCGGAGGAATGTACGGAATGGCATCCGCTGGCAGGGCGCATACCCGCTCACTGAAGCATCCCTCATCCCCCAGATAATCCTCTTCCACCAGAACAGCATCAATATGCTCCGACCAGGTGGTTGCAGGATGGCCCAGCGCCATTAACTGAAGCGGAGCCAGTCGCAGGGCCGTCAGAAACACCGTCAGCGGAAACATCCCCACTGACGGGTAGTAAATGACTTCTGGACGTCTCTCACTCAGGTGACGCACCGCATCTCCGGTAATATTGTCTGCTGACAGTTCAATGAATTCATCAAACACCTCCCGGGTCACCTCATCAGTTGCTCCTGGCTGAGCAATTCCCAGCAGATGAAAATGCTCCCGCAGCGCACGCATGGACGTCGAGTGTGTCCGGTAAATACTGTGCTGGCAGGTAAACCACTCCAGCACGACAGCCACCACCGGCTTTTTCCGTGTGCCGTCCGCTTTTTTTACCGGCAGATACGCCGACAGCTCCCGATTCAGGGTGCGGGCTGTCAGACGGTTGATTTCCCGCTTTATCAGATGCTTTTCCGGCAGGTCTGCGTAAGAGCAGTGCATATAAACATCATGCAGAACCCGGCGAGGCAGAAAGTCCAGTGAGTCAATATCATTCATCCGTGCCGGCAGCCAGGCAAGAAGTTGCTCACGCTTCTGATGCGCCTCTGGTGTTGGTAACGCCCGACCACTGAGCAGCGCAAAAAACAGTCTGACCACCGTCTCCCGGTCATACTGCCAGAGCGCCTCCGGCTGAAGCTCTATCCGGGAGTCAGGGTAATAACACAGACAGAACAGCTTCAGGTTGCCGGCATTCAGGGTCAGCGGGTCAACCCGGCCTCCCCCTGCCGCATTAATGTTACGGATGATATGGTCACCATGACGGTAAGTACTGACGGCAAAAATCAGCGCCAGCCAGCGGTGATAGTCCATCATTTCCGCAAAACCGCCATCACTGAGACTAAACCCGGGACGGGAGAACAGGCTCGTTATCGCCCCCGCAAGACGGGTGCAGAGATGTTCATTCAGCTCCTCCGGCATTGTGGTGGGGGCCCAGGCAGAAAAACGGGGGCCCCAGCAGGCATAGTTCTCGTCCAGCATTCGCAGTAACAACAACAGTTCCCGGGCTGCGGTCTCAACATCCCCGAAATGAACCCGCCATTCAAAAGTTTCAAGACAAAAGTGCTCTGTGTTCTGTTCCTTTGTAGAACAGTTATCAGCATGAGTGTTTACAGCATTCACCATTACATCACCGGTATAAAAAGTTAAAACAGACTCTGGTTAACAGATATGACAGAAAACGAATAAAGGAAGACCCGCCCGCAATGAAACGGGCGCATCTTCCACAACCCTCCCGAAGGAGGGCTGTGTCATTTACAGGATTACGGGTTTTCCGGGCGAACCACCTCCACACCCTGCTGCGGCGGCATAACACCCTCAGCGCGGCTGCTCACAACCGGACCGTTCTCACAGCCTTCATCATCCATGCAGACCGATACATTCAGATGCTCCACTTCTGTCCGGTAGCCGGATGCCTGAACAGCATCACTTCCTGTCAGCAGTCCCCCATGCAGTCCTGCATCCTGCTGTTGCCAGCCTGCTTCCAGACCACTGTGGGTCGGCGATACATGTTCCATATCAAGCCCGTTAGTGGAGCTGCCGGTCAGGGTGGAGTTTGTGAGGGTCACCGGTTCTGTGACACGGATGCCGGAGCCATTCACTGATGAGCCGTTCACCGTCGTGTTGTTCAGCGTGCTGTTGCCCGTGATGTCCACACCCGAACCGTTGCCGGTTGCGTTACCGCTGATGTTTCCGTCAGTGACGTTGCCACTGATGTTCACACCGTTACCGTCTCCGGTATTGCCACCCGTGATGGTGCCGCCGGTTACCGTACCGTTGATGTCCACACCACTGTTGCTGCCCGTGCTGTTGCCGGTGATCGTGGTATTGGTGTTGGTCAGGTTACCCCCCACCTGGACACCCGACCCGTTGGTCGCGTTACCCGTGATGGTCGAACCGTTCGTGGTGGTGTTACCACCGGTCGCCACGCCACTGCCGTTACCCGATGCTGAGCCATTGATGGTGGTGTTGTTCAGCGTGCTGTTGCCCGTGATGTCCACACCCGAACCGTTGCCGGTTGCGTTACCGCTGATGTTTCCGTCAGTGACGTTGCCACTGATGTTCACACCGTTACCGTCTCCGGTGGCATTGCCTGTCACTGTACTGCCGTTGCTGTTGCTCAGGTTGCCGCTGATGTTCACGCCGGAGCCATTGGCCGTGGAGCCGTTCACCGTGACATTATTCAGGGTGGTGTTACCTGTGATACCCACGCCAGAGCCGTTACCGCTGGCATTACCGGTAATGGTACCGTTGGTGATATTGCCGCTGACATTCACGCCACTACCGTTACCCGTGGCATTACCATTAACCGTGGTATTAATCAGCGTCCCCGATGTCAGGGCTCCGGTGCCATTTACTGTCGTACCGGTGATTGTCCCGTTTGTCACATTCCCGGTAATATTCACACCAGCACCGTTTGTGGATGAACCAGTGGCATTCAGGTTTTCACGGTCACCATTACCAATAAAGATACCGGTACTATTGACAGAAGAACCATTCAGAGAGAGGTTTGCACCAGAGCCATTCGAAGCAGTCCCGTTGCCAATGAAAATACCGTTGCCGCTGCCATTGGAGGTACCAGTGATGTTACTGCCCGAGATATTGGCTGAACCCTGAATGCTGGTTCCGGTTCCGGTATTCGAGCTGCCGTTGATGGTAGCGTTAGTGGCATCAGCATTACCATTAAGAATTATGCCGTTGCCAGTATTTGAGTTACCATTGATGGTAACATTTGCACCACTGAGATTAGATGCGCCGCCAAGATTAACCCCTGCACCAGTATTAGATGTACCGTTCAGGTTTACAGAGCCGTTAACAGTGGAGATGTTCAGAATAACACCACCAATTCCGTTACCGCCAGTAGTGGAGTTACCGTTAATGGCTACGTTGCCTGTGCCCGTAATATTCAGGTAGGGGGTAATACTGGTCCCCAAAGCACCAAACGAATTACCGTTTCCCTTTAGATTAAATGTAAGATCACTATTGGTAAGGTTAATGGTTACATTAGTAGTTGACGCACCAACTGCCCCATCGTAGCCTATAACATTATTGTACCGACCACTACCAGTCATGGATGATGCATTAATCAGAACAGTACCGTTATGGAAGTTCAAGAAAGAGACGCCACCGCCACCAATGAAATATAAAGCGTTAATTTTGGCTGTCGCATTCATTGAAACATTGCCAAAGAAACTATAGCGCCCCCCTCTCACAAAACCTATACCCACCGTATTACCGATGGCGCTGTCCGCTTTTTGATTAACGTTAGTTCCGTTAACATAAATATGCTCTGCCGATAACGAAGTATTCCCCCTGAATACCAACGCGCCCGAATTTGCCCCATAAAAAGAATCAATATAAGTCGCAGACTGGGCATCAACCGCAATATTCCCCTGACTGGCGTTCAGGGTGGTGTTATGCAAGAGCACACCAACCACATTAGATTTGTTCTTCCCGGTAATATTGATATTACCTGCACTGCTGCTGATGTTTGTTCCTGACAGGTGCACATAGCTGCCGTTCAGCGTGACATCCTTATTAGCCGTCAGGTTGCTTTTGTTCAGCGCCATACCACCGTTAGTGCTACTGGTGATGTTGATGTTGCCCGTTGTCGCATTCAGTGTGGCGTTTGTCGTGGTGCCTGAAACATTGGTAAAGCTCAGGTTTCCACCCGTAATGTTCAGGTTGCTCAGCAACAGCCCCGAAATACTCACGTTCCCGCTGGTATACAGCGCCGAAACGTTGCTGAAGCCCCAGTTCCCGCCTTTATCGCTGCTCAGATTCAGGGTCAGGTCACCACTGTTGTTGCGGTTTCCACTGCCAATGCCCCAGCCCGCCATGTTGCTCAGGTTGATGCTGTACTGACCGCCGCCCGTAGTGTTGATGCTGGAGACATTGACCATGGTGTTATTCTCAATGCCAGCCTTGAGCAGCTTCTTCAGCTCCTCTTCCGTCTTAATCACTCCGGCGTTAATGGCGTTGGATGCACCACCGGCGGAGCCGGCTGAACTCAGGGTAATATTGCTCCAGCTCGCCAGGTTACCGGACAGATTCAGGTTTGTCAGATTCAGTGCATACATAGAGGCATTCGTGCTGCCATTAATAACGGCACTGTTGGCTCTCAGGTTGGTATTTGTGATTACTGTACCATTGCCGTTATGTGCTTTACCCTCAATGGTAATGCTGCCATTGGTGGCATTCAGCATAACATTACTGGCTGTGGTGCCGTTCAGGAATATGGCGTTTGAACCACTGTTACTTCCTGACATGTTATGGCTGATTGTGATATTTCCATTATTACTGGAAAGTATGTTATTGGCACCACGTATCTCCACGTGCGCAGCCTGAGAACTACCGGAAGACATGGCATTCAGGGTGATATTGCCTTCTGCCGTGATGTTTGTCCCGTTCAAATATATCGGCAGGTTTCTACTGTTCGCCCCGGTCTGATTACTCTCCAGCAGGATATTATTACCGTTCAGGGTGCTGTTGCCGGAGATTTCCAGTAATGCACCGCTGTTACGAACGGTATTGTTAAACGCGGACTGACTCAGGTTAATGTTCGGGTTATACGCCTTAATGGTGATATTGCCCTTGTCACTGCCATTTGTGGCATTCAGGGTGCTGTTGCTCACCTTCACTGACATGGCATTGGCACTGCCTGTATCCATGCGGTCCAGCGTGATATTCCCGCCATTACTGCTCAGGGTGCTGTTGGTGACCTTAATCATCCCCGTGTTGCTGCCGGCACCCAGCAGGGTGATGTTCAGCTTGCCTGCTGTGGACGTGATGTTATGGTTGTTGATGGTGATGTTGCCATCCGCCTTCAGCGTCAGGCTTGCGTCACCGCCATTGGTTTTATTAATGTCCGCATTAACAGTGATGTTACCGCTCTGGTTGCCACCCGCAGTGGTGCTGTTTGTCAGAATGGTGACGCTGGTTCCCTTGTTCAGCTCATTGTTGATACTGGTGTTGCTGACCTGAGAGCCCTGAGCCGACGGAGAGAAAGAGGTATTGTTTGTGGCGGAATCCTCAGTTTTCGTAACATTGCCTGAAGAAGAGCCATCCACTACCGTGATATCCAGCGGGTCCAGCAGCCAGTTGCCGGCCTTTCCGCGTGGCGCAGATGCGTCCACAGAGCCAAACGCCTGCAGGTTGCCGTGAGAGGACGTCTCCACCTGACCGCCGTTACCCGCAGAAGCACCACCTTTTGCGGTTATACTTCCCCGGAAGTTCGTGAAGCTCTCCGACCACAGCACCACCGTACCGCCGTCACCACGGGTGGTCGCCGAGGCATTGATTTGTGCCCCCTGCTGCATCACCACCTTGTCAGCATTTCTGATGGACGTGTCCTTGCCCTGCCAGCCGCCGCCCACGTAAACATCACCACCGCCCTGTGCGCCTGTGGCTGTAATCCGGCTGCCCTTGCCCAGCAGAATGTTCTGTCCCTGTACCACCACCTTGCCACCACGGCCGGAGGCGTTATCTGCACTCAGCTTACCGGAGAGGTGAACTACCCCGCTGTTACCACCATTCAGAACAATATTACCGTCCTGGCGGCGCATGCCCCCGGCTTCCACCACACCGGACACGTTCAGCACCGTGTTCAGCAGCATATTCTTACCCAGTGCCGTCAGGTACACCTGACCGTCTGCAGCACTGACCAGCCCCCGATTTTCCACCAGGGCATTCACCACCTCTCCGCTTACCTGAACGGATGTCAGACCCGCATTATCCAGTTGCAGCGTGACCCGTTTACCGGCAGCCAGCACCGTCTTCCCGCCCGGGGTACGAATGGTGCCGCTGTTGCTGACTTTATCCGCCGCCAGCACGATGTAGCCACCCGCTGCCGTGGTCAGATTACCCTGACTGACAATCTCCGCTCCGGCCTTACCCTCGCCACTGAACGTGTAGCGACGGTTCATGAAATCATCGTTTTTAATGTCGCGCGTGGTGGCCACAAAACCAGCCGTGTTCACGCTAGAGCCCTTACCAAACAGCACACCGTTCGGGTTAACCAGGAACACCTGACCGTTTGCCTTCAGGTTACCCATGATTTCCGAAGCACTGCCTCCAGTCACCCGGTTCAGTGCCACTGCACTGCTGTCCGGCTGGTAAAACTGCACCGTGTTACCCTTGCCAATATCAAAACTCTGCCAGTTCACTATCAGGTTCTGGCTGTTCTGATGGACATTCATCTGGCTGCCCGACGGCGTCTGGATGCTGCCGGTACCACCCACAATCTGTCCCCCGACCGGCAACCCGGCAGCCAGAGCCGGATTCGCCATCATTACCAGCCCTGACAGCAGACTCAGCGCCAGCGTACGACCACGACGCAGTGGCCCCCTGACATCACCGGTACCGCCTGAGCGCGCCTTTCCCACGCCGGAGGTAATCTCACTCACCACCACCATTTCACGGCGACGCTTGTCAAATTTCAGTTTATATATATGGTTCATTCCGTTATCTCACTGAAAAGTGGCAACCATTTTCCCTGCAGGGAATGGTTTCCTGCTTTAAATGTCCTGCCATGCAGGACGTCGTCATCAGAACGTCTTCACCGCAGACAGCCATACCCGTTCGCTGTCACGGTTACCCGATACCGGGTCTGCCCCCGTTGTCCGGCGGGCCCAGGTGGCCGTCACGGCATAATTTCCCGCATCCGACAACGTCACACTCATCCCCGCACCAGCCAGCTCCACCGCATTCGGCTCAGCCAGCACCTGTCCGTTTTTCCGGGTGTTATTCCTGTTCTGGTCCCCGCGTCCGTAATCATAAAAACCACTCACCGTCAGCTCCGGTGCGCGACCACTCCACTGCCAGGATGGCAGTGCCCACCGGGTACGTAATTCACCGGTTGCCACCACACCACTGTCCACCGAACCATCTCCCACATCATACGCGCGGACAGCTGACGGCCCACCCAGCATCAGCTTTTGGGAACTGTCCAGATTACGGTCCGCCACTTGACCATGCGCAGATGCCAGCAGGGATACTGGTCCGTAAACCTGTTGCTCATGACGGAACTGCCAGTTCAGGGTGGTGAAGCTGCCTTCCGTGTTGCGCAGGTCGCTGCCACTCCAGAAACGGGCACTGTCATCACGGTAATGCATATCTCCCCGGGTAATATCCAGCCCCAGCCCCGTCACCCCGCCGGGCAGCGTGGCAAAACTTCCCACCACACCTGCCGTTCCCGTCGTGACGGTCTTACGCCCTTCCTCACCCAGCAGGGCAAAAATGCCCGGATAACGGTCCGTCAGGTAAGACTGCCCTCCGGCCAGGTGCAGGTTTACCTGTGCCCCGCTGGTCCGGATAAGCGGGTGTGTCAGCCACGCCTCCCAGTTGTCGGAATAACCACTGAAAGACTGCTGCATAAAGTTGTATTCATAATCCAGACGGCTGTAATCCACCCCCAGGCGGGTGCCATATCCCCCGGCCGGCAGGCTGTAACCCGCCCGGGCATTTGTCAGACCTTCCTTCTCGTAACTCAGCGCTCCGTCAAAACGTAACTGGTCCCCGGTCAGGAACAGACCGTTAACAAAAGCACCTCCGGTAACACGCGAACGTCCCGTGACCTGCGTCCCCAGATTGTCCATCCCCACATAACCACCGGCCTTCTGTCCGGGGCGGGTTACGACATCCACAGCCGCCGTCCCCGGCAGACTCCCTGTTTTCAGGGAAACCTGCCCCTGAACACCGGGCATTTCATTGACAAGCAGGGCCAGACGCTCCAGCTTCTGGCGGGTGATGATGTCCCCCTCCGGAGACTGACGACTCACCGTATTAATCAGCACGCCGTCACGCTCAGCCGGACCACCGCTGACCCGGGATGTGTCGTATTTCCCCGGGAGCAGTGTCAGGGTCAGCAGACCATCACGGATGGTCTGGGGTGGAATGATGACCCTGGCCAGCAACGCCCCGTGACTGCGGTACGTGCCTGTCAGCACGGAGGTCAGCTCCTGCAGGTCACCAAAAGAGAGTGGTCTGCCAGTATAACCGTCAAGGATTTTCCGGATTTTGCCCTCTGAAACCCGCGCCATCCCGCCCGGCTTATCCCCCGTGAGCATGATGTGTTTCAGGGTGATACGCGTGCCGTCATCAGCCGGCGCTCCGGCCTGACCGTCGGCCGCTGCAGGCAACGTCAGCTCAGGTGTGCTAAGGGCCGGCAACGTCACTGCCGGTGCAGCCTGACGCATCTGGCTGTCCAGCGTTCCGGCACCGGGAGGAGGCGTGACAGCAGAAGCCGCCACCGGCAGTAACAGGGAGAGCCCGAGCACCTGACGAACCGCCCGGGAGACCCGTTTTATATGAAAACTATTATCTGTCATGAATACCCCGAAATAATGGCAGTAACAGAGATACAAAAAGACACAACCGGAAGCAGGGCAGGAAACTCCCTGCGAAACGGCGAGTAAGAATTAATACCATCCAATAGTATTAATTCTTAAAGTTTATAGGGACAGCGGGAAGCAAATCTTCCGCGAAGGTATTTAAATATCAGATGGTGATATTAATTTATCGCCAGGTGCATTCCTTTTTACTGACAGAAAAATATTAAAGTAATTCAAATATTATAAAGAGCAGACAGCGATGACTGGCGATATTAAACCTAGCCCCCCCTGCGTATTAAGGTTGTCATCCACCGAAAAAGTATCATCCCTGCAGAGGCTGACGGACATAAATACCAGAGACCGCAAAGTCAGTACAGGCAGCACACCGCAGTTCACCCGATTAATAATCCTACCGGAATGCCGACAGAAGCGTCAGAAAAAACTCCCGGTGAACAACTCTGATTTGAATCTTCGGCAGGTAATCCGCATTTAACTGTTATTAATGTTCGCACTCATAAATCAGGTTCACCTGGTGCCTGAAAAGTGAACCGCCCCGGGTTTCCTGGAGAGTGTTTTATCTGTGAACTCAGGCTGTCAGATCATCGTTTCCGATGGAAGCATAATAAGCTTTTTCTGCTTCTGCCGGAGGA
>ERZ772805.2554-NODE-2554-length-11573-cov-3.213926_pt1 | contig 11573 bp, 12 predicted proteins | sample MGYA00511344_ERZ772805 | MGnify/ENA primary metagenome ERZ772805 (study PRJEB29015, sample SAMEA2737730) | human gut metagenome | biome: human gut; feature: human-associated habitat; material: faeces | place: China | collected 2012 ...
ATATCAAGAACGGGGCGTAAGCCCCGTTCTTGATATCTATCTCAATTTATTAAATGCGTTTGCAAGATCAGCAAATTCTGCTAAAGTAAGCGCTTCGCCTCTCACATTTACCAGAATTCCGGTCTCTGCCATAGCTTTCTCAATTTCCTCTTTTGAAAAATCAAGCTCCTGGGAGTTCTTCAGTCCATTTACCAATGTTTTTCTTCTCTGATTAAAAGATGCCCGGATCAGCCTGAACATCAGCTTCTCATTGTCCACCTGCACTGGCGGCTCTTCATATCTCACAAGCTGGATAACAGCACTTCCCACCTTCGGTCTTGGCATAAAACAGTTTGGCGGAACATTCGCAATGATCTGCGGTCTGGCATAATACTGAACAGCCAGAGACAAAGCACCGTAATCCTTTGTTCCAGGACCAACCTGCATTCTGTCTGCCACTTCCTTCTGTACCATAATGGTGATGGAAGAAATGGGAACATGGTTTTCAAAAAGTCCCATGATGATTGGTGTGGTAATATAATAAGGCAAATTGGCAACCACCTTGATAGGCTTGCCCCCATTTTTCTCCTGTGCCAGCGCCGCAATATCAACTTTCAGGATATCCTCGTTGATCACAGTCACATTATCCCAGTCTTTCAAAGTATCATTTTCCAGAATCGGGATCAATGTCTTATCAATCTCTACAGCCACCACTTCTCTGGCTGCTTCAGCCAGATACTGGGTCATGGTTCCAATACCCGGTCCGATTTCCAGAACAAAATCATCCTTGGTGATCTTGGAAGCCTCGGGTTTATTTTTTCCAGGACATGTGTATCGATCAGAAAATTCTGACCAAATCTTTTCTGGAAAGCAAATCCATACTTTTGAAGAACTTCAATGGTATATCTCGGATTTCCTAAATAAGGTCTGGTCATATTAATTTCCTCTTTCTTTTAAATTATTTAATCATTATCTGCAAATCACACAATCTGGGCAGCTGTCTGCAATTCCCCTATTACTTATTTTGCAAAATCTTTCTCATAAAGAACCGTAAATCCATCACGGTCTACTCTCTTTTTCTTATTAAACTTCAGAAGTCCGCCCTGGGATTTCGCCATTGCTGCGTCAAGCATTTCCTTAACTGCGCCAATGTTCATAGGCTGGTCTTCTTTCTGGTTCACACCGATCAGATTATACAATGCAAGCATTCCCATCTGGTCGATCTTGTAACCATTTTCCTTGGTGTAAACTCTTGCAAAGTTTACAAGTTCATCATTGGTAAATACCGGAATGTTGATCATGGATGTAAACTTCTTGGCGAATTTCGGGAATCTTGCAATCAGCTTACGCATTCCGATCTTCTCATCCTCAATGATCACAGTAAGTCCGTCTGTGCGGAACTCCATAGCCTTATCCAGAATATCTACTGTTTCCTGTGTCAGCTGGTTAGCATTCTCAATGACAAGGAAACCACCGCTAAGCTTGCCGATCACTTTCGTAATATCCATCTCGTTCAGCTGGTCGGCAAATACATAAGCCACCTTGGAAGCCGGCAGATTCAGCTCTTTACAGATTGCCGGAATCAGACTTGCGATCAGTCTTGTCTTACCAGTTTCTTTCCCACCCATGACGATCACGTTTCCAGTCTTGGAGGTCTTATCAGCAGCCGCCATCTGCACATCGCAAAGTGCACTGATCAGCTGTTCCCGCATTCCCGGAACCTTTACAAAATATGTAAACAGCTTCTTCTCATCATCGGTGAGTGATTTCTCTCTTGGCACAATGTCAGATGGATTTCTCTTATCCTTTGGCTGAATAGAATCGATAAACTGTTCCAGTTCCTCTTCCTCGGAAAGAGATTCAGAAGACTCTTCTTCCTCTTCATCCTCATCAAAATCAAAGTTTTCGTCCTCAGAATCTTCCGGTTCTTCCTCTGCATCTTCCGTTTCAACCACATCATCTGCAGCTGGAGGCATATCCTCATCCTCTTCTTCGCCAATGCTCTCTCTGAGAAGTTTGGCAATAAATTCATCCTCAGACATGGAATCATCAGAAGGCTCTTCTTTCTCCTTATGACCTGCCGGGCCATTCATAAACTCATCCTCAGCAGCCTGAAGATCCTCTTCGGAAAGGAATTCCTCTTCCTCAAGCTCTACAACCGGCTTTTTCTGCTCTGGTTCTGGCTCGATTTCTTCCTCGTCCTCAGTGATAACTTCCTCTTCTTCTGGAATATCCTCTGCCTTTTCTTCTTTTACAGCATTCTGAGGTTTCGTAGATATTTCTTGGGCAGCTTCTACAATTTCTTTATTTTCTTCCTGAACTTTCTCTTCATCTACCTTCTCATCCGGAATTTCAATTCCCTGTGCAGAAGCAGCAGCAAGAATCGTATCCTCCAGATTGAAATTTGAAAAATCAAATGCAGGTTTCTCGTCTTTCATTTTCTCCGCAGCATCAGCCTCATCACTGAAAAGGTTATTCTGTACAGGTGCCTTGGGAACCTCAATCTCTTCCGGTACCATATTCTTCATAGAATCCGGAATATTCAGTGTAGGCATTTTCAGGTTCTCAACAGGTGTTTCTGTTTCTGTGGAAAATGCGTTCTTCTCTTCTGCAGACTCTGAACGATCTGCATTCTCTAAACCTTCTGTATTCTCTTCGGAAACTGCTTCTGCTGATTCCTCCGCAGTCTCATCTGCTGTACTCACAGATTCTTCAGCAACATTCTCCTTGGTATTCTCCACTTTCACCTTGCCAGTTTCAGGCTCCAGCTCCGGTACACTTTCATATTCTTTCTCAGAAGCCGGATCACGAAGCATTTCTTCCTGAACCTCTTTCGTCTGCTCAGTGGAAACAATGCTGTCTTCCATTTCATCCATCTTACGGCTTCCAAAGATGTCACGAAGTCCTTTGGAAATTTTATCCTGAAGACTCTCTACGCCATCCAGATCCTCGCTCTTGATCTGAATACTTTCGATAGATTCGCTTCCCTGGTTCTCAGCTTTCGGTGCTTTCTCTTCTTCCTTGATGGTATCTGCTTCCTCAGGTTTCAGAAGCTTCGGTACAAACTGCTGTTCATACCGCTCTTTCTCCGCGCCAGTAAGAGCACCCATACGCTGTTTCAGGTCCATAGCCTTCATCACGTAGTTACCCTCGTTGAACCAGAGAATGATCTCGTTGCAAAGCTCCAGACATTTCTCTTTGTCACCATCCTGATAGTACAGTTTGGCAAGCTCGTAAGACCATTTTTCGGTAAATTCTTTCTCCTTATAATCCTCCAGAACCTTGATCTGCTCTGCAAGAGGAGCCTTTTTTTCTTTCAGGATCTTGTATTTCAGGATGTACTGCGTATTATCATTTGGCGCAACTTCCCTGTACTCCTGATAAAATTCCACTGCCTCGGAAACCTGTCCCAGCTTCAGGGAAACTTCTACAAGACGATAAAGAATGTTCTTACCAATGGAGGCTCTGTGATAAGCCAGCAGGAAAATTTCCTTGCTGTCCTCATAGCGTTTATTGGCAGCATAGATTTCACCAACCACACAAAGGGTACGAACATTTTTCACACGGCGCCAGTCAATGCTGTCTACAACATTCATGGCTCCCTTATAGTCTTTCTGTTCTACTAAATGGTTAATCTCTTCAAGTTTAACCCGAAATTCCTCTTTGTCCAAATTTTTCACCAACTTTCCATAGTTAATGCCAGTTTAGCATATCGCATACTACTTCGCAAGCTTATTTATCTGCAGGACATCCCATCGGCTGATACACATGCCCCGCCACAACGTGAAACACTTTATTGATCGTAAACTGATGACTGACAAAATCATCCAGACCAGTACAGGTGATCATGGTCTGAATATCATGAATACTCTCAAGAAGATAATTCTGACGGCTGCTATCCAGCTCCGAAAGGACATCGTCCAGAAGCAGAACCGGTTTATCATGAATGATCTTCTCCACCAGATAAATCTCCGAAAGTTTCAGGGAAAGAGCTGCTGTTCTCTGCTGCCCCTGCGAACCATATTTGCGGATGTCAATTCCGTTTACAGCCACCATCAGGTCATCCCTGTGAGGACCGGACGAAGTCATTTTCATCCGAAGATCCCGGTCTCTGTTGCGGAAAAGGCTCTCTTCCAAAGCCTCACTCTCCACGCTTGGTTCATATATCACTTCTATATTTTCAATACCGCCGGTAAGATTTCTGTGAATTTCCTTAATGATCTCATTAAGGGACTCCACAAATTCTCTTCTTTTGCCAATGATCTTACGGCCATAATTTACCAGCTGCATATCCCATACATCCAGAGTCGCCCCAAGATCCGGCTGCTTATACATATCCTTCAGCAGCTTATTTCTCTGGTTCAGAACATGATTGTATCCGGCAAGATCTGTGAGGTATAGTTTATCCAGCTGACAAAGCTCCGCGTCCATGAATCTTCGTCGCTCTCCCGGACCGTTTTTGATAATATTCAGATCCTCCGGGGAAAAGAAAACCAGATTCACCACACCGAGAAGCTCTCTCGCCTTCTTTATGGGAAGCCCGTTGATTGCCACGCCCTTGGCCTTATTTTTCCGAAGGTGCATGTCAATCTTATAAGACATGGAATCTTTTCCCACCATCATGCGGATATGGGCTTCATCCTGTTCAAAGCGGATAATCTCCCGGTCTTTGCTTCCTTTATGGGATTTGCTGGTTCCGCACAGATACACAGACTCCAGGATATTGGTTTTTCCCTGTGCATTATCCCCATAAAAAATATTAGTTCCTTTGTCAAAAGAAAGTTCCAGCGATTCGTAATTTCTGAAATTGCTTAATTTTATGGATTCAATATAAGCCATTTTACTCGTTTCCGGACAGAACCTTCACATCCTGGCCATTATAGGAAATAACGTCACCGCCATAAACCTTGCGGCCTCTTCTGGTATCTACTTCGCCATTTACTTTTACAAGTCCGTCGTTGATCACATATTTTGCCTCAACACCGTCTGATACAAGGTCAGCAAGTTTCAGTGCCTGGCCAAGTTTGATAAATTCATCTCTGATTCTGATTTCCAATTTTCTGCCTCCACTCTTCTGGCATCACGACTGCAATTCGTTTTCGGACTGTCTCCAGCCATTATTTGCAGCCCGTGTTCACTTCCATTCCTCTTCCAATTGTCTGTTACGTTTCTCTATGTGACAAGTGTCATTATCTTGCCTGGTTCTGATTTATGTTAACCGGAAGAATCAGATACGTGTAAGTTTCTTCCTCATCTCTGATAAAGCAAGGTGCTTTCGGGTTTACCAGGTAAATGTCGATGGTCTCATCATCAATAACCTTCAGTGCATCGATCAGGAACTTGGGATTAAATCCGATCAGAATATCTTTTCCCTCTTTCTCAATATCAATATCCTCGTTCATGGAACCCATTGCAGAATCAATCTTCAGCTCCATGCTGCCATCTGTAATGTGGATAATGATCGGTTTCTTATCTCCTTCTCTTACAAGGAGTGTGGCACGGTCGATACAATCCAGGAATTCTTTTTTGTTAATGGAAAGTTTGGTCTCATAATCGCTGGAAAGCATCTGGTCAATACGGAAATATTCCCCTTCGATCAGACGGGAAACTACCATAGTCTGGTCAAATTCAAATAAAATATGATTATTGGTAAAGAAAATGCTGACTACGTCATCCATTTCTCCGGATAAAATCTTACTGATCTCGTTAAGAGTCTTACCTGGAACCACAACCTTGCGGTCTGAATAGTCTTTCTTCAAAGGCATTTTGCGGATTGCAATACGGTGTCCATCCAGGGAGACAATTTTCAGACAATTATCCTTAATTTCAAACAGCTCACCAGTCATTAATTTGTTGTTATCGTTGACTGCAATTGAGAATATTGTCTGATAAATCATATTTTTTAATGTATATTGAGAGATAGTTAATGGTTCATCTCTTTCAATCATAGGAAGATATGCAAAATCTTCCCCTGATTTTCCAGGAATATTGAATTTCGCTTTCTCACAGGTAATAGTTGCAGCGAATTTTTCATCAGTTTTAATGGTAACATCGTTGTCTGGGAGTCTTCTGATGATCTCATAAAAGATTTTCGCATTCAGGGCAACCATTCCTTTTTCTTCTATAGTACCTTCGACAATGGTTTCGATTCCCAGTTCCATGTCATTAGTAGTAAATTTGATCTGATTTGTTGTTGCATCAATCAGAATACATTCCAGAATTGGCATAGTTGTTTTGGATGGTACAGCTTTTAAGGAAATGCTGACGCTCTTCAACAAGTTACTTTTGGAGCAAATGATTTTCATAATGTGTATAACTTCCTTTCTGGAGAAAATGGGTTTTTCATTAAATATATTTAAGAAGATATCCGCCGTATCCGCCGTAGGGGGTGTGAATATGTGAAAAACTCACTTCCGCCCAGTGAATAAAAGGGTTTCGGGTATGGATAACTTCGTGTAAAAGCATTGGTTTAGAGTGTGAATAACCTGTGTAAAACCACATAAGCGATTTTGTCGCCAAAAGTTATTCACATTAATACACATAATGTCAACATCTTATACACATGAAATGTGGAAAAAATGTGTTAAGTTTGTGGATTAATTTTTTTCTTTAATGTATCAATGGTGTTCTGGAGCTGTTCGTTGTTCTGGAGCTCCTTTTCGATCTTTTCTACTCCGTGCATAACGGTAGTGTGGTCGCGATTTCCAAGATACTGTCCTACATTTTTCAGCGGGATCGCCAGAATTTCACGGCAAAGATACATTGCCACCTGTCTTGGCATCACGATCTTGGAACTTCTTTTATTTCCACAAAGATCGGCAGTACTTACATTAAAATGCTCTGCTACCATAGAAATAATGTAGTCTGCAGTAATTTGTTTATTTTCATTCGGTGCGACGATATCCTTCAGAGCCTGCTCGGCAAGTTCAAGGGTAACCTCTTTTTTCTCCAGTTTTGCATAAGCAACTACCTTATTGAAGGCACCTTCCAGCTCACGGATGTTGGATTTGATATTATTTGCAATATATTTGATAACATCTTCGCTTACATTGTAGCCGTCCATGTCTTCTTTTTTATGAAGAATGGCCATCCTGGTCTCGTAATCCGGCAGAGTAATATCCACGATCAGTCCCCATTCGAATCTGGAACGGAAACGCTCATCCAGAATTTCCATATCCTTCGGCGGTTTATCGGAAGATATGATAATCTGTTTGTTTGCACTGTAAAGGCTGTTGAAGGTGTGGAAAAATTCCTCCTGCGTGGATTCCTTTCCTATAATAAACTGAATATCATCAATGAGAAGGACATCAATGTTACGGTATTTCTCGCGGAATTTACTCATGGCGGTGTTATTTCCATTACGGATGGTCTCGATCAGCTCATTGGTAAATTCTTCACTTGTAACATAGAGAACCTTACTGTTATCATCATTTTCAATAATAAAGTGGGCGATGGAATGCATAAGATGGGTCTTGCCAAGTCCTGCACCACCATAGATAAAAAGCGGATTGTACGTATTTCCCGGAGATTCCGCTACTGCCAAGGCTGCAGCCTGAGCCAGTTTGTTGTTGCTGCCCACGATAAAAGTATTGAATGTATATTTGGGGTTCAGATTTGCTTCTTCACATCTGGCCTTAAAACGGTTGTCCTGATCAGGTGCAGCGTCGGAAATGGATTTCTTCGCCGGGACGTCTTCTGGAAGGATAAATTTCACTTCGCAGTCGGTCATTCCGGTAACTTCGCTTATGGTAACCTGCAGAGGCAGTTTGTAATTCTTATTAATGTAGCTTAATCGCACCTGGTCGGAAGCGACGATGGTAACTACATTTCCACTGACATCATAAACCTTCAGGGGTTTCAGCCATGTGTCGAATCGAACATCGGAAAGATCGTGCTCCTTTTTCACAATTCCCAGGATTTCATCCCATTTTTCTATTACTGTGCTCATTTTTTCCTCCCGTACACATCTGATTGTTTCTTATATTAAATGATGCCGTCCGTCGGCGACATGTCCGTTTATCAAAATACCAGCTGGAAACAGGAAATTAGGGTGTGGCAGGCTAAATATACCGGAATTTTACTGGTATTTTGATAAACGGACATAAATATCCTTATATATATTATAATAAATCCTGTCTTTTCGCAACGACAAAATCTTATTTATATAGGAAATTTATGTGGAAAAGTATGCACATCCTGAGAAAAAATCAGAACTGCTGTGGATTGTCGTAAAAGGATGGGGATGTGGGTGGGAAAATGTTGTACTGGACGTGAAAATAGGAAAAACAACTGGGGAAAAGTGCAGAATTGTCCACAAAACATCCACAATTTGAAAAAATTGCAGTGGATAATAAAAAAATTCCAGGAAAAAAATGGGGGATATCTTGTGAATAAACTGGAAAGTTATCAACATTTTGTGTGTGGATAAATGTGGATAAAAAGGTTGATAACTATTCTGGTTACCATAACATGGTTTTACGGGTTTCAATAATGAAAAATTATGTGTATAACTCTATCCACTGTCGAATCCCCTCGAAATATACCGTTTTTTGTGACATATGCGTTAAAATCAACAGTCAAAAGTGGATATTTTTGCTGATAATCCCCAGGTTATCCACAAGTTATCCACAAAATGTGGATAATGTTACGTAAACCTTTTCAAAATGACAGGTTATGCACAGTGTGGAAAACTTTGTGGATATAAAAAATTCTAGGAAAGCAAGAATTTTTACTTGACGAGAATGCCATTTATGAATATAATTGAAATGATGTTCTGATTAGGTTAATAATTTTAAATTCCATATAGATAAAGGAGGTGCTTTACCTATGAAAATGACATTTCAGCCGAAAAAAAGATCTAGAGCGAAAGTCCATGGCTTCAGAGCTCGTATGAGCACAAAAGGCGGACGTAAAGTATTAGCTGCCAGAAGATTAAAAGGAAGAAAGCAGTTATCTGCTTAAGACCGTTAAGACCGCAGTTACTGTGGTCTTTTCTTCTATACAGAAATAATTATTTCAATATCATATAAAGGAGAATCAGATGGAATACTCAGACTCCTTAAAGAAAAATAACGAATTCCAAAGGGTATACCGAAAAGGAACATCACAGGCAAATCGGTATCTGGTGATGTATGTGCTTGAGAACCATGACAGGCACATGGAGAATCGTCTGGGAATATCTGTAAGTAAAAAAGTTGGGAATAGTGTGGTACGCCACAGAGTCACCAGACTGATACGAGAGAGCTACCGCCTGAATGAAAGATCCTTCCGTCAGGGACTGGACATTGTAGTGGTCGCAAGACCAAATGCAAAGGACAAGTCCTATCAGGAGATTGAGAGTGCGCTTATGCATCTTGCAGGCAGAATGAAGATCCGCCGTGAGGCTGAGCTTCATGTGGAAGATTAAACGGTATTTGGGCAGTATTGTTGGTTCGGTAAAGGAGCGGCAATATTGAAACAGATTTGCAGGAGAAATTATCATGAGCAGATTTAGTCCAAGGAATATCATGATTCATATGATTCGTCTCTATCAGAAATATATATCGCCGATGAAGAGAACAAAATGTCCTTATATTCCCACATGTTCTCAATATGGTTTAGAAGCAATTCAAAAATATGGTGCGTTAAAGGGCGGGCTTCTTGCAGTGTGGAGAATTTTGCGCTGCAATCCTTTTTCACATGGAGGATACGATCCTGTGCCATAAACTGTACTGAAACAGACAGTGTACAATAAATGACACTTTAAACTGATTTTCAGCACAAAAACTCAAACTTTGACAATTGAATAGTTACACCGAAAAAGCCTAGGAGGAAACAAACTTGGATATGATTTTATTAACGAAGAGCAGTGTCCCGATTATTGGACAGGTTGCTTCTATTATGGGCTGGATCATGGACGGGATTTACAGAGTTCTTGATCTGGTGGGTATTCAGAACCTGGGTCTTTGTATCATTATCTTCAGTATTATTATTTATGCACTGATGACACCATTGCAGGTTAAACAGCAGAAGTTTTCTAAGTTAAGCTCTGTTATGCAGCCTGAGCTTCAGAAGATACAGAAGAAATACAAAGATAAAAAAGACCAGGCGTCCGTGCAGAAAATGCAGGAAGAAACTCAGCTTGTATATCAGAAATACGGTGTGTCTCCTACAGGAAGCTGTGTACAGCTTGCAATCCAGTTCCCTATTTTGATGGCCTTATATCAGGTAATTTATAAAATTCCGGCATATGTAGGAAGTGTAAGGGATATCCTTGCATCTGCAGTTACCAGTATTACAGGTGTAAACGGATATACAGATATCCTTCAGCAGTTTATCACAGATAATAAGATGACAAGAGTTCAGCTTATTATGGATGGAAGTAAAGCTACAAGTAATTCAGTCACAGACTTTTTGTATGCATTATCACCTTCCCAGTGGAAAACACTTGCTGAGACAAGCCAGTTTGCAGGATTTACTGATACACTGAACAGCACAGCAAAAGAGATTTCACATGTGCAGAATTTCTTTGGTCTGAATATCGCTGATCAGCCACTGACTTATATTAAAGCAGCTTTTGTAGGTGGATCTGTTCTTCTTGCTATCGTTGCGATTCTTATCCCGATTCTTGCGTGGGCTACACAGACACTCAGCATAAAGCTGATGCCTCAGGCAGCACAGCAGGGTGGTGATTCGCAGCAGGACGCAATGATGAATTCCATGAAGACAATGAATATGGTAATGCCACTGCAGTATTCTGTTTCACATTCCCGGTAGGTCTTGGTATTTACTGGGTAGCAAGTGCAGCAGTAAGAAGTGTGCAGCAGGTTGTTATCAATAAAAAGATGGATAAGATCCAGATTGAAGACCTGATCAGTGAGAATATGAAGAAGATGGAAAAGAAGCGTGAGAAAGCGGGACTTCCACCTCAGAAGATTACAAATCAGGCCCATCAGAGCGCCAAGAATATCAATAAGATTGAAAAAGGCAGCAGCAATACAAATGTTGAGACAAGAGCCAAGAAGGTTGAAGAAGCTTACAAAGACGCTGCGAATGCAAAACCTGGCAGCATTACTGCAAAGGCCAATCTGGTAAAAGCATTTGATGAGCGTAATAAGAAGAAGTAGTCAGGAACGGAGGGGTTGGCATGGAGGATTATATCCAGTTTTCAGCGAAAACAAAGAGTGAAGCAATTACAAAAGCATGTATCGAGCTTGGCGTATCCAGTGACCAGCTTGAGATTCAGGTAATAAGTGAAGGCAGCAACGGATTTTTCGGAATCGGAAGCAAGCCTGCAGTAATTAAGGTTCGTAAGATTGAGCCGGTTTCTGAGGAAGAAGAAATGAAGGAGATCGTAGAGACAGTGAAACTTGATTCCTTCAAAGAGGAAGCCCCGGTTCAGGAAGAAAAGAAAACGGAAGCTATAAAACCGGTAAAGAAAGAAATCAAAGAGCCGAAAGCTGTTTCTGAGAAACCAAGACAGCCAAAACCTGTAAAGGAAAGGGCTGCAAAAGAAAAACAGCCGAGAGAATTCAGAGAGCCAAAAGAGAAACAAGTCAGAGAAAAGACGGCTAAACCGGCAAAGCCTGTTGAGATCCTTACAGATCCGGAAGAGA
>ERZ772805.2556-NODE-2556-length-11564-cov-11.056651_pt1 | contig 11564 bp, 10 predicted proteins | sample MGYA00511344_ERZ772805 | MGnify/ENA primary metagenome ERZ772805 (study PRJEB29015, sample SAMEA2737730) | human gut metagenome | biome: human gut; feature: human-associated habitat; material: faeces | place: China | collected 2012 ...
TTGCAAGAGCAGATGTTTTAGGTGAAAATGTATTAAAACTTTCTGATGATACAAAGATAGTTAAAGGAGCAAGAGAAGCTCTTGCTAATATCGGGATATTATAGGATTGCGGAAATTGTAAAGCAATGTAGTAATTCGTGTACATCATAATATAATGGTCAAAAGGTCGAAGGTGAAAAACTGATTCGTTAAAGAAAGGATAACAACTTGAAAGATTTACAACATTTATATTATTTTGAAAAGCTTCTTGAAGAGGTGAATAATGAACTTGTAAGAAAGGCACAGGAAAAGGGGGATATAGCCATTGGAGCTGTATGCTTTCAGATTCCTGAACCACTGCTTAACCTTCCGGGATGCTTTTCAGTGAGATTGCGTGCACCAAGGACAGGTTCTATAGAGATGGGCACATATTATATGAGCAGCATGCTATGTGAGGGGTGCAGGGCAATACTTGAACGTGCTATAGAAGGTGGATATAACTTTCTTGATTGTATAATAGCACCTGATGCATGTGCACAGATGAACAGGTGTGTTGAAAATATAGAGAGACAGAAGCTGATTACTAAGGAAAAGTTTTTTGTGGAATATTCAGATGTTCCTATGAAGTCAGATGAGTCAGCACTGAAACATTATGTAAAGCAGATGAGGCTGCATGTTCTTGAGCCGCTTCACAATACATATGGAATAGATATATCAGATGAAGCATTGAGGAAGGCTGTAGATGAACAGAATGAGATAAGCAGGCTTATAACAGAGATTGGAGATTACAGGAAAGAGGATAATCCAAGAATAACAGGCTATGAGTTCGCTGTGCTATGTCTGGCGACATATTGCTGTCCTAAGGAGTACCTTATAGATAAGTTAAGGGATACAGCTAAAGAGTTAAAGGTAAGACAGCCGGATATTAAGAAAAACTACAGGGCAAGAGTAGCACTTATAGGTTCTGAGATAGATAATCCAGAACTTATAAAGCTTGCAGAAGAAGCAGGTGCACTTGTTGTTGCTGACCGTTTCTGTTTTGGTTCACTTCCAGGAAGAAGTGAGATTATTCTTAATGATGAAGAGGATGTTCTATATCAGATATGCAGACAGTATATGCAGTGGGGCAAATGCCCAAGATATATGAACACAGAGAAAATAAGGGAACGTGAGGAGTATGTTGATTATATAGCTAAAGAATATAAGGCAGAGGGTCTTATATATGAACAGATAAAGTTCTGTGATTACTGGGGCTATGAGAGAGCATCAGCATTTCATGTTATGAGGGAAGAGTACGGGTATCCGGTTCTTTCTATAGACAGGCCATATGTAGTAGGTTCTTCAGGACAGATAAGAACAAGAATACAGGCATTTGTTGAAAGTCTTGAGATAAAGAAAATCAACAAGAGCAGGTAACAATTCGTAGGTATCAAAGTCGGGGGGCTTTTGACCCCGACATCAAATAATTAGACCATAAATTGAATTTAATGCAATATTAAAAGATATACTAAAAAAAATAGATATACAAAACAGGATGGAGAATAATATATGTCAAGTAAGCTTGGAAGCGAGCCGCTTGGAAAGTTTTACACAGGTAAGAAGCCTAAGAAAAGGCGTGAATGGCGTGGACTTAAGGATACCTGGTATGATTACACAAGATGGCTTGGATATTGGAAAACATTAATAACATTTATAATAAAGCCCAATAATATGAAAGGATTTTTCAGATACCGCTGGATGATGAATTATCTGGCACTTCCTGATTTTATGGACAGGCATACAGAGGGTATGAGAGATCTGCAGCTTCGGATGGCACACAATGCCCTTGGACTCATAGTAACAGATATATGTGGTATGTTAGGACAGATATTTAAGGCAGATCCAGCTATAGGAAACGATAAAGAACTTAATAAAAAAATCGTGCTATTTGATGAGAATATGATGAGTACCCTTATGGGAGGCTTTCCGAATCTTGTATGGCTGTCAGTAGAGGTTCCAGCGGTGTATACAAGTTCAATGATGTCGCAGACAGGTGTAAGCTATTATGTTGATGTGACACATGAATACGGGGTGCCATCAGATGTATGTCCTATGCCAGCAGCTGAGCTTGGTGTTGCACTTGCAGATGATTTCCCTCTTATTGGCTGTTGTGCAGTGCAATGTAACACAACATGTGATGGAAGTCTTATGGGTAATGGTATAGAGGCAAGATCTTTTAAGATACCTACATTTCAGCTTGCAGTTCCTATAAGGCACAGACAGGAAAGTGTTCAGGAGTATGCAGCAGAAGAGGTGCTTAATGCCATACATTTTATAGAGGAACAGACAGGTGAGAAGTTTGACTGGGATGCATTTTTTAAAAGCATGGAAAGGTTTAACGCAGAAACTGACGAGTTCCTTGAGTGGATGGAAATATCAAAGACAGATTATCCACAGGTTATGGGAGTTACACTTGCACTTTACAGGTATGGTGTTTATCAGGCTGCTGGTGGAAGAAACCAGGCATTTCTTGATATGGATAAGAAGCTTACACGTATGGCGATGGAGGGCTATGAAAAGAAGCTGCCTGCTGCTAAGGAATATCGTCACCGTGCTATGACATGGGGCGTTCAGGCAGCATATTATACAGCGCTTCCTATATGGCTTCTTAACTGTTGGGGAGTTGTGACAATAACAGATATGCTTAGTATGGTATCAACAGAAAAGGTTAATACAAAAGATAAGCATCAGGCTATGCTGGACCTGGCATATTTATATGAGAATATGATTATGAGAAACCGTTCTAACGGTGGATATGAAACAGGCGTTGAGGCACTCTGGAGATTCTGTGAAATGTTCCGTATAGATATAGTTATTATGTATGTACATATGGGATGTAAGTCTATGTCAGGATATCATGGACTTTTTGAAGAAGAGGCAAGAAAGCATGGCGTACATCTTATATGGGTAACTCATAATCTTATGTGTCCAGAGGATGGAAGCAGGCGTGATATGAGAACAGAGATAAACAGATATATGAGAACAGTGTTTAGAGAAGAACCGCTAGACCCTACACTTGAAGATTTCGATGATAAGCAGAACTGGTAGGAAGCTGCGTGGATTGCGCAGCAGGTAAGCATATGCAGAGTATGGAGGACATATGAGTAAGTTTTATGGTGGCTGTGATGCCGGAAGTACATATACTAAGTGTGTAATATTAAATGAAGATGGAAAAATAGTAGCAGATGTTACAAAAAGAAGCAGAATTAATCCTGTATTGAGTGCCAAAGATGCACTTGATACAGCGATAAGCCAGGTGGATGGATTAAATAGTGCAGAGGAGCTTTCATATCTTATTGGAACAGGTTATGGACGTAATAAGGTACCATTTGCCGATGAGAATATATCAGAGATAAGCTGTCATGCCATGGGAGTACATGTGACAGACCCTTCTGTTAAAGCTATCATAGATATAGGTGGACAGGATGTTAAGGGTATAGCGATAGATACTGATGGAACAGTCCTTAACTTTGCCATGAATGATAAATGTGCAGCAGGAACAGGACGATTCTTTGAGTCTATGGCAAGAGCCTTTGAGATGAGCCTTGATGACTTTTCAAAGCTTTCACTATCAGCTAAAAATGTTATTCCAATAACAGCACAGTGTGCAGTGTTTGCAGAGAGTGAAGTGATATCGCTTGTAGGTGAGGGAAAGCCTATGGATGAAATAGCGGCAGGTATAGAGCTTTCAGTTGCTAAAAGATGCTTTGTTATGGCAAAAAAAGCCGGAGTAGTAGATTCAGTCACACTTACAGGTGGTTGTGCAAAGAATGAAGGTTTAAAACAGGCAATCGAGAAGGTACTTAAGGTAAAGGTTGTAGAGCTGCCAGTGGATCCACAGCTTATGGGTGCACTTGGTGCAGCAGAGTATGCAAGACAGAAGGGAAGAGTTAAGCAGTGATAATATTAAAAATAGCAGCAATAACAGCCATAGTTCTGATTATATTATTTGTACTCACGTTGATCATATATTTCTTTAATCTTGATATGAAGTTTGCCGCATGTCTTATAAAACCGCTTACAGCTTATTATAACTGGTCGGGAAACAGAAGAAAAAAGCATAAAGAAAAGCAAAAGGAAAAGCAGCAGGGATGATGCTGCATAAGAAAGGCTGAATGTAATATGCAGGTTCTAAGTATTTATGATAAAGATATATCAGAGTTAAAGAAGTGCTTTAACTCTGATGCTTATGGAAATATTAAAAAGCTTCCGTCAGATAAATCATGGGAGGTTACAGCACAGGAAAGTCTGGTTCTAAAACGTGATATGGCATATGAGCTTGGTGGAGGTATGAATAAAGCCATTAGTTCAATAGCCTTTACTACGTCAAGTGAATGTGTCAGTGATGACGGAGTATATCTTATGGGAGAAGATCTTCAGGATATAAAGGAAGATATATCATATGCAAGATTCACCTTTATACGGCTGAATGAGTCTTATATTAAGGATATACAGGAAAAAAATGCAGAAGCCCTGCATGCTGCCCTGCGTGCTGTTGACTATGTGAGATATCATAATTTTCCTAAAGGATATATGATGAGAATATCATCAGTAAAGGAAAGAGAACCAGTAAGAGTGTCAAAACAGGCAATAGCAGATGGCATGACATTTTCACATATAGGCTCTGAGATGATAAATGCATATAGGAAACGTAAGGAAGTTGAAGCAGTGCAGATATACTTTCTGACAAGTAAAACAGCGGATTATGAGCTTTTATATGATAAGGCACATAGAATTGAACAGATTACAGATTCGCTTAATCATATGTTTAACGGACTGGTTATGGATTGTTCATCCTGTAAGAGCAGAGAGCTGTGTGATGAGATAGATGGGATGAAAGAGTTACATAAGAACCTTTCATCCATCTGACAGAGTCTGGTTGTCTCTGCTTTTTTTGCTTTTGATTTTATTCTTGTACATGATGGAATCTACAGCTTTAAAGCAGTTATCAATACCACTTTCGTCTATAGCACCATATCCGGTTGCAACAGAATATGGATAGTCAGTTGTAGCTGCAATATCATTAACAGCCTGATGAAATGTTTTAAGACATCTGTTGATGATATCAAGGCTTGTATTGTTGATTATGACACAGAATTCATCACCGCCGATTCTATAGCACTGACCGATTTCCATGAAATTCTCGTGCATAAGCCTTGCAGTATTCTTAATAGCTTCATCACCGAAACGGTGTCCGTATGTATCGTTGATATGCTTAAGATTATTAAGGTCTGCAATGAGTATATATCTGTGTGATTCTACGCTTAAGCGTTCTTTTTCCATGGCAAGCTCAAAGGCAGAACGGTTGTTTATATGTGTCATGGCATCAGTGAATGCCAGTTCCTTGTATATTTTATTACGTGTGTTTTGTATAAAATTCTCTTTGATAACATGAAATATCGAAAAACTGAAATATACAAGCAGCAAAGCAATACCATATACAGAAAATCTTATTCTTTCAAAAGTTGAATTGTTAGAATAGTAGCGTATAATATCAAGAATAAGAAAGAATGATATTATCATAATAGATATAAATATATTAAACTCTCTGATTGTGTTTGTTTTCCAGTTTTTAATATAAGTTATTATGACTGCCAATGTAATAGAGAGTATCTCAATATGAACAATCCAGAGGACATTGGATACAATTATCAATCCCATAAGCTGCATTGTAAATATAACAGCGATTGAGAGTATTTCACACCAGTATACTATATACATATAAGCTTCATTCTTGATATGGTCAAAGGTAAGAAGAAAACCAGTTACTGCGATTGGAAATAAAAAGTAACAGCAATATCCTATATATGATGTAAAAGTTCCATGGCTGAAAAACAGCTGGATTACAGTAGAGTTGCAGATTGTCCATATACCAGCAAACATAGATGTAAGTCCAAACCAGTAAAGTCTTTTAGATAAATCAGTTTTTATTATAAAAGCTGTTATTAAAAGCATAATGCCACATATGCAGGCAAGAAAACCTATTATCAGCTGAAATGCATGCCGGCATAATATATCAAATATAAGGGCACTTTTAGTACCAGTTGAGATATGAAGAAGCTTCGTAATATCAATCTGTGAATTCATATCTATAGTAAGAGTAAAATCGTGCTGTGGGACTTTAACAAAATACCAGTGAGAAGGTCTTGCTAATCCGGCAAAATCGATTATATCATTTTCGTTGTACACCTGTTCATTATCAATATATATATTAACTGCAGAGTTGTACGCATAAAAAGAAATATAATTACCTGCTAATTCATCACCATGAATAAAACGTGTCAGAGTTACTGACTTTGTTTTTTCATTGAGTCTGGCAGGAAGATTAATGGATGAATTAGTATTATTGAAGCTTATATTATAATTATCAGTTATGGTATTGGTTGATTCGTTGTTAAGACATAATCCATTTATCCTTGTATTGCAATATATAGCTATACCTAAGAATAGAAAAACAGTAAGGATAAAACACATACTTATATTGACAGCAGATGAATTTGTAATTATATTAAACTTATTAGCGAAGCAATGCTTTTTATTTGAAAATATATTCTGCATAATTAGTTGCTATCCTTTCTGATAATATTTTGACGGTTATGTAAAATATCACTTTAGTACTATATAATAGTACTAATTACCCACAAACCTTGACATTATAGCATAAGTTTGTAATTTAATTCAAGTACCAGAATGTATCAAATTAATATTTTAAGGCATTGGAAATGGAGGATTATTGTGTATAGAGAAGATTATAGTGTAGTTATTCCAAAGTTTAAGGAGGTTAAGGTATCAATAGATGAGCTTGGTGCAGTGAGTGGAAAGCTTGATGTTAAAACAGGACATGATAATGCAGTTATTATTAATAATGCAATAAGAAGCTTATCTGAAAATGGTGGTGGTACTGTAATAGTACCAGCTGGAATATGGGCATGTGCACCTATAAGAATATTGTCTGGAATCAATCTTCACCTTGAGAGCCAGGCTATGCTTAAGTTTATAAAGTCAAAGGAAGACTATCCTTTAATAATAACTAATTATGAAGGTCAGCAGTGTATACGTGCTGTTTCACCAGTTACAGCAGAGAATGCAGAAAATATAGCTATTACAGGTGAAGGAATCATAGATGGAAGCGGAGATGAGTGGCGTCCAGTCAAGAGATTCAAGGTAACAGACAAGCAGTGGGAAGCACTTCTTAAGAAGAGTGATAATGTGTTTGCAACAAAAGAAACAGAAGTGTGGATGCCATCAAAGTCAAGCCTTGCTGGAAACGAGAAGAATATCCAGGGTGATACAGAGGATATTATAGATGAAGCTTCTGAATATTATGATTTTTACAGACCTGTTATGATAAGCTTAAGATATTGCAGGAATATTCTTTTACAGGGAGTTACATTTATGAATTCACCAGCATGGAATATTCATCCATTTTTCTGCAGGAGTCTTACAGTAGATCATGTAAATGTGCGTAATCCATACTATGCACAGAATGGTGATGGAATAGATGTTGAATCATGTACAGATGTACATATACATCATAGTGTGTTTGAAACTGGTGATGATGCAATATGCATAAAATCAGGAAAGAATGCAGTTGCAAGAACAATAGAAGGTCCATGCAGCAACATATATGTTCATGACTGTATTGTAAATGAAGGGCATGGCGGCTTTGTAATAGGAAGCGAAATGTCAAGAGACGTTAAAGATATACTTGTTGAGAACTGTACATTTACAGGTACTGATGTTGGTGTGAGGGTGAAGAGTGCATTAGGACGAGGCGGAGTAGTTGAGAACATAACAATCCGTAACATTAATATGATAAATATTAAGGGTGAGGGCGTAATACTTACAATGTCTTATGTTCTTAATCTTCTTAACCGTGATGAGACTAATGCTATGGACAATGAAGAAGATATTCCATATTTTAAGAATATGAATATGGAAAACATAACATGTCTGGGTTGTAAGGAATTTGTTAAGATAGAGCCTTTGGATGGACGTCCTGAAACAATATCAGATATTGTAGTGAATGGAAAGAAATATTGTTAAAATTAATAATGATATTATTATTATGATATTATTATTGATAATATTATTATTGAGCATATGAATGTAATGGGGGAAGGAAAAACTGTAATCTGGCAGTTGTTTCTTTCCCTTTTATATGGATAACGAATATTGTGATGTGTGTAATGAAAATATAAAATATGTTTTTCGGATACATGAATGGAGATAAAAATGAAAAATAATAAGTATGAAATAGACATGTGCAACGGCACAATAATGGACAAACTCATATCATTTGCACTGCCACTTATGATATCAGGAATGCTTCAGCTTATGTTTAATGCTGTTGATATAATAGTTGTAGGACGTTTTACAGGAAGTCAGGCGTTAGCAGCAGTTGGTTCGACGACAGCGCTTATATGTACATTCACTAATCTTTTTATAGGTGTATCGCTTGGAGCTAATGTACTTGCTGCACGGTTCTATGCTTCAGGAAAGACAAAGGAAATGTCTGAAACAGTACATACAGCTATATTACTTGCTTTAATAAGTGGTATCGCCATGAGTGTTATAGGAATATTGTGTGCCAGAGAATCCCTTGTGCTTATTGCAACGCCGGATGATATTATCGGGCAGGCAGCATTATATCTCAGGATATATTTTTTGGGCATGCCATTTTTTATGTTATATAACTATGGAGCAGCAATATTAAGGGCGGTTGGCGATACCAAGAGACCGCTTATGTACTTAATAGCTGCTGGTACAGCGAATGCAGTATTAGATCTCATCCTTGTAATTATATTTAAAATGGGTGTAGCTGGTGTAGCCATAGGCACAATAACATCGCAGTTTATTTCGTGTGTACTCGTTATAAGGTGTCTGTGCAAGACAGATGCCATATATAAGTTATACATATCAAAGCTTAGAATAAAGAAGTATTATCTTATCCAGATACTTAAGGTAGGACTTCCAGCAGGTATACAGAGTACAGTTATTAACTTTTCAAATGTTTTGTTACAGTCATCTGTTAATTCATTTGGAGAAATAGCTATGGCTGGTTACACGGCAGCCAACAATATACTTGGATTTTTATATGTATCAGTTAATTCAGTTACACAGGCATGTATGAGTTTTACAAGCCAGAATTATGGTGTGCGCAAGTTTAAAAGAATGGATAAGGTGCTTGCCAACTGTGCAATATTGTCAATAATAGTATCTGTAGTTATAGGTGGCGGCTCATATCTTTTAGGACATCAGATACTAGGAATATATACCAGGCAGGAAGATGTAATACAATGTGGTATGGAGATTCTTTCCATATCAACCATTCCATATTTTCTGTGTGGTCTTATGGATATGATTCCGGGTTCTATGAGAGGAGTTGGCTATTCAGCAGTTCCTATGATACTTTCTATAATCGGAACAGTTGGAACAAGGCTTGTGTGGATATATGGAGTATTCCCTGAGCACAGGTCATTGTATGTTTTGTTTATGTCATATCCAGTTTCGTGGGGATTGACGATAGTCATGCAGGCAATATGCCTTGTGTTTGTAAGAAGGAAAATAAGGAAGTGACAGAAATAACAGAACAAAATAAAACAAAGAAAGAGGAATGATTGATAAAATATGAATAGCAAAATAGGTAATTATAATAAACAACAGTTAAAAGATCAGCTTAAGTCTATGGGACTTAAAGGTGATGAAACTATACTTATACATTCATCAATGAAGTCTATAGGTGAGGTTGATGGTGGTGCAGATACTGTGCTTGATGCGTGGATGGAATATTTTAAGGATGGACTTTTACTTCTGCCAACACATACATGGAAGACTGTAAATGCGGATAATCCGGTATATAATCCACAGACAACTCCATCATGTGTAGGACTTCTTACGAATATGTTTATGAAAAGGGATGGGGTTATACGTTCGCTTCATCCAACACACAGTATGGCAGGTTACGGGAAAAATGCTGCAGAATATCTGGCAGGTGAGGAATATAATAATACACCATGTACTCCTGGTGGCTGTTATGACAGGCTTAAGGATGCAGGCGGCAAAGTGCTGCTTGTAGGTGTCGGCCACGAAAGAAACACCTATATACATAGTGTTGAAGAGGTGTTAAATGTGCCTAACAGACTGTCGGATATTCCTATGGAGCTTGTTATAGAACTTCTTAAGGAAGATGAAGATAATAAAAACAAATTATGCAGGAAGGTATATGTAAGAAAGCATTACAATGCACAGCAGCCTCATATATCTGAGGATTTCGTCAAGCTGAACCAGATATTCCTTGACAGCGGAGTTGTTAAAAAGGTAAAGTTTGGCGATGCCGACAGTCTTTTGTGTGATGCTAAAGGGATGTTTAATGTTGTAAGACATGTGATTGCACCAGACCCAGAGTGTATTGTAACTAAGGATACATTATCGATGCCAGAGTATTGATTTGATTATAGGAAAAAACTATTACTACATATATTTTATTAGGATTATGCATATGTTATGTTTTATTATATAATAACCATACAAACACACAAGAAATATAGGAATATATTAAAAGAAAGAGAAAGTGGTGGAATATATGAAACAGATATTATGCTTTGGAGATTCTAATACATGGGGACTTATCCCTAAGACTAATAAAAGATATGAGTGGGGCGTAAGGTGGACAAGCCTTCTTAATGAAAGTCTGAATGATAAAAAGGAAGGTGGATATCGTGTTATAGAGGAAGGCTTGTGTGGCAGGACAACCGTATTTGACGACCCGTTAAGAGATGGACGAAATGGTGTAAAGATACTGCCAACTATATTGGAAACCCACAATCCAGTTGATATAGTGATAATTATGCTTGGAACTAACGACTGCAAGACTGTTTACAATGCATCAGCAGAATTTATTGGTCAGGGCGTAAAAAGACTTATTGGACAGGTAAAGAACTACATACCAGATAGTAAAATACTTGTAATATCGCCTATACATCTTGGTGAGGGCGTTTGGGAGTCAGACTATGACCCTGAATTCTCTAGTGCTTCAGTGAGCCTGTCAAAAGAGCTTTCAGATGTATACAAAAAGATTGCAGCACAGGAAAATGTTGGGTTTATAGCAGCTTCAGAGGTTGCCTCCCCAAGCACTGCTGACAGAGAGCATCTTAATGATGAGGGACATAAGAGGCTTGCAAGGAAGGTGGAAGAGTGGGTTGAAAATGTGGCGTAATTGTGGAGAGATAAAGCGTAAATTATGATATAATGAGCGCAAGAGAAAAGGAAGCGGCTGCGAAGCAGACATTTACTTTGATGCGTGCCTGTAAGTAAAGTAAGCGATAACTGCTGTTATTATCTCTGTTATCCAGAATGAGTGCCATACGCCGGCAGCACCGTATATACGGCTTAGAATGAAGGCGGCAGGTATAATGACAGCAACATATCTGAATATAGATATAATAAGTGAAGGAATTCCCTTGCCAAGTCCTTCAAGTGCGCCGGAGGCTGTGACAGATACAGAGGATACAATAAATCCGGCGCTTATAATTCTTAAGGCAGCA
>ERZ772805.2561-NODE-2561-length-11545-cov-3.738207_pt1 | contig 11545 bp, 9 predicted proteins | sample MGYA00511344_ERZ772805 | MGnify/ENA primary metagenome ERZ772805 (study PRJEB29015, sample SAMEA2737730) | human gut metagenome | biome: human gut; feature: human-associated habitat; material: faeces | place: China | collected 2012 ...
GTTCTTGGCGAATTCGGCCAGTTGAACCGCCGTTATCTGTGGTGGTGACAATACCGGTTAAACGCTCTTTCATAAAACTAAGTGCCGATAATACACGCCCTAATCCATGACCACCACCAATGGCAACAATATGTTTGATTTCGTCTAAATGTTCATGACGGCTGTGACGAGATAAATCAGACATTTTTCTTCCTTTTTTACCTATAAATAATTATAAAAAATAATGTTATATATTTTTTTATATAAGTTAATGCTGTTATTTTTATTAATATAGTCGGGTTATTCTACCAAATTATTGCTATTAACCGCTTGCTTTTATTACAATACCAACACAATTTATTTTTAACGCATAACTCCGAGCTTGTTTAGCCTAAGTTTCATAGGAAATACGGCGACAAGCCAATAACGCGGTACGTTATTCAGGGATACGCTGGAAACGGTTTATCCTCTCCATATTTAGAAAGGTGTAAAATGCAATCCATTCCTATCAAGAACGTAGGAGAGTCTCGCTTAGTCGATCCTTTCCAACGCCAATATTACTATCTACGACTGTCGATTACCGATCAGTGTAATTTTCGTTGTACCTATTGTTTACCTGATGGTTATCAACCTGAAGCTAACAAACCAAGTTTCTTAACCTTAAAAGAAATTACCCATCTTGCTCAAGCGTTTGCTGAAATGGGCACTGAAAAAATCCGTTTAACGGGGGGCGAACCGACTTTACGCAAAGATTTTATTTCTATTGCTGAAAGCATTGCTAATATTGATGGCATTCGTCAATTAGCCGTTACGACAAATGGCTATCGCATGGCAAAAGATGTGGCTGATTGGAAAAAAGCAGGGATTACGTCTATTAACGTCAGTGTTGATAGCTTAGATCCCAAAATGTTCCATCAAATTACAGGTATCAATAAATTTGATGACGTGATGCGTGGTATCGATCGTGCATTTGAAGTAGGCTACAACAAAGTCAAAGTCAATTCAGTTTTGATGAAAAATTTGAATGACAAAGAGTTTGAGCAATTCCTTGTTTGGGTGAAAGATCGCCCAATTCAAATGCGCTTTATCGAACTCATGCAAACGGGCGAAATGGATAGTTTCTTTGATAAATTCCATCTTTCAGGACAAGTATTAGCGGATAAATTGCTGCAAAACGGTTGGCAATTACAACACAAATCCCATACTGACGGTCCTGCTAAAGTATTCACGCATCCTGATTATGCCGGCGAAATTGGCTTAATTATGCCTTATGAGAAGAATTTCTGCGCAAGCTGTAATCGCCTCAGAGTGTCAGCGAAGGGCAAACTTCATCTCTGTTTATTCGGCGAAGAAGGCATTGAATTACGTGATTTATTGCAATCCCATGAACAGCAAGATATTTTGCAAGCACGTATTTTTTCTGCACTGCAAGGCAAACGTGAACATCATTATTTGCATATCGGTGATAGTGGCGTAAGAAATCATTTAGCTTCTATCGGTGGCTAAAAGAAAATAGGTGAATTTTATTGTTCACTTATTTTGCTTTCGTCACACATGTAAAACATTCAATATTTTAACCGCACTTTATTTCATTATGACTACATTTACACATATCAATTCTCAAGGCGAAGCCAATATGGTGGATGTTTCTGCAAAGGCAGAGACCGTTCGTGAAGCTCGTGCTGAAGCCATTGTGACCATGTCAAAAGAAACCCTTTCTATGATCGTGGAAGGCAAACATCACAAAGGTGATGTATTTGCTACAGCACGTATTGCAGGTATTCAAGCGGCAAAACGTACTTGGGAGCTTATCCCACTTTGCCATCCCTTATTACTTTCTAAAGTAGAAGTGAATTTAGAACCGTTACTTGAAACCAATCAAGTTCGTATTCAATCTCTTTGCAAATTAACCGGAAAAACCGGCGTAGAAATGGAAGCATTAACGGCAGCAAGTGTAGCAGCCTTAACCATTTACGATATGTGTAAAGCCGTACAAAAAGACATGGTGATCGAGCACGTTCGCCTGTTAGAAAAGAGCGGTGGAAAATCCGGCCATTTTATTGCGGAGGAAAAATAAGATGCTAAATGTTTTATTTTTTGCTCAAACTCGCGAATTAATTGGGGAAGATTCTATTCAGCTTGAAGGCGATTTTGCGACAGCGGAAGCGGTGCGTGAACATCTCGCTCAAAAAGGTGATAGATGGGCGTTAGCGTTAGAAAAAGGGAAGCTTTTAGTCGCCATTAATCAAACCTTAATGCCATTAGAAAGTGCGGTTAAAAATGGCGATGAAATTGCATTTTTCCCACCTGTAACGGGGGGCTAAATGACGGATATTCAAATTTCAGTACAAGAACAACCTTTTGATCAAAATGCTGTTTATCAATGGCTTTCTGAGCAACATTCAGCTGGCGCAACGGTTATTTTCGTGGGTAAAGTTCGCGATCTTAATTTAGGCGATGAGGTATCTAGCTTATACTTAGAACATTATCCCGCAATGACAGAAAAAGCCTTACGTGAAATTGTAGAACAGGCGAAAGCGCGTTGGGATATTCAGCGAGTATCTGTAATTCATCGTGTGGGACTTTTACATACTGGCGATGAAATTGTTTTAGTTGGCATCAGTTCTGCTCACCGAGGTGATGCTTACCACGCTAATGAATTTATTATGGACTTCTTAAAATCTAAAGCCCCGTTCTGGAAAAAAGAACAAACTAATCAAGGTGAACGTTGGATTGAAGCAAGAGAAAGCGATAAAGAAGCGTTAGAGAAGTGGTAATTCAATATAAAAAACATGGCCATTTTTATGGCCATGTTTTCTTTTATTAGCAGACTAACTATATAATTATACATATGCTTTAAGTTATTAATTTATCCTTAATTTATCTTTAATTTTTCTTTAGATTACATTTAATTTCCCCATAAAAAAAACTGTTCTTTGTCAGCTTTTGTAAAATCTTGTAAATTATCTGTTAATTGCTGAGTCTTATATTATACTTATAAAGAATCAAGACTTTGTTTTTCTTGACTAGTTATTTTTAGATTATAGGAAACTTTAATATGAATCATGTTTTTAAAATTATTTGGAATAAAGTAAATCAATGCTGGGTTGCTGTTTCAGAACTAAGCAAATCTGTGGGTAAATCATCTCAAACCGATAAACGTAAAGCATTAAATGTAATCATTGGCGCTGCAGTTTTAGCAGGTGCAACTACAAGCGCGATGGCTGAAACCAATGTGGTATCAAATGATCAAGGAAATATTGTTGGAGGTATCGGTGCGAGCGCCCTTGGTGGAACCGGTACAACAGGGAATTCTGTTGTTTTAGGTAATAAAGCTAAATCTGAAACAACTGAGAGCGTAGTAATTGGTGGTAATACTACAAATACAGGACGTTGGTCAGTAACTTTGGGTGATAAAGCTAATGGTAATTCTCAATACGGCGTGACGATTGGTGATCGTGCATCAACAGGTAAAGGCGCAAATGCAATTGCTATCGGTTTAATGGCAAAAACCTCTAATGAGAAAGTAGGTGGAAATAGCCAAACTGCTGTAGGGGTGGCATCTTATGCTGATGGTGAAGGGGCTTCAGCCTTTGGTGCAACAGCAAATGCAACAGGCGCTCTAGCAACCGCTGTTGGTCGAAACTCGAAAGCTCTTGAAAAAAGTGCATCAGCTTTTGGTGATAGCGCATCAGCCTCTGCATGGGGTGCGACAGCATTAGGTGTAGGATCATCAGCTAAAGCAGATAATTCTATTGCTGTTGGTTCTCAAGCTGTAACAGAAGGGCGAGAATCCACCGCGTTAGGTCGCCGCTCTTATGCTGGAGCTCAAAGTGCAACAGCTTTAGGTACAGGTGCAAACGCTAGTGCAATCGTTTCGACTGCTGTAGGTAATGGGGCTAAAGCGAGTGAAGTAGGAGCTTCAGCATTAGGTAATACTGCTGAGGCTAGTGGTAGAGGTTCAATGGCTTTCGGTTATGCATCTAAAGCTTCAGCAGTGGATGCATTGGCAACTGGTTCTAATGCTAATGCTTCATCAATGAATGCTGTTGCGGTTGGTAAAAATAGTAATTCCTCTGCTGTTAATGCTATTGCTCTTGGTACATCTAGTAACGTCTCTGGGGTTAGTGCTGTTGTGATTGGTACTCAAGCAAAAGGTACGCATGAAAACTCTGTGACATTGGGTTCTTATTCAAGCAGCGCGGCTAATGATTTTAATCAGACAGCAAAAGCTTTATCTTCTTTTGATGATAAGGCGAAAGGTACAACAGCTAATTACAATGGTACTTTTTCAACTCAAAAAGGTGCAGTATCTGTTGGTGATGGAAAACTTGTTCGCCAGATCCAAAATGTAGGAGCAGGTCGAATTACCGCTACTTCGAATGACGCAGTAAATGGTAGCCAATTATACCAAGCTTATTACAATGCAGGCTTTAACATTAAAAATAATGGTAAAGAAACATCACGTATTAATACCCATGGCAAAGTGAATTTTGTGGATGGTAAGAATACCAAAGTGGTTGTTGAAGATGGTGATAATGCTGCTAATATTACAGTGAATTTAAAAGATGATATTACTGTTAATAATGTTACAGCTAATAATCTCACCGTAGGACCTGTTACGATTAATAAAGATGGTATTAATGCAGGTGATAAAAAAATCACGAATGTATCAAATGGTACAATTTCAGCAGATAGTAAAGATGCTGTGAATGGTAGCCAATTATATGCAGCGAAGAACGAGCTTAATACCAATATTACTAAAGCCGCTGCAGCAGCTAAAACAGAAGTAAAAGCAGGAACAAATGTAGAGGTGACTTCTGAAACTGGTGCGAATAATCAAACTATTTACACCGTTAACGCAAAAGACACTTCAGCTTCTGTTGATGCTGGTTCCGATGCAATTACTGTGACAGTGGGCGAACCAACCAAAGTTACTGGAAAAGACGGTGTGACTGTAACCACAGTAACCAATTACAAAGTGGATCTTTCACAAAAAACCAAAGATGAAATCAAAAATGCAGGTGGTCGTGGATTTAACGTGACTGCAAGTGCATCTGAAGGTACTGTTGTAAATGAAGTGGCAGAAGAAACGGTTCAATCTACAGCAACAAAAATGGATAAATTGACACTTGATGCGGGTAAAAATATTAAATTAACCCACAAAAAAGGAAAAGTGTTAAGCGTTGCTGTGTCTGATACACCAACATTCAAAAATGTAACTACAACAGGTGACGTTAACGTTGGTGGTACTATCCATGCACATGGTGGATTAGATATGCACAATAATCGTATTGTAAATGTGGCTGATCCGAAAGACCCAACTGATGCAGTAAATAAACGTTATGTTGATAATGCTGTGAAAAACATTAATAACAACATCAATCGTTTAGACAACAAAATTGATCACGTTGATCGTCGTTTACGTGCAGGTATTGCAGGTGCGACAGCGATTTCTTTCTTACAACGTCCAAATGAAGCGGGTAAAAGCTTAGTTTCTGTTGGTGTTGGTGGTTATCGCAATGAAAATGCAATCGCAGTTGGTTATGGTCGAAATTCTGATAACAACAAAATTTCGATTAAAGTTGGTGCAAGTATCAATACCCGCAGTGATGTAAACTGGGGTGGAAGCATCGGTTACCAATGGTAATTGTTTGATAAAAAGGCAGAGTAAAATCTGCCTTTTTTATTATATTGAGATGAAAAAAAGTGCGGTCAAATTCGACCGCACTTTTTGTTTTTATTGATTAAAGCACTTTAACGATGCTTTCGCATAAATAACGAATATTGTCTTCAGTGATACCAGCCACATTGATACGACCAGAACGAACCGCATAAATCGCAAATTCTTCTTTTAAGCGATCAACTTGTTCAGGTGATAAGCCGCTGAAAGAGAACATACCGTTTTGTTCCATGATAAAGCTGAAATCTTGCTCTGCACCGTATTCTTTTAATAACTGAACGAATAAATGACGCATTTTTTTGATACGTTCACGCATTTCAGTTAATTCATTTTCCCATTCTTGACGAAGTTGTGGATCATTTAATACTGTTGCTACGGTCGCCCCACCATGAGACGCAGGGTTAGAGTAGAGGGTACGAATAATTGATTTCACCTGTGTTAAAGCGGTTGAAGCAATTTCTGCATTTTCAGCCACAAGGGTAAAGGCTCCTACGCGCTCATTGTATAAACCAAAGTTTTTAGAGAATGAACTTGCCACTAATAATTCTTTATGATTTGCTGCAAAAGCACGTAAACCGTAAGCATCTTGGTCTAAGCCATTTGCTAAACCTTGATAAGCAAAGTCAAAGAGTGGTAACCAGCCGTTTTTTGCTGAAAGTGCAGCTAACTCTTGCCATTGTTCAGGGGTTGGATCAATACCGGTTGGGTTGTGGCAGCAACCGTGTAAAAGTACCACATCACCTTCACTTGCTTGGCTTAAATCTTCAAGCAAATGTTCCCAGTCAAGGGCTTTGCGTTCTGCATCATAATAACGATATTCACGAATTGTCATGCCCACCGCATTGAAAATGGCATTGTGGTTTGGCCATGTTGGTGTACTAATCCACACATTTTGTGCTTTGGTTTGACGTTTGATAAATTCCGCAGCAATGCGTAATGAACCTGTGCCACCTAAGCTTTGCGCAGTTCTTGCGCGATTCGCTTTAATGACTTCTGAATCTTTACCGAAAAGGAGTTCTTTTGTGCGCTCGTTATAATCGGCAATACCATCGATAGTCAGATAGTTTTTCGTTTTTTCGTTATCAAATAAGCGTTTTTCTGCTTCTTTCACTGCACGCATAATCGGTGTTGTACCTTGTGCATCTTTATAAACGCCAATACCTAAATTGATTTTATTTTCACGCGTTTCAGATTTGAATGCTTCGCCTAAGCCTAAGATAGGATCGGCCGGAGCCACTTTGATATGTTCAAACATAGCTTTTCCTTATGTATGTGTTGTGAGATAAGTAATTTTATACTTCAGCCGATAGATTTTATCAAGAAGAACCTGATAAAAATCAACCGCACTTTGATGTTTTTAGATATTCATCAAAAAAGTGCGGTTGTTTTTTCGATTATTTTAATTTCTCAATCGCCCAATTTAAACCTGATTGATAGTCTTCAGGGAGTTCGTGACGAAGTTTTTCAAGCTGTTGAATAATGATTGTTTTATCAGGATGCGTAATATTGATATGACCTAATTTTCTATCCGGACGAACTTCCTTACCATACCAATGTAACTGAGAGAATGGCGTGTTCAACCATTGTGGATTATGTTCTGTACCAATCAAGTTGACCATGACACTTGGTGCAATGGGTTGTAATAACGGTGTAGGTAAATCTAATAAGGCTCGTAGATGTAATTCAAATTGACTAATCGCACAACCTAATTGTGTCCAATGTCCACTGTTATGCACACGAGGAGCGAGTTCATTAATTAATAATTTATCCCCCACCACAAAGCATTCCATCGCCATTACACCCACATATTCAAGCTTATCCATGATTTTTCCGAGCATAGATTCAGCCTGAATTTGTTGGCTTTGTTGTTGCGGGAATGAAACATCCGTTACACTGTAGCGTAAAATGCCATTTTGCTGTAGGTTATGCGTTACAGGATAGAAACGTTTTTCACCATTTTTAAATCTTGCGCCAACAATAGACACTTCGTAATCAAAAGGAATGAATTTTTCCGCGATGACTTCACCGAATAAATCGTCCGTAATATCACGTTGATTATTTTCAGTGATAATCCATTGACCACGACCGTCATAACCACCGGTGCGACGTTTTACCACGACTTTTTCGCCTACGTTTTTAAATACTTCAGGCCATTGCTTTTTATCTTTTAATAAACACCATGGCGAGGTAGAGAGATTGAGTTCATCTAGTAAAGATTTTTGGGTAAAGCGATCAGCCAATAAGCCAAAAACATTTTGATTAACGAAATTCTTATGATGACCTAATAATTCGGTTAAAGGTGTTTTTTCCCAACGTTCAATCTCTGCAGTGATAATGGCATCTTTAGGTAAATCAAATACGGGCGCATTGAACTCAAGCGGTTGAACGTGAATATCTAAAGGTGCGCCTGCATAACGTAACATTCTGCCGAGTTGACCATTACCAAGCACATAAACAGTAGGATATAGGGTAGAGTTTTGCATAAAATTTCTCATTAAATCTAGCTAAAAAACAACCGCACTCTGAAAAGTGCGGTCAAATTTAAAGGTGTTTTATGTGCGAGGATCAGGATTATCCAATACCATATTGGTTTGATTTTCGCGGAATGCTTGTAGGCGAGCGAATAACGCATCATCCCAGCCCGCAAGAATTTGTGCGGCGAGCAATCCTGCATTCGCTGCGCCAGCAGGGCCAATTGCTAACGTACCGACAGGAATGCCTTTCGGCATTTGCACGATAGAATAGAGGCTATCAACACCGCTTAACATAGAACTTTTAACAGGGACACCCAATACGGGTACAAGCGTTTTAGCTGCAATCATGCCCGGTAAATGTGCTGCACCACCTGCACCCGCAATAATCACTTTATAACCATTCTTTTGTGCATTTTCGGCAAATTCAAACAGCTTGTCGGGGGTTCGATGTGCGGAAACGACTTCAACATGATATGCCACATTGAGTTCATCTAAAATTTGAGTGGCTTCTTGCATGGTTGCCCAATCGCTTTTTGAGCCCATAACAATAGCAATTTGTGCGGTATTTGACATATTTTTAAAAATTTATCTGATAAAAAACGATGCGTAGAATAGCATATTTGTCTACTTTTAAGCAAACGTTTGCTATACGGTAAAAACTGAAAATTCCATTGCAAGTTTTGTCATAAAATCTTATCCTAATATGAGTTTTTTTCTTAGAAATAGAGCAGATTATGTTAGCTAAAGCGAAATATAGAAAAGATTACAAACAACCTGATTTTACAGTTACGGATATTTTCCTTGATTTTCAATTAGATCCTAAGCATACCGTTGTCACTGCAAAAACAACATTCCGACGTTTAAATGATGAAGCAACCCATCTACGATTAGATGGTCATGGCTTCCAATTTGCCTCCATTAAATTCAATGGCGAAGATTTCAAACATTATCATCAAGACCATGAAAGTTTAACGTTAGATTTAACCAATCAAAGTGCGGCCAATTTTGAACTTGAAATTGTGACGAATTTAGAGCCTGCACAAAACACCTCTTTACAAGGGCTTTATCAATCTGGCGAGGGCATTTGTACACAATGTGAAGCAGAAGGTTTCCGTCAAATTACCTATATGCTTGATCGACCAGATGTATTGGCTCGCTATACAACCAAAATTACCGCAGATAAGACTAAATATCCTTACTTGCTTTCTAATGGCAACCGCATTGCAAGTGGTGAATTAGAGGATGGTCGTCATTGGGTTGAATGGAATGACCCGTTCCCGAAACCAAGCTATTTATTCGCTTTAGTAGCGGGTGATTTTGATTTATTACAAGATACCTTTACGACAAAAAGTGGTCGTAAAGTGGCCTTAGAGCTTTATGTTGACCGTGGAAATCTTGATCGTGCCTCTTGGGCAATGGAAAGTCTGAAAAAAGCGATGAAATGGGATGAAGACCGTTTCAATTTAGAATATGATTTAGATATTTACATGATTGTTGCTGTGGACTTCTTCAATATGGGCGCCATGGAAAATAAAGGGTTGAATATTTTTAACTCTAAATTTGTGTTGGCAAATCCACAAACAGCAACTGATGATGATTATCTCGCCATTGAAAGCGTGATTGCACACGAATATTTCCATAACTGGACAGGAAACCGTGTAACTTGCCGTGATTGGTTCCAATTAAGTTTGAAAGAAGGTTTAACGGTTTTCCGTGATCAAGAATTTTCATCTGACACAGGTTCTCGAGCAGTCAATCGTATTAATAACGTGAAATTCTTACGTACGGTGCAATTTGCCGAAGATGCAAGCCCTATGTCACACCCGATTCGCCCTGAAAAAGTCATTGAAATGAATAACTTCTATACAGTGACCGTATATGAAAAAGGGGCAGAAGTGATTCGTATGTTGCACACCTTATTAGGTGAACAAGGTTTTCAAAAAGGGATGCAACTTTATATTGCTGAAAACGATGGTAAAGCGGCAACCTGTGAAGATTTTGTTTCTGCAATGGAACGTGCAAATGAGGTTGATTTAGCACAATTCCGTCGTTGGTATAGTCAATCAGGTACGCCAGAATTATTGATTAGCGATGCCTATGATGAACAAACCCATACTTATCGTTTAACGGTTTCGCAATCCACACCGCCAACAGCGGACCAAATGGAAAAAGTAAATTTACATATTCCATTGAAAATTGCACTTTATGATGCCAATGGCACAAAACAAATGTTACAGCATAACGGTGAATTGCTAAGCGATGTATTAAATGTAACAGAAAAAGACCAAGTGTTTGAGTTCCATGGAATTTATGGTCGCCCAATTCCTGCGTTATTATGTGATTTCTCTGCACCGGTTAAACTGGATTATGATTACACCACAGAGCAGTTATTAGGTTTACTTAAATTTGCTGATAACCAATTTGCTCGTTGGGATGCAGCACAAATGCTGTTTACTCAAGAATTACGTCGTAATGTGGCGCATTTCCAACAAGGTGAAGCCTTTGACATTTCACCTGATGTTTTGACTGCACTTGCGCATGTATTGGAAAATTACGAACAAGATATCGAATTAGCCACATTAATTCTAACCTTGCCAAAAGACATTGAGTTTGCAGAAAGCTTTAAAACGATTGATCCAGATGGCATTGCAGCCGCAAGAGAATTTATGTTGGTGCAAATTGCAGAATACTTGAAAGAAGATTTATTGCGTATTTACACCCATATTCGTCTTGAAGATTATCGAGTGACGCAAGAAGATATTGCTTTACGAGCAATGCGTAATCTTTGTTTAAGTTATTTGGCTTACACCAATTTAGGCAACAATATAGTTCAAAAACATTACAATAATGCCAATAATATGACAGATACTTTAGCGGCATTAAATATGGCTACTAAAGCTGCGTTACCTTGCCGTGATACCTTGTTAGCAGATTTTGAACAAAAATGGCAACATGATGGCTTAGTCATGGATAAATGGTTTGCTTTACAAGCAACCCGCCCTGATGAAAACGTATTGGAAATTGTACAAGTATTAATGGATCACCCAAGCTTTAACTTCAACAATCCAAACCGTTTACGTTCATTAGTGGGTAGTTTTGCAAATCATAATTTAAAAGCATTCCATCATATTAGTGGTTCTGGCTATCGTTTCTTAACGGATGTCTTAATTCGTTTAAACGAAAGCAATCCACAAGTAGCAGCACGTTTAATTGAGCCATTAATTCGTTTCTCACGTTTTGATGCACAACGTCAAACATTAATGAAACGTGCTCTAGAGCGCCTAAGTGCCGTTGAAGAGCTCTCGAAAGATTTATTTGAGAAAATTGAAAAAGCCTTGCAATAAACAAAAAGTGCGGTTAATTTTGACCGCACTTTCCATTTACAGTGAACTATCCTGAGAGATAAACG
>ERZ772805.2574-NODE-2574-length-11486-cov-5.815152_pt1 | contig 11486 bp, 17 predicted proteins | sample MGYA00511344_ERZ772805 | MGnify/ENA primary metagenome ERZ772805 (study PRJEB29015, sample SAMEA2737730) | human gut metagenome | biome: human gut; feature: human-associated habitat; material: faeces | place: China | collected 2012 ...
ATCGCCGGTTCTATGGCTTTCAAGGATGCTATGGCTAAGGCAAATCCAGTTCTTCTGGAGCCTATCATGAAGGTTGAAGTTACAATGCCTGAGGAATACTTAGGTGATGTAATCGGAAGCTTAAATGCTAAGAGAGGTCAGATCGAAGGTATGGATGATATCGGCGGTGGTAAGATCGTCAGAGCATTCGTTCCACTTGCAGAGATGTTCGGTTACTCAACAGAGCTTCGTTCATCTACACAGGGACGTGGTAACTACTCAATGTTCTTTGAGAGATACGCTCAGTGTCCAAAGAGTGTTCAGGAGAAGGTTATTGCAGAAAAGTCAAAATAATAGTTTGACAACTCAGAAAGGCATTTTGCCGTGCCTTTCGACTTAAAAGAGTAAAATAAATCATATCAGCGGGTAAAAAGGTTGAAAATCCTTATGCCTGCTGGTATAAAGAGATAAAAAAAGGTTGAAAATCTTTTATATATTCTATATATAAGAAAATATGATGTTGTTTTTACCGGAAGTTATTATGAACCTAAAGAGTTATATGAAAAAATTATAGAGCAATATCAGGGAGTCCTGAAACAGTTTGTACAGCAGATGATACAGGAGATGGAAGAACAGTCGTGGCTGACAATTGAATAGTGCCTGGAGGTTGTATTAAACAAAAACCATATTCAGGTATCAGACGAGGAATTTGATGAACTGGTAGCTGAATTTTGGAGAGTATCCTATTATGCACGGTTTTATTATCGGGATAAGGTTATACATACGTTGACAAAGAATGGAATTAAGATTCATGTTTTTGGAAATGGATGGGAAGATTTCGCAGGGGATGATGCTGTAAATCTTGTTTGGGAAAAAGGAGATTATCTTGTTGCGAGAGATGCAGTTGCAAATGCATATATTTCATTGAATACACAGCCTTGGTTTAAAGGAGGATTTCAGGAGAGAATTGCATCTGCGATGCTTAGTGAAACCGTTGCAGTGACAGATGACAGTTTGTATATTGATGAGAATTTTACAGATCAGGAATTGTGCACATATTCATTAGAGAAGCTGGAAGAACTGCCGGAATTGATCAAATCTCTTTTAGAAGATAAAGAGTGGGCAGAGAAAATTGCAAAAAAAAGGGAAAGGCTTGCAAAAAGTTGGTCGTACCCACCTACAAGATGCTACTTTCATCATGGTGGATCAAGAAATTAGCGCCTTTGTGGACGGCCTAAAAACTGCCAAAACGATGCTCCTTCAAAACGCTGATTATCTACTCGACGTTGCCCTTGGCGGCACTGCCGTTGGTACAGGTGTGAACACACCTAAGGGATATCTAGACGTTATGGAAACCGTATTGCCAGAGGTAACAGGCGCTCCATTCCGCGTTAAGAATAATAAATTCCAAGGCCTATCCCTCAAAGATGCGTTCATGATGGCCCACGGCGCACTTAACACATTGGCTACTACATTGTTTAAGATTGCGAACGATGTCCGTTTCTTAGGATCTGGCCCTCGCTGTGGCTATGGCGAATGGCATCTTCCTGAAAACGAACCGGGCTCCTCCATCATGCCAGGTAAGGTTAACCCTACCCAATGCGAAGCCCTTGCTATGGTATGTGCCCAAGTATTCGGTATCAATACAACCATGACGCTTTGTGCAGGCAGCGGTGCGTTCCAATTGAACGTGTACATGCCTATCATGATTTATGATTTTGTTGAAAGCTGTCGCCTCCTCGCAGATGCGATGAATTCCTTCACTACACACTGCATCGACGGCGTAGAATTCGTACCTGAAAAACTCAACTTCTTCGTAGAACAATCCCTCATGATTGCTACATCCTTAACACCATACATCGGCTACGATAAGAGTGCTAAGGTGGTAAAAGAAGCGTACAAACGCGGTTGCTCTATTAAAGAAATCATCTTGGAAGAAAAACTCATGACCGAAGACGAATTTGCCGAAGCAGTTCGCATGAAATAAACCTCTCACATCTCTTTGACATATCTATAACATCCTCTCATACCTCAAATGAACGGAAAAAAGGACGCCATAGTTCTAAATCATTCAGTATATACTACTGAAAATTAGACTATAGCGTCCTTTTGTGGTTTCACCTTATTTCTCACAAATTCTCTCCCTTGCAAAAACTCCCACCAAGCAAATCCAAGTAAAAGTATAATATTTAATAATAGGTTAAAACATATAAATATATGTATAAGGCTACTAGAAATAACCAAGAGTATAAAGCGCCTTTAAATAATTTTTGATGCTTTTGTGTTTCAACCGCATCATAATTTTCACTACTAGGTATATAATATATTCCAATCAAAGAAATCCCCATAACAACTGAAGACCAAAAGAATAATACAAATATCGAAACGACTTCATGAAGTAAACCTAACCCAAGCCATATAGACATACCTAACATTGCCACAATTCTGGCTAATGAAAGCTTACCTTCATGAGTAATTAATTTGTATGCAAAAAATATTATTCCTATTATTATAATTAAGTCCTGAAGCATTACCTATCTATATCCTTTTTTAATCAGATTTAATTTTATCTGTAGCACACGCTCACTCACCGTAACAGATACAAAAGAACCGATATTTCTAGCAACGACTTTCTAAATATAAATCTTATAATAACACTACATGATTAGGTATCTTATCAAATGGAATTATATATTCTGAAAGACTTGTTAATTCTTCCAAATCATTATGGCTTATAACATATAAATGAAGTCCATCATCTTTTTCAACTATATCAGCTCGCCCACCATACCATGGTCTTTTATATGATAATATCTTGCTTTTTATATCTCCATTGAGATTAAAAATCTGTAATTGATTCTCTGCAACAGCTAAACCATATTTATCAGTCACAAATACGTCAAAATACGGAACAGAAATAGGGTTTTGAATCTGAATCTTTTTAAGATCATCTAATATCGTAATATTATTTGTATCCAAACACACTAATTTTTCATTATGAGGAAATGACTCTTTTATTTCACTTTCATAAACAAAATATGCAAATTTTTCATCATAGTCTGCTATTTCATCTATAATACGAACAGAATAATCAATCAATGACAAAGATACTATGCCTTTGTTGGTACGCATTAAAATTATGTCATCACTAAATTTATATAACTGATAAAAATAGAATTCCTTAATATTTTTTGGAATAGGTATTAACTTAACAAAATGGGCATCAATATCTACAAAGCATAAAGACGATTCTAACTTAAATACAATTTTATTTCTCACCATATCTATGTAAATTGCTTCAATAAGTAATAATTGTTCGCCTATATAAATTCTATTAACTTCTCTCCACTTCAGGTCCAAAACAATTAAACCATTAAGTTTATCATTTATAATCATATAATTTACACATCGCAAAGCAAAAATTATAACATTTTCTGAACTTGGACTTTTTATCTGCTTAATAGGTTCTAATTCTATCATCTACATTCCTTCTATAGTTTCATTAGATTATAATTCAGGCCTTTTTACATTAAAAGTAATCCACACTCTCTCTGCTCTATAATATCTTTTAAACTCCTCCCATTTATTAACAGATTTTCTAATAATGGTAAAAAATCATTACATTCTGCTAAAAGATCCTCATCTTTCCAAAGTTGCCATAACGCCCCATAAGTAACAATCCCATATGTGGAATCATTATAATATATTTCTAACTCCCTGTTACACCTCAAACCTTCAATAACTTCATCATATAAAGAAGCATCTGAGTCACTCATTGATGTTTATTCCTCCATAATTTATCTCGTCGAATATGCTCTCTACCAAGCACCATATAAATACTGATATTAAAATTATTACGCTTGCCATTTTCAAACCATTTGCTTAATTAACGTGAAAAGGGGGGCAGATGAAATATAAGTTTATCAGATTCCATCCCAACCCCTCTTTTAGTTATAAAGGATAATAAAAAATTGAGTTACTTTCCTGATCATATACTGCCGAAGTTTTATTATATAACAAGTATAGTACGTATATATTCACGAAAGGCACAAACAAACACAAAAGCCAGAAAATACTGCTATTGCTATCTATCAAGCGTCTACATATCATAGTAATTACAGTATATATAAGATAAATGTATAATGCATATCTTAAAATAGATGACTCAATCGAATAAGTTACAACAAGGTTATACATAATAAAAGCTAAGAACACATTAAACATATGCCACTGACGAACAGTACTACGCCCATAAAACCATAGGCTATCTATCAAAATACTTTTATAAATATCAGCCCAAAAAGGGTAATTCTCTTGACTACTGTAATGCAGCTTTAAAGTCTTGATTTGCCCATCGGTTAAATCATTTCTGTTTCCCCACCATACATCAATAACTTTATTATCAAAAATAATCCCATTAGTTTCAATAACATTATGGTTAGACCATAATTTGTCAATTCCAAATGTAAAAAGTAGAAGAGTCCCTAACAAAAAAGGAAAGAACAATTCAGGTGTATCTACGCTCCATAGTACCTCATTTCCAAATATATAGTCAGTAGTGCTTGCAAACCTAAAATTAGAACTAGAAATAGTAATACTTTTACCCAAAAGTAAAACCATTACTAAAGAAATCATTATAAAGACATTAATCCAATTAAGAGAATCCTTTTTATAATAATTCAACCGCATATAATTTGTAATACAGAGTATGCCCTACATAAAATAAGATATTGTAGTATTCTTGATTATATGCTTTATCAAAAGGAATAGAAAACATAAAAATATTCGCTTCTATCCCCAATAAAGCTAAAATATTTATTGAAAGATAGGTTTGTATATTCATCGTAAGTGTTTTAAATTTACTTACATATTGAATTAACTCTACTACTTCAATCTTAAACTTTCTGAATTCATCAACTAAAAACTGTCTCATACTTTTTAATCTTCATCTAAATTCCAATGATTTAATAAGTCTACTATTCTATCAAACTACTGCTTTTGCGTAAATTAAAACCTATAAAAATACTATATCAAGCAAAAGCACTAAAAATCATCATATTGACTCATGACGCAATATACATCAAATTGACGTGGCTGCATCGATCCACTCGTTACTTTTATTACTTCATTCTCCCAATATGGTAATACTTCTTCCCAAAAGACTGACATAGCTAAGGATTGTAATGTTAGATTTCTACAAAATAACTCATCAACATTTTTAAAGATTATCATAATAGATTTATTTCTATCCCAAAACGCTAAATCTCTCATCCAATCAGAAAAAGCAGCCCAATTATCAACCCGTGTAGGAAAGTTAAAATATAATCCGAAATAAAACCAGAACTTATCTTCTGTTGTTATATCTTTACAATCAAGTTCTAAAACAGAATCATAGTTATTACGTAGATTATCCATTGCCATAAATCCATCATAAGAGCAATATGTTAATTTATTTATATAGTTCACTTGTTTATGACCTCTATCTATTCAGAACTCAGAAAATATACAAAGATTTTTCATCATACAGTTCATTAGCAAAAATATCGCTTATTGTATATCCTTCTAAGCAGGGTATCGTTAAAAAAGTATCTAAATCAGGTTCTTTAATGACACATTCATCATTAACCCAAAATTCCCAAATAACATTATTTGGAGTTATAAAACATTCTAATCCTTTATATGAAAATTCAATTTCTTCATTCATAGCCAAGTAACTTCGTATTTCATTCAATCGATTCATGGTTTTGTTGATATCTCCCTCTATTAGTCCAAATATATTTATAGAGTTGTGATTGTCTTTCTACATAAAAATCTTATCCATCTTGAAATTTCCTTTTCTAGTAACCTTAAAAAAAATAATGTGGAAAATCTTTTCTATCTACACCTGATGTAAAATTAAATTCATTTAAATACAATGCTTGCTCATTAGTATAAGAAAAGTTTATTACTTCATTAGCCTCTACAGATATCTTTTTATTATTATCATCAGTTAAGACTAACTTGATACTATCTAAATCATAAGTAAACGAAGTTATATCAAAAAAACAGTATTAGCCAAAATTTTATATGCTGGAATCCATATGTTGTTCATTATATCCTCACTATTTTCTTTTACGTCCTAAATATCTATAAACATAACCCCACCCAAAATAAAATACTAATATTGTGATATAAGAAGCAATAAAGAAATAAATATCATTTTCATCTTCTATTATTTCAGGATTTATAATTAGACTAACGGTCATACCTATAAAAAGAAAGATGAATATACCTCGCACAAAATAATTATAGAGTTTTAAAAACATATGCTTACTCCCACAATAAAAACTATACTTTCACAACACAATTAAAATTTCAACTCTAATATATCACAACTCTTATATAACTTCATATAATAAAACGAGGTATCGTATGCAAAATACAATACCTCGTTTATATTATGAACTTTAATCATCTAAAATTGTTTAAATATTATAGCTATTAATATAGCAAAGCCACTACCTAAGCTACTCCGTCGAAAAACGTTATGACCGTAATTTCTCGCGGACAGTTAATACGAATAGGGAACCAGTGTCCAGATCCGTTATTGACGTAGCATACGCTATTTTTCTCTGTATAGCGTCCTTTTACATATGGTGTACCAATCGGTACCCAAGGCATACCAAAGAGGATAATTTGTCCACCATGGGTATGGCCGGACAAGGTTAATGGCACATTGCGTTCGATGGCTTCATCAAAGAATTCTGGATGATGAGCCAACAGAATAACAAAGGCATTATTAGGGATACCGGATAAGGCCTTATCAATCATAGCTTCACGATTTTCTTTACGCCGTTCATTGTCATAGGATACGCCAGCAATATAGACCGGTTGTTTGCCACCCATGATTTGGATGTTGTCATTAATTAATACGTTTAATGGCGTTTTTGTTTTAATATCATCAACGATTTTATTTACATCGTGATGGAATTCATGATTGCCAAGGATATAATCTACACCATCTGGAATTTGTTTTGCAAATACCTTTAAGCGATCACAAACTTCAGGTAACCATTGTATTTTGTCGATAAGGTCACCGGTGATGACAACGCGGTTTGGGTGTTCTAATAGTGCTAATCGCAAGATTTCGTCAAAGTCATCTACGTCGATGCTTGGCCCAATATGGATATCACTGAGTTGTACAATCTTGTAATCTGCAAGTCCTGGCGGTAGGTTGGTATAACCAAAGCTTTCATGGGTCACAACGATTTCTCGTTGTCCTTCATAGGCAACATAGCCAGCGCCACCCATGGCAGCCAAAGGTACAAGGGTACCTACGGTTCTAAAGAAGGCACGACGCCCTGTCCGTTCTTCGACGGGAACCTTATGGGAGATGCGGTTTACCAGCGCATAAATCAAGGCCAATACAATGAAAACTGGTATACACAAGAATATGGCGAATACTATGCCATAGCTTTCCGTTCTAAATAGGTTGAGCCATTCATACCACGGTGTTCCGTATAGGTCAACTTGGTATAAGAAATAGTATCGTACCGCGCAGAACCAACCAGCGACTACCAAAATATAGGCCAGCCATGCAGGCCATAGTTTTTTCGGTTTCCATAAATAGAGGTACAAGCCCCAAAAACCTAGAAAGGCTATGGCTAGCACCACGAGAAACACAATATTTATAATTAATTGCATATACGCTCCTAACTGTATATCAAGTAATGGCTAATACATTGAGATAAAATCAGTGTTCGTCTCATAGATTTATTCTACAATAGGACATAATTCTGTCAATTTACCATGAGGTCCCGCCCAAGCATAATCGGCGAATTCCTCCCGTTTGATAAGCATCCAATCCTTCGGTAATTGCTTTTGTATCGTTTCGATTGATGTATGATCTCCAGTATACAGCAAATCTCCTCGAAAGGCCTTCATAAACCATTTACGATGAGAAAATACATGAGTTAATTCTTTCACAATAACAGGTTGCAAGGATAGACTAAAGCCCAATGCCCCTACGATCTCAGTTAAACCAGATTCTGCCGCATCATAAGAATCCGCATTTTCTACAGATGGAAATTCCCACATAGAGCGCAACAGACCTCGATTAGGGCGTTTACGTAGCAAATAATAATCGTCATAGCTGAGGATGCCTACAAAAACAGGCACATCTACAACCTTTGTTTTCTTGATACGCACAGGCAATTGATCGGTTACATTATGTTGGTACGCATGACACATATTGACGATAGGGCATTCACCGCAGCGTGGCGTCTTGGGGATACATACGGCTGAACCAAAATCCATCAAGGCTTGGTTAAAATCGCCTGGTCTATCGTGAGGCAATGTGTCCTCTACAATAGCAGTTATGGCCTTCTTGCCCTTTGTACTCAAAATATCATCGAATATGCCGTACAAACGGGCATAGATACGCAACACATTACCATCAACGGCCACCTCTGGCTCGCCATATGCCATGGATAGCACAGCGCCAGCCGTATAAGAACCAACGCCTTTCAAAGATTCCATATCCTTGCGATTATGAGGCACTACGCCGCCATAATTATTCACCACATCTTGTACACCAAGTCGCAAATTACGAGCACGGCTATAATAGCCCAGGCCTTGCCAAGCGTGGACCACTTCATCTTCGGATGCTTTTGCCAAATCTTCTAGTGTAGGAAACAAACGCATCCAATTATCATAATAAGGCTTCATCGCCTCAATGCGGGTCTGTTGGCTCATTACCTCAGACACCCACACCTTATAAGGGTCACCGCAGTCACGCCACGGCAAATCCCGTTTATTTACATCATACCACGCCAACAACTGTGGCACCCACTTGGGGTTATTCATCTCTTTCATAGTTCCTCAATATAGGTATATGTGAAAGCACATCCTATACTTTCACTACACTCTATTCATTAATATATACATCGATACGGGCCAACAGTTCACTTTCCATGACTGTATCGACCTCTGTTAAACGCATGTTCTCTACATGGCTGTTATCTGGGCCAAATCGGATAGGTCCCTTTAGCAACTTGCCCTCTAATAGCATAGGAAGCCACGTACGATCCCCTTCCCACATATGCTCATAAGGGACATCGGCCAATGTAAACCAATGCGGTTCCATCTCGTCTGATTCAATGGGGTTTACATCGGTAACGCGCACAAAATATACATAGCCCACATGAGTTAGACTTTCATCATAAGGAAACTGAAAGTCAAAAAGGGCTACGCATTCTAGATCAGACGCATCAACGCGTATGCCCGATTCCTCATATAATTCGCGTACGGCACATTGGCGAAAGCTTTCACCAGCATTGATTTTACCGCCAAAGCCATTATATTTATCGGCACCAAAGCCACGTTTCTTACGACCTAGCAAAATTCTATGTTGTTCATCTATGGGAAATACCAAGGTTGTAGGTTTCATAAGACCTCCTATAATTTGGTAAAGATTATTAATATATTATACCATTATTTCATGTATAATACTGTCATTTATGGTATGATTAAAGGTATGAAATGAAAGGAGGCGCACCATGAACGAACCACTTATATTTGACATTGCACTAGGGCGTACAAAGCCTGTAAATATGCGTGACGCAAGTGTGCGCTGTCCATTCTGCGACCGGTCAAATTTAACAGATATTCTGGCACAAGATGGTCACATCATATGGCTCATGAATAAATATCCTGTTTTACAGGACACGTGGCCTACGGTCATCGTTGAAACAGAAGGTGACAAAGGCGAACTATCCACTCTTTCCGTTGATGATGCAACACGAATCATTCAATTCGGTCTAGATAAATGGCATGAAACGATTGCCACAAAGGAGTTTAAATCTGTTCTCTTCTTTAAAAACCATGGTCCCATGTCGGGCGGTTCCATACGCCATCCGCACAGCCAAATTATAGGCCTACGCAACTACGATTATCACGAGGACATTACGGTCAAGAACATGAATGGTTGGCTATTACACGAAGATCAAGATATCCGCATCACCTTATCCAAACACCCTATTATTGGATTCTTTGAATACAATTTGCGGTATAAACCTGATGCGCCTGTCCGCTCCATCGCCATGCGCTTACAACAGACCATACGCTATGTGTTAGATAGCTTGGCAAAATTTTCCCAATCCTATAACTATTTTTTCTATCAACTAGAAGATGGTTACGAATATATCAAGGTGATTCCTCGCTATATCACAACGCCACTCTACGTAGGTTATAAAATTCCACAAACGTGCAATGATGAACGAGCTGCGAAAATTTTACAGAATATTACACCCTATTTTGAATTGAAATAAGAACCCTCTGCTACGAGTTCCGTAGATTAGAGGGCTCTAGTAAGGATATATATGAATATTTACGCCATTGGAGACCTTCATCTATCGGGTAATCCACCTACGAAGCCGATGAACATATTCGGTCCCCACTGGGACAATCATTGGCAACGCATAAAAGAACATTGGCTGTCCACCGTCACCGATGAAGACATTATCTTTCTCGTAGGCGACATGAGCTGGGCTTTGCGCCTCGACGAAGCACTTTATGACCTCAAGGAAATCGCTAGCCTTCCAGGCCAAAAATTTATGATTCGTGGCAACCACGATTATTGGTGGTCATCGGCAAACAAAATGAAAAATGCCATGGGCGATACTATAACCTTTTTACAAGGCCACGGTACGGCCCGTATCATCAATCTCACCACTCAGGTTAATGCTTTAACTGGTGAAAGCCAGTCCACCGAACATCAATGCATCTTAGCCTTTGGTGGCACGCGCGGATATATCTGTCCCGATGACACCAACTTTAAACCGGATACAGATCAGTCTATCTATGACAGAGAAATTATGCGTACCGAAGCGGCATTGCAGGAAATGGAACACGCCATCCAAGCGTTACAAAAGAAACACGGTGAAACAGAGAATACCGAGGAAACACTTCCTGTAACGCGGGTCCTCTTGCTACATTATCCTCCATTTAACGAAAACAACGCCCCATCAGGCTTTACAGACCTCATGGAGCGCTATCATGTAGATATATGCATATTCGGCCATTTACATGACCAGAATTCATTCAAACGAATTCCTTCAACATTTGGAACCACTAAATTAGAACTTGTCTCTGCAGACTATGCAGAATTTAAAATACAAAAAATATTGTAATCAAGATTCTTATGTTACATCATATATGAAATATTGAGATTTATAAATACAATACGATATAAGGAGCATTATGAGTCGCATTCATAAAGAGCATTTACAAGCAGGCTATATCTTTGGCGATACAATCAATCAAGAATATATCTATTTGCCATCCGGCGAGGTAGGCACAGACCATCCATTGGCGGTCCTCGAAACGCCTACAAAACGAGAGGACCTCACATTGGATGAAGCGGTTCATATGATTGATACGCTAACATTAAAACGTTGTAGCCACCCTACATTAGGTAAAAAATCATTTTAAATCATAACCACCCGTAGAACGGGTGATCTGCTCTGACC
>ERZ772805.2586-NODE-2586-length-11440-cov-5.507598_pt1 | contig 11440 bp, 10 predicted proteins | sample MGYA00511344_ERZ772805 | MGnify/ENA primary metagenome ERZ772805 (study PRJEB29015, sample SAMEA2737730) | human gut metagenome | biome: human gut; feature: human-associated habitat; material: faeces | place: China | collected 2012 ...
ACGAGGGAACCGTCAAATTCCTTGAAACCTGCTTGGATAATTTTATGAAATACGTTGAGGTTGTATCGAAATTGAAAAAACCAAAACCAATTGAACCAGAAGACTTGGATTGTAATCATCCAATCGCTACAACTGTTACTGAAGTCGATCCTGACGATCCAGATTGGGTAGAAAAAGTAGCTGAAATCACTGGTGCCGTTTCCGGCGATACCTATGTCAAACTCGACCACGGTATCCTAACCGTTAACCAAATTGATATGTTCTTGAAGGCTATGCCATTTGAATTGACTTATGCCGATGATAACAACCAATTCCTCTACTACAACAATGCCCATCAAGATCCAGATACCATGTTTGCTAAACGCGTGCCACCTCAATCAGGAAGCCGGATGTCAACCGTTCACGGCTCCCTACCACCAGCACGTATGAAAAACGTGGAATGGGTGATTGGTACCCTTCGTAACGGTAACCAAGACTATGTTCGGACTATTGTTCCAGGATCTCCTGAAGGCGTGATCAACACTCACAACTACCAAGCTATGTACTATGAAGATGGTTCATACGCTGGTATCAATGAGATCGTCTTCAACTTCAAACCATGGTTGGACTGGTACCTACAAACAACAGGACAACGTCTAGTTGGCGGAAGCGGTCCATTTGCTCCTGCTAGTGGACACGGTAGTGCAGATGCAACTTCTGGTGCTTCTGATGCTGGAGGACATGGTGACGGAGGGCACGGAGATGCCGATGCAACTTCTGGTGCAAGCAACTAATAAAAAAATGAAGCTTCGTGCTTCATTTTTTTATTGTAACCCTTTGATAATCTTCTTAGCATCTTCATTTGAAATAGCCCCTAATTGGACATGTCCAATTTTCCCATGACTGTCTATAAAGACTTCTGTAGGAATAGAGCGAACCTGATAATCTGCAAATGCAGAACCATCTGGATTGTACAAGACCGGTACTGACTTGTAATCTTGTTGATCAAACCATTTGACGAATTCTTCTTCTGTTTTTTCACCTTGGAGTCCTGGTGCCATAATGGTCAAAATTTCAAAGTCTCTATCCGTATCCTTGACCAATTTCTCTAATTCAGGCATACTTTGCCGGCAAGGACCACACCAAGTCGCCCAGAATTTCAAGTAAACCTTTTTGCCTCTATAGTCTGAAAGTTTGACCGTATTCCCCTTCATATCCTTTAGTTCAAAGTCACTAGCGTCTTTTCCTACCAAAGGATTCTTATTCGTTGTTGTATTCATTGTTGGCTGATTGTCCATACTACTCTCACTGGATTGATTCATGGAACAAGCTGACAGCAAAGCTAGAGAAAGTACTGAGAAACAAGCGTATTTAATACCTTTCATCATGTGTTATACCTCCGGATTATTTTATGAAAATATAGATGACAAACTGTTCAATTGTCCCAAGAGTAAGAGAATTCCCATCAGAATAATGATGGCTCCGCCGATTTTCTTCAGCAACAACAAATGGGGTTTGAGACGATTAAAGTAAGGTAGGACTAGACTAGATGCTAAGGCCAAGAGTAAAAACGGAAGAGCCATTCCCAAGGTATAAATAAGGAGATAAATAGCTCCCATAAGAGCATCTTGCCCATCTGATGCTGCTAAAGCAAGAACTGATCCTAATACTGGACCAATACAAGGCGTCCAACCAAAACTAAAGCCAAGACCAAGGAGAAAAGCTGAAAACAACTCATTCTTCTGTTTGTTGGCTCCAAAATCCATTGTCTTTTGCTTTTCAAGGAAATGAAAATGGAAAACTTCCATCTGATGAAGACCAAGGATAATGATGAGGGCTCCCATCAGATAACGGAACCAATTGGTGTACATGATCTTTCCAAGCAAGCCTGCTCCAAAACCAATGAGGAGGAAAATAACAGAAATACCTGCAATAAAACAAAGGGTTTTCAACAAGCCATGCCAGCGAATTTTTTTCCCGAACAATCGGATAGCCTTTTCCTGATCACTTCCTAGCAAGATTCCAATATATACTGGTAGCAAAGGAAAGACACAGGGAGAAAAGAAAGACAGAATACCCGCAAGAAAAACTGTCAATGAAAAAACGATTGGATTCATAGTTCACTCCGTATATTGATATGCTACATTCAGTATAACATTGATTGACCTATAATAAAAATTTCTGCTACGTTCTTTTGCTATATTTTGGATTTAGGTACTAGTTTCAAAAGAAAAACCCTAAAGCACAAAACTTTAGAGTTTCTAATATACTTATTCTTCTGCCGTTTGTTTATTTGGTAATACGAGCGATAAAAGAATCCCGATGACTACTGGCACTAACCATGGAAGAGATTGAGCCGCAAATGGAAGCAAAGCAATCCCCTTTTCTACTAGTGAAATTTTAAAGGTACTTGCCAGAACACTTGCAAGAGAGACCACGCTGGCCAAGAAAATCGTCAGTTGCATCCCTGGTTTTGAAAGAGCCACAAATTTATTCACTATCACAATCAATACAATGGTAATGGTGATCGGGTAAAGAATCATCAAGACTGGCAATGAGAAAGCAATAATGGTATTCAAGCCAAGGTTGGCAATCGCAAAACCAATCAGAGTGAAGACACTTGCATAGACCTTGTAAGAGACCTTAGGGAAGGTGCTATGGAAGAATTCACTGGTAGAGACGATTAAACCAGCAGTTGTGGTAAAGCAAGTTACCGTCACCATTCCTGCTAGGAAAATCTGAGCAGTCGGACCAAAGATCGCTTTGGTCGCTTCTGATAATACATACACCCCTTTATTGCTATCAGATGCCATAACAGAAGCTGGAATAGGAAAATGATTCCCCAGATATCCTAAACCGATATACAGCACGCTAAAACCAAGGGCTACAACAATTCCAACCAACCAAATAGTCTTGATGTATTCTCTCTTACTTGAAAATCCAAGTTGATTCAAGGTAGTCACTGCGATCACACTAAAGGCAACAGATGCCAAGGCATCCAAGGTATTGTACCCCTCTAAAAATCCTTGCCCAAAGGCAGATGCCTGATAGGCTTTTGTGGCCACCATTGGAGCATGTCCACTGTATTTCAGAGCCCCAAGAACGACCAAGATCAAAATGAGAATCGCAAAGATCGGGGTCAAAATACGACCGATTCGATCTAGAATCTTAGATGGATTCAAAGCAATCAAGAAGGCAAGCAAAAAGTAGACCAGGGTAAAAATGAAAAGTGCTAAACTGGCATTCATTCCACCCAATAAGGGGGCTATCCCCACTTCGAAAGATACCGTCGCTGTTCTTGGAATGGCAAAGAAAGGACCAATCGAAAGATACAGCGCAACTAAGTATACAATTGCGAAAACAGGTGAAATCTTACGAGAAATCTCATCAATATATCCTTTGGGATTGAGTGTACCGATAATCAAGGTCACAATGGCAATTCCCACGCCTGAAAGGACAAACCCAGCAATAGCTGGCCAAAATTGATTACCCGATAAAGCACCAAGAGTCGGGGGGAAAATGAGGTTTCCAGCACCAAAAAAAATACCAAACAGTAATAAACCTGTCAGGGAACCTTTTCGTAACATACGATCTCCTTAAAAAAACGATAATCTTAACTTTATCAAATTCATTTGAAGAAAGCAACTTATTTGCATGAACAATCCGCTAGTTCTATCAGGCATTATGGTACAATGGATGTAAGATTTTACGAGGTGCAAAACATGTATCTATATCTATTCTGGTTATTTCCAGCTCTTATTTTTTTATTGTTCTTTATGAGTGATCGCAGAAGGCTTTTCAATGCTTATCTCTTTTCGATAAACCTGGGGCTTCTTCTACTGATTTCTGCATTTTTACTAGTCGTTCGAACTGAGCTATGGTTTAATCAACAAATTGCAATGATTGTCTTTGTGGTGATTTCCATCCTCGTTTTTCTCAGCATTATTTTCTCCTCTCTTTTTCTTCTCTTTAACGGCCGTCAAATGATGCTTTTTGAAGGAAAAAGACTGGCCAACCTCCTCTCGCTGCTCTATGGGCTGTTTATTATCGGAGCTTTAGCACTACATTTTCTACCCTATTTCCCAGGGAATGACATCCTCATTTATCTGACTGACTTCGCCCTGTTTTACATGACTTTTCTCTACCTCTCTTATGTATCCTATGGGACTTTTTGCAATCTCTTTCCAGTTCGCAAAGAGCCAGACGCCATCATCATCCTTGGCTCAGGTTTGATCGGAGACAAGGTTCCCCCACTCTTGGCCCAACGTCTTGAGAAGGGAAAATCCATCTATGAGCAGTTCGAGGGACGACCAAAGCTGATTGTTTCTGGTGGTCAAGGGTCAGATGAGCTGATCGCTGAGGCGGAAGCGATGGCCAGATACTTAATGGAATATGGGGTTCCAGAAGACGCCATTCTCATCGAGAATCGCTCTGGTACTACTTTTGAAAACCTGACCTTTAGCAAGCGTATCCTTGAAGAAGAGGGGCTTGGCAAGCGAGTCCTTGTAGTAACCAATTCATTTCACGCGCTCCGTGCAGGTGTCTTTATGAGACGATTGAAAATACCCGGTCGAAGTATCGGTTCAAGAACAGCTTTTTACTATCTCCCATCCGCTTGGATTCGAGAAACCGTTGGCTTGGTTTCACTTTATTGGAAATGGCATGTTACCTTCCTAGCTCTTCTGTTTCTGCCTTGGTTCTTTACACAAATCATGAAACTAATTGAGTTCTTCATTAAATATCTAAACTAAAGAGAGTGGGACAGAAATCGGTAATTCGTTAGAATTCGATTTCGTCGTCCCACCTCCGCACAGTTGAGTAGGGCTGTAAAAGCTGATGAAATCAGCGTAGTAGAGCCCACTCAACCACTGCGTCTTGCTCGACAATCCAAAAATAATTGAGAGGCTAGGACTTTTGTCCCAGCCTCCTTCTTGTCTAGTGGTCACTAAAGCGTCTATATTTAATGCGGAAATCGAAATAATTTTCTTCCTGCAGTTTACGGAAAATATCGCGATAAGCCTCTTCGTCAAAGTGATCACCCCGATAGAGAATTTCAAAGCTCAGTCCTTCGTATTCTAAAAAGGCATTGGCAGTTTTAAATCCATTGCGCTTATAGAAATCCATCCGAGACTGACGTTGCTCTAAATTATCACATTCTTCATCCAAACGTTCCACTTCAAGAATCATGGTTCTTTGGTAAAATTCTACCAATTTTTCAATGATTTCTTGACCATAACCGTGGCTACGTAGGTGGGGCATAATGGCAAAGAAGCTAACATAAAAAGCTTTCTGGTTATAGATAGAAAAAGCAAATCCTACAAATTCTTCTTCGTTATAAAAAGCAAAAAAATTAGCATCGTCATTGTCCGTATAACGTAGGTATTCCGACAAAGGGACTCGCTCTTCTTCTGGGAATGCCTCGATATTCAGCCTCTCGACCTTGTCCAGATCTGGGAACGTTTCAGTGATTAATTGGCTGGTTAAGCTCATAAAAGCCTCCTTTTCTGCCCTGATTATACCAAAAAATGTAAGGGGATTCAACTACCGATGCTTGTCGCTGGTTACTGAAGTTGGTATAATGACACTATGAAAAGAATTCAACGTGTAGATCTCATAAATGGTCCTATTTTACCCGCTCTTTTGAGTTTTGCCTTTCCTATTCTTTTATCCAATATCTTCCAACAACTCTACAATACCTCAGATGTCATGATTGTAGGGCGTTTTTTAGGTCAAAAATCTTTGGCCGCCATTGGGGCAACCTCTGCTATTTTTGATTTGATTGTTGGATTTGCTGTCGGTGTTGGAAATGGGATGGGGATTATTATCGCGAGAAATTATGGAGCCAAAAACGAAGACCAATTACGAAAATCAGTCGCCGCAACTGCTATTATTGGTGGCATCCTCAGTCTCTTTGTGATCTTCATTGGTGCTGTTGGACTTTTTCCCCTGCTCCAATTTTTAGGGACCCCATCAGCAATTGTGTCTCAGTCTTATCTCTATATCTCCACTATTGTCAATGGTGTGGCTGTGACCTTTGCCTATAATCTTTGCGCTGGACTTCTTAGAGCTGTTGGCGATAGCATAGCGGCACTCTACTTCCTGATTATCGCTGCCGTTCTCAATATTCTTCTCGATCTTTATTTTATTACCCAACTCCATCTCGGAGTCCAATCCGCTGGAATTGCGACCATTATTGCCCAGGGTATTTCGGCCCTTCTTTGTCTTCTCTATATTCGTAAGAAGGTCCCTTTTCTGCTCCCGCATCGCAAGGATTTTGTTTGGGACAAGGAGCTTTATCAGGATCTGCTAAGTCAGGGCCTTGCCATGGGCCTCATGACTTCCATCGTTTCGATTGGAACGGTTATCCTCCAATCCGCTATTAATCAGCTTGGAACAACCATTATCAGTGCACAGGTCGCAGCCCGTCGTATCATGTCCTTTGCCGTTTTACCGATTACTGCTATCGCCTCAAGTATCACAACCTTTATCTCGCAGAATTTTGGCGCAGAGCAATTCCAGCGGATCAAAAAAGGCGTTACCATTGCCAACCTTCTTTCTTGGGTTTGGTCTGTCTTGGTTGCTGCTCTTCTATTCTTCACAAGTCCGTCTTTAACCAGCTTTATTTCCGGCTCGACAAATCCTGATCTCATTGCAAATGCCAGTCTTTATCTCCAGATCAGCTCTTGCTTTTATCCTATTTTGGCGAGTCTCATCATCCTGAGAAATGCCCTACAGGGAATGGGTAAAAAATTAACCCCACTCACATCCAGTTTTATTGAATTGTTTGGAAAAATTTTCTTCGTTCTGTGGATTATTCCTCACACCGGCTACATGGGGGTCATTCTCTGCGAACCCCTTATCTGGATTCCCATGACCCTACAGCTCATCATAATCTATCGAAAAATCAGGTACCAACTCCTTACTGAATAATGATAGATTAACAAGACCAAAACAACTTCTGCTCATTTGAACAGAAGTTGTTTTTAGATATCTAGCTATTAGAACAAACCGATGGCTGTTCCATCATCAGCCACATCCATATTCAAAGCAGCTGGACGTTTTGGTAAACCAGGCATGGTCATCACATCCCCCGTCAAAGCTACAATAAAGCCTGCTCCCAATTTTGGAACCACTTCACGGATAGTGATTTCAAAGTTTTCAGGAGCTCCCAAGGCATTTGGATTATCAGAGAAGCTATATTGTGTTTTGGCCATACAGATTGGCAACTTATCCCAACCATTTTTCACGATTTGGGCAATTTGTGTCTTGGCTTTCTTCTCAAAATTCACCTTAGTACCGCGATAAATTTCTGTAACAATCTTTTCAATTTTTTCTTCAACAGAAAGGTTATTATCATACAAGCGTGTGTAGTTAGCTGGACTTGTTTCGATGGTTTTAACCAAAGTTTCAGCAAGTTCAACTCCACCGTCAGCACCATTCGCCCATACACTCGCAAGCTCAACTGGCACCTCAATTTCAGCACACAATTCTTTCAAAGCAGCAATTTCTGCTTCTGTATCAGTGATAAATTCATTGATGGCAACCACTGCAGGAATGCCAAACTTACGGATATTTTCAACGTGACGTTTCAAGTTGGCAAAACCAGCACGAACAGCTTCTACATTCTCTTCAGTCAAAGCATCCTTGATCACTCCACCGTTCATCTTAAGAGCACGGAGAGTCGCTACAATCACAACCGCATCTGGTGATGTAGGCAAGTTTGGAGTTTTAATATCAAGGAATTTTTCAGCGCCAAGGTCAGCCCCAAAACCAGCTTCTGTAATCGTATAGTCGGCTAAATGAAGAGCTGTCGTCGTTGCTAATACAGAGTTACATCCATGGGCGATATTGGCAAATGGACCACCGTGAACAAAGGCAGGTGTACCATAGATGGTTTGAACCAAGTTTGGCTTGATCGCATCTTTGAGGATCAAGGCAAGAGCCCCTTCTACTTCTAAATCACGGACATAAACTGGACTACGATCATAGCGGTAACTAATCACGATGTTGGCCAAACGGCGTTTCAAATCTTCAATATCTGTCGCCAAGCAAAGGATGGCCATGATCTCAGAAGCAACGGTAATATCAAAACCGTCTTCACGCGGAATCCCATTTAAAGGACCGCCAAGACCGACAGAGACATGACGAAGAGCACGGTCATTCAAGTCCACTACTCGTTTCCAGATAATCCGACGTTGGTCAATACCTAGCTCATTTCCTTGATGCAAATGATTATCAATCAATGCTGACAGGGCGTTATTAGCCGTTGTGATCGCATGCATATCCCCTGTGAAATGAAGGTTGATGTCTTCCATCGGTAGAACTTGGGCATAGCCACCACCAGCAGCACCACCTTTAATCCCCATAACTGGACCTAAAGAAGGTTCGCGAATGGCAATCATGGTTTTTTTACCGATTTTATTCAAAGCATCTGCTAGACCAATGGTAATGGTTGATTTCCCTTCTCCAGCTGGAGTTGGGTTGATCGCAGTGACTAAGATAAGTTTTCCTACTGGATTTTTCTCAACTTCACGAATCTTATCAAAGCTCAATTTCGCCTTGTATTTTCCATACAATTCAAGATCATCGTCTACCAAACCAATCTTCTTCACAACGTCCACAATCGGTTGGAGTTCAATGCTTTGAGCAATTTCGATATCTGTTTTCATAAGGGACTCCTTTATATTTGATAGGTCTATTATACCTAAAATTCGCGAAAATAACATGGTTTTTCCACCTTTTGAATCGAACGTTCGTTTTTTATCTAAATTTTATGGCTACACATAGCTAATCCTAATAGCTTCAGGACTTTACTTACGTATCTTTTTTTTGTAAAATAAGCATATGCATATTTTAATTACATCTGGCGGGACGAGCGAAGCCATTGATAGTGTTCGTTCGATCACCAATCATTCCACCGGGAGCCTAGGGAAAATCCTTGCAGAAATGGCTCTTACAAAGGGACATCAGGTGACCTTGATCACAACGCCTACCGCGCTTAAACCCGATCCTCATCCACAGCTTCGACTTCTATTGATCCAGAATGTCGAAGAACTTCTCACACAAATGAAAACGGAAGTCCCTCATCATCAGTTTTTGATTCACGCTATGGCTGTTTCAGATTACACACCTGTTTACATGACAGGCCTTGAGGAAGTTGAGAAAGCTCAAGATCTTCATTCCTTTATCCATCGTGAAAATCAGGAACCGAAAATTTCTTCCAAAGAAGAATACCAAGTGCTCTTTCTAAAGAAAAATCCCAAGATTATCTCGCTCGTCAAAGAATGGAACCCTGCCATTCAACTGATCGGCTTTAAGCTATTAGTCGACGTTTCTTCTGCAGAGTTGATCCAAGTAGCGCGTGAAAGCCTCGTTAAAAATCATGCCAGCATGATCGTTGCCAATGATCTGACCAAGATTCAGAACGGTCAGCATCAAGCCTATCTAGTGACAGATGATCAGGTCCTAGAAGCTTCTACGAAAGCAGAAATCGCAGAGGCTATCCTACGTTATATCAAATAAAAAGGAACTTATGACACACATTACTTTAGCGGTTACCGGTAGTATTTCCGCCTATAAAGCGGCTGATATTACCAGCCAACTAACCAAATTGGGCTTTGAAGTGAAAGTCCTCATGACTCCTTCAGCCCAAAAATTTATCACCCCTTTAACCTTGCAAGTTCTTTCAAAGAATCAAGTCGGGCTAGATGTTATGATTGAAGACGATCCACAGCGGATCGAGCACATCGACCTTGGGAAAGAAACTGACCTCTTTCTTGTAGCGCCAGCCAGTGCCAATACCATTGCTAAATTGGCTATTGGACTGGCAGATAATATGGTCACAAGCACAGCTCTAGCCTTGCCTCAAAGGACTAAAAAATTACTGGCCCCTGCTATGAATACAAAAATGTTAGAACATCCCGCTACCCAACGAAATCTAAAGCTCTTACAAGACTATGGTTACCAGATTATCCAACCTCGTGATGCTATTCTTGCTTGCGGGGACAAAGGTTCTGGAGCTCTAGCGACTGTAGAATCTATTGTTGAAGCTGTTAAGGAGAATTGTTTATGAGAAAGTCATCTTCTATTTCACGAATTGCCATCTTTTTTGCAGTGATGATTACCATTCACTTTGTGACATCTTTCATTCTGCAATTTGTTCCATCAGGAATTCAACCAACCTTGGTTCATATTCCTGTCGTGATCGCCTCTATCATATACGGTCCACGGATTGGAGCTATCTTAGGACTCCTCATGGGACTCTTTAGCCTCACTATGAATACCCTGGTTATAACACCCGCTAGCTATCTCTTTAGTCCCTTTGTCCCTCACGGGAATCTCTACTCCCTTATCATTGCCATAGTCCCTCGGATTCTCATCGGGGTAACCCCTTACTTCGTCTATCGTTGGATTCGCAATCGTACAGGACTTGTGATCGCTGGAATTGTCGGCTCTATGACCAATACTGTTTTCGTTCTAAGTGGGATTTACTTCTTCTTTGGTAACAGTTTTGGAGGGGGAATTCAACATTTCCTTGGCTTGATTGTGTCTACTAACTCACTCATCGAAGTCATTGCGACAGTACTCATTACCAGTGCAGTCGTTCCATCTCTTGAAAAATTAAAATAACCTTTCAAGCCAAGACCAATTTATCTTGGCTTTTTTTGATGGTGAATTAACCCTATTTTTTTGAAAAGATTTACAATTATCGCTAGAATTTTCTGAAAAAATTTGCTATAATGTAAGCGATTAAATTATAAGCAAAAAGGAGACGCTTGCATGACCTATCAAGAAAACTACCAAAAATGGCTCGACTTTGCTGAATTACCAGCTTACCTTCGTGATGAGTTGGTCGCAATGGATGAAAAAACAAAAGAAGATGCCTTCTATACCAACCTAGAATTCGGTACAGCTGGTATGCGTGGATTAATCGGTGCTGGTACTAACCGTATTAATATCTATGTTGTTCGCCAAGCAACTGAAGGGTTGGCCCAATTGATCGACTCAAAAGGTGAGGAAGCGAAGAAACGCGGCGTTGCGATCGCCTACGACAGCCGTCACTTCTCTCCTGAGTTTGCTTTTGAATCTGCTCAAGTTTTGGCTGCACATGGGATCAAATCGTATGTATTTGAAAGCCTACGTCCAACACCTGAATTGTCATTTGCTGTTCGTCATCTCCACACATTTGCTGGGATCATGGTAACCGCTAGCCACAACCCTGCTCCATTTAACGGATACAAGGTTTACGGTGAAGACGGTGGACAAATGCCTCCAGCAGATGCTGATGCATTGACAGATTACATCCGTGCTATCGAAAATCCTTTCACTGTACAATTGGCTGACCTTGAAGAAAGCAAAGCTAGCGGCTTGATTGAAGTTATCGGTGAAAACGTCGACGCTGAATACTTGAAAGAAGTGAAAGGCGTTAACATCAACCAAGACTTGATCAATGAATACGGTC
>ERZ772805.2589-NODE-2589-length-11412-cov-7.844325_pt1 | contig 11412 bp, 12 predicted proteins | sample MGYA00511344_ERZ772805 | MGnify/ENA primary metagenome ERZ772805 (study PRJEB29015, sample SAMEA2737730) | human gut metagenome | biome: human gut; feature: human-associated habitat; material: faeces | place: China | collected 2012 ...
AACGGCCACCATCACCAAGGTTTTAGTACTCTGTAATTTTTCGCTATGATAAAACGTGCCTCTGTGATGTACACGTTTAGCGAATGTTTTAGTACTCTGTAATTTTTCGCTATGATAAAACTACGTACTACATATCGCCAATCACGCACGGGTTTTAGTACTCTGTAATTTTTCGCTATGATAAAACATGAACCAATCATACCACTATCTATACTAAGTTTTAGTACTCTGTAATTTTTCGCTATGATAAAACGGATACACATATCTATATTTTTACATTCTTGTTTTAGTACTCTGTAATTTTTCGCTATGATAAAACTCTTATCGTCTACCTTTATGATTTTCTTAAGTTTTAGTACTCTGTAATTTTTCGCTATGATAAAACATTTTTGTATGAGCAGACCTATCACACCTAGTTTTAGTACTCTGTAATTTTTCGCTATGATAAAACGCGAACTCATTTCCTTCAATTGACCTACAGGTTTTAGTACTCTGTAATTTTTCGCTATGATAAAACGAATAGGGCTTCCTTGATAATGTCAGCAGTAGTTTTAGTACTCTGTAATTTTTCGCTATGATAAAACATCTGTGTTTATCGGTTGTTCAACTACTTCGTTTTATTACTCTGTAATTTTTCGCTATGATAAAACTAGCTAACTTAACTTCATTAGTATTCCTAAGTTTTAGTACTCTGTAATTTTTCGCTATGATAAAACATTTTGTGCAATACCAAAGTACCTGCGCCTGTTTTAGTACTCTGTAATTTTTCGCTATGATAAAACTGACAGAAAGGAGTGATAAGAATGAAATTAGTTTTAGTACTCTGTAATTTTTCGCTATGATAAAACTGATGCAGATTCGCCTAGCGAGGATTTTATGTTTTAGTACTCTGTAATTTTTCGCTATGATAAAACACTATATTCGTGTTGATGTTACGGCCGATAGTTTTAGTACTCTGTAATTTTTCGCTATGATAAAACTATTTTGTTAAAGCCCAGTAAGTAGGAACTGTTTTAGTACTCTGTAATTTTTCGCTATGATAAAACTGGAGGATTTCTAATGTATAAAACCAAAGAGTTTTAGTACTCTGTAATTTTTCGCTATGATAAAACAAGGATCTTTAAACGTATTGTACTTAGCCGGTTTTAGTACTCTGTAATTTTTCGCTATGATAAAACCCGACCGCCTTAAAATCGTACCTTTAGCCGGTTTTAGTACTCTGTAATTTTTCGCTATGATAAAACGGGATAAAGATAAGTTCGACAATGCGATAAGTTTTAGTACTCTGTAATTTTTCGCTATGATAAAACACAGAGGTAGTTATCTGATGAGTGTTGATAGTTTTAGTACTCTGTAATTTTTCGCTATGATAAAACATTAAAACGCTAGGCGGTGAAATCACAGAAGTTTTAGTACTCTGTAATTTTTCGCTATGATAAAACATTTAGGTGATGGTCGATTCATTCACGCTAGTTTTAGTACTCTGTAATTTTTCGCTATGATAAAACCTTACAACTTTAGAGGATGTGTGCGCAGCAGTTTTAGTACTCTGTAATTTTTCGCTATGATAAAACTAGTAGTACTTTTTCATTAGGTCTGTAGTGTTTTAGTACTCTGTAATTTTTCGCTATGATAAAACTTTTCCTCCTAGGGATTAAAATCGTGTTAAGTTTTAGTACTCTGTAATTTTTCGCTATGATAAAACTCACAACCAGTATTAATAGAATAGTTAATAGTTTTAGTACTCTGTAATTTTTCGCTATGATAAAACAGAAACATTTAGCACTTAGAGGGCGAGCCTGTTTTAGTACTCTGTAATTTTTCGCTATGATAAAACCAACAGGTATTACTAAATCTACTAACATGAGTTTTAGTACTCTGTAATTTTTCGCTATGATAAAACCATCCATACCGCCTGTATCGTTGGAGTAATGTTTTAGTACTCTGTAATTTTTCGCTATGATAAAACGATGATTTGAAAACAGCAACGGCCTCGCAGGTTTTAGTACTCTGTAATTTTTCGCTATGATAAAACTAACACTCGCCAAATAGTTAGCCATTTTAGGTTTTAGTACTCTGTAATTTTTCGCTATGATAAAACAACCATAAGAAAACGGCCACCATCACCAAGGTTTTAGTACTCTGTAATTTTTCGCTATGATAAAACAGGTCAGGGCAATTAACGATACTCAACAAGGTTTTAGTACTCTGTAATTTTTCGCTATGATAAAACCTGTATGTGGTGCTCATGTTTTAGAAAATAGTTTTAGTACTCTGTAATTTTTCGCTATGATAAAACACGCTCGCCCAAATCAACCACGCCAGCCATGTTTTAGTACTCTGTAATTTTTCGCTATGATAAAATAAAATATTTACTATAAAAAATTGCCATTAAGAATGCCCACTTACACAGGGTTTTAGTACTTTGTGATCGTTGCTTATGATAAATCTAGAATAATAAAACTCAAAGTTTTTAAATTATTATAATTATTTATATTAAATGGAACTAATAATTATTAGGGGAGGGTATATATGGGATATATACTAGGATTAGATATAGGGGTTGCTTCTGTTGGTTATGCAATTATTGATGAAAAATATAATGTTTTAATTAGTGGCGTAAGATTATTTCGAGAAGGCACAGCAGAGGAGAATGCAGGGCGGAGAGGGTTTAGAAGTAGTCGTAGAAGTATACGGCGGAGTCGACATAGATTAGAGCGGCTAACAGACCTTTTATCAAGTGTCTTGAATGTAAGTGGTAACCAGTCTTGTACGAATCTTTATGAAGTTAGAGTTAGAGGTCTCAGTAGTAAGCTAACTCCAGATGAGTTACTGGCTTCAATCATACAATTAGCTAAACACAGAGGTATATTCTATCTAAGTCCAGAAGATCTTGCTATTGAAGATGGTAGTAACCAAAGTGCAGCGGATATTATCCGAACTAATGAAAATAAGCTAAAAGCTGGAGTATATCCTTGTCATGTTCAGTTAGATAAGTTGAAGACTACAGGAATAGTGCGTGGTATTGAGAATAAGTTTACTCATGGATCATATCGTAGTGAATTAATCAAACTCCTTGAAGTTCAGTCCACGTTTTATCCTCAGTTACAAACGATTATAGATGATATTTTACGCATATATGACTCTAAACGTGAGTATTATGAAGGTCCTGGTAGTTTTAAGAGCCCAACACCTTATGGAAGTTATCAATTAGATGAAAGTGGCAATGTTATAAAAATTAATCTAATTGATAAAATGCGTGGAAAGTGTACATACTTTCCAAATGAATTGAGAGCACCTAAATGGAGCTATAGTGCTTGTCTATTTAATTTATTAAATGATTTGAATAATTTGACAGTACAAGGTGCAAAGATTACTGAATCTCAAAAACAAGAGTTAATTAATGACTATGTAAATAAAGGAAAATCTGTAACTCTTCCTGCTATTGCAAAAGTCTGTGGTGTTAAAAAAGAAGATATTTTCGGATTCCGTATAGATAAATCAGAAAAACCTATCTTTACAAAATTTGAAGGATACAATGAGTTATTAAAAATTGCAAAATCTGTAAATGAAGTAGATAGTGTTGAAGGTAAAGTACAATTAGTAAATGATATCGCTGAAATTTTAACTAAAGAAAAAAGTATAGATGTCCGTGAAAGAAAATTAGTAGATGATTTAAAATTATCTATTACTTTAGCCAAAGAAATTGCAAAATCGGGGTGCTTTACTACATATCATTCTTTATCATTTAAGGCTATTAATTTAATCCTAGCTGATTTGTTGAAAACCAGTAAAAATCAGATGGAGTTATATGCTGAAGCAGGTATAAAACCATACAATCATAATTTTTCGCAGGGGCATCAGTTAAGGGCTAATTTATCTGAGTGGATTGTATCACCTGTTGTTAAACGTTCTATTAATGAAACTATTAAGGTGTTTAATGCACTACGTAGATATCTTAAAGTTAAATATGGTAATGATACTGAATTTAGTGATGTAGTGGTAGAGTTAGCGAGAGAAAAAAACAGTCAAGAGAAGAAAGACTTGATTAAAAAAATTCAGAAAGCTAATGAGGAAAAACGTTATAAAATTATGGAACTTGTTCAAAATAGAAAGTTAACAAGTGTAGAGTTTGATCGTATTAATTTACTATTAGAGCAAGATTTTAAGTGCGCATACTCATTAAAACCTATTGAATTATCTGATGTATTTAAACCAGGGCTTTTAGAAGTTGATCATATTATTCCTTTATCGATATCTTTAAGTGATGCTCAATCTAATAAAGTACTGGTTTATCAAAGAGAGAACCAAGAGAAAGGACAGAGGTCACCTTTCCAATATTTTAGTAGTGGTAAGGCTAAAATAACATTTGAAAGATTTAAAGAGTATGTTAATAAGAACTTGAATTTTAGTAATGCTAAAAAGCGAAATTTATTATATCTTGGAAATCCAATTGAGGATATGAAAGGATTTATTGACCGCAACTTAGTAGATACTCGTTATGCATCCCGTGAAATCTATAATCTATTAAAATCCTTTTTTGATTATCATCAGATAGACACCAAGGTTAAGGTTATAAATGGATCTGCTACACATTATTTTAGAAAGAGAGCGCATCTATCTAAAAATAGAGAAGAAACATATGCTCATCATGCACAAGATGCTATGATTATTGCTGGTTTTACGAATACACAATTAATAAAATTTTTCTCAAAAATAGGTGCATTTTCTGAAAGCTTAAATGATAAGGATACTATTGTAGAAGTAGATGGTAATATTATTAACTCGGAGACTGGCGAGGTGCTAGAACGAGAGTTGTTTGATAAACCGGAGAATGTATCTAGCTATATTCAGTTCTTAAAACATATTGAAGCTATAGAGCCGTTATACTCTCACAAGGTAGATCGAAAACCTAATAGAGCATTGTATGATCAACAAATTAAATCTACACGAAGTTTTATAGAAGATAATAAAGAAGTAACTTATATTATTACTAAATATAGTGATATTTATAATTCTGGAGCTGGAAATTCTGGGGCTAAGCTGAAAAAAAGAATTTTAGAATCTCCAGAGGCCTTATTAATGTATCATCATGACTACAAAACATTTGAAATTTTTCAAAAGATTGTAGAGCAATATAGTGAGGAGTCTAATCCATTTGCTGCATATAAATTAGATCATGGACCTATTCGCAAATATTCTAAAAAAGGGAATGGACCAATTATTGAGTCGGTCAAATTTCGAGATAAGCAATTAGGTGCCCATCGTGTTAATAGAAAACAGCAAGGTCGGAATAAATCGGTATATTTGAAGATAAAAAGTTTGCGTACTGATGTGTATCAAGATGGAGAAAACTACTTAATAGTTAATGTTCCATATGATATGGTTCGTCTTGTTAGTGGTAGATATATAATTGATCAAGATAAATATTATAAGTCAAAACAAGCTCAAAAAATCTCTGATTCTGCTAAGTTTGTAACGTCCTTATACCGAGGAGACTATATAACTTATGAAGAAAATGGTGAAATAGTAGAATGTATTTTTAAATGTATTAATAATGAGAAAACTCATAGAATTGAGCTTTCTTATGTAAATCGTCCAACTGATAAGCAGCTTATGAAAAGGATAAAGACAAGTATTAGGAATCTGACTAAGTATAATGTAGATGTATTGGGTAATAAATATAAAGTTATAGATGAGAAATTAGAGTTTGATGTTACGATTTAATATTGCAGGGAGAGCACATCATGGGATGGCGAACAATTATTATCGAACAGAGTCAACAAGTTTCACTACATTTAGATAACTTAAAAATTAAAATGCTTGAAGGGGACTATTTAGTCCCCTTACAAGATATTAGTATAGTTATATTTAATAACTATAAATTGAATGTTACGACACAATTATTATGTAAGATGAGTCGGTATCAGATTTGTGTAATTATTTGTGAAAAGAATGGATTGCCATCAGTTGTGATGAATCCAATAGCTGGTAATTATGTAACATTTAAAAATCAAGAAATACAATTGCATATGAACCCATCCAGACCAGGTGATTTATGGAAAGCGATTATTGAACGTAAAATAGATAATCAAATATCTGTTTTAGATCATTACTCGTTATCATTAGATACAATCGAGACAATGGAGTCGTTAAAATCCACTATTCAGCCATTAGATATAGAGAACCATGAAGGTATCGCCGCTAAGGTTTATTTTAAAGCTTTATTCGGTGTTGGTTTTGTAAGGGATAGAGAAGAAGGCGATCCTCTAAATAATGCTTTGAATTATGGCTATTCTATTGTTCGAGCTCTTATGGCCAGGGCATTAGCTGCAAAGGGGCTTTTGTTATCTATTGGTATTAAACATCATAATATATATAATCACTTTAATCTCGTTGATGACTGTATGGAAATATATAGACCTATCATAGATGATTGGGTCTATTTTTCTATGTATAAAACTCAAGAGTTATTTTCAAGAGACTTGAGGCTTAATCTAGTTTCTATGCTTTCTGAAGTTACAGTACGTCATCAAAATTTATCTTATTCGATAGCGGATTCGATGAATAGATTTGCAGATAGCCTAATCCGATGTATGACTGATAGTAATGAAGTATTAGATTTGCCATTATTAGATAATTGATATTGGTGAATGAGATGAATAGGTATAGAATTGTGCGAATATTAATAATGTTTGATTTACCAATGGATGATACAGTTGCAGTTCGTAACTACACTCAGTTTAGGAAATTCTTGCTGCGGCAAGGGTATTTTATGATTCAGTATTCTATTTATTGCAAAATTATGCCTAACCGGGATAGTGTAAAATCTCATATTGAATATATTAAGCGATATTTACCACCAGATGGGGCTGTATATGTTTTACAAGTTACTGAAAAGCAGTATCAGAGTATGAAACTTTTAACTGGTAAGAAGCAAATTATAGAAGAAAAGTTAACAATTGATAAGACTATAATATTCTAGGAGGATACTATGGATGGCGAATTAGTGTTGTCAGGGTATAAACTTTTAGAACCGGTGCATATTAATTTACAGGATGTAACAATTGTTGTACCGCAAGATGATTTTAGAACTATGCCAGTCATATTTGAATTTATAGAGAGATATTTTGATAAAAGGCGATTCTCTCAACAATATCAATTTAATATAGTACAGATTAATAATAGAGATTGTAGAGATGATGATTTTGAAACATTATATGTTCCTCCAAGAGTAGACCCTTCAGAGTTGTTTAAAATAGCGAAGAAAAGTTTATTAGGGAAAATTACTGAGAAAGTTTATAAAGAAATTTCATTATCTGAACGAGAAAAATGTTTTGATCAGCTTTATACTACGGTACTTTCACCTATAAATAAATTATTATCCAAATATAGTTTAATATGTGAATGTAATGCTAATGATTTCTGGAGCCTTAGTAAGCTTATAGAATTGCTATCTAGCGATATGGAACTTTATGGCGCTTTTGATGAACGTTCACAGTATGATTTGAAGTATATGTTGATAGATCTATTTGCTCAATTGGATAATGGTAAGAAAAAGCTATTACTTTTGGATTTACCTGAACAAGGGATGTCGGATGATGAATTTTATTCGCTATTGGATTGTCTTAATAAAAATAAATCTAGTCTTAATAACAGTATAATTTATACTCAATCATGTAATATTGCTAGTGTATATGATAAACCGTTATGTTACCATATAGTTAAAAATAATCTTGTATGGGGTATGGACGATTATGATGAGATTGAAAATTTATTATTAGATGCAGGTGGAAATTTAAATTTTAGCGAGAAAGAGCAACGGTTCGTTCGAAGCTTATTTAACCGTAGTATTTTTGAGTCAGATTATAAAGAAATTAATGATTTATTTTTTACTAAATAATTGTAGAGCGTAAAAATCAGTATGTATAGTGGAGAGTCTTTATGAGTTTTTCCAATTGGATTCAAGAAAAATTATTCGACAATTACGAAGAATGGCGTTTGAAGAGCCCCGATTATAATCGAAATGGTTTTAATATAGTAGGAATAGATAATACCTTACAGGCCATACATGATGGATTTATTATGTATATAGAATTATACCCACCTCATGCCATCGATGGATGTACAGCCATGAAAGCACGTGTAGGTAAAAAGCAGGATGCAGTAGATTTATTCTTAGATATAGATGGCAAGACCTATCGTATGGCTGATGTAAGTTATCCTGACGCAGTGAAGATGATGCGGGCTTTTGTGAAAAAACGCAGAGTACCTGATTGTAGTTTGTGTGTAGAAGTAGCGTATCTAGATATCGATCAGATGCGATCTACATTTACAGAGTTAGCAACGTTGTTGCTAGGCGATGCTAAACAAGCCAAATCATTCATGTCCAAAGCAAAGTTACATTCCATGGAAGAACTAGAAGATAGCTGGTGGAATCTCTATGAGAAGTTGCTATCTACTGGTCGTGCTGTAGAGTTATCTTTGAAAATCGAATTAGAGGATTTTCTTTATCATGTGCAGAAGTTAATCCATAATAAAAATTTATCTACTGATGAAAATTTAACTGGCGATGTATCTATTGATACAGCCGCATTTGATGACAGTCAATGTATTGGGGACTGGTGCGCACATTTTAATTCCACTTGGAAAAAATATAAGTTAGTAGGCATGGATATCGGTACAGATAGTTTGGTGCTTATGGTACTTTCAAATGAGGAATTCAAAACAGCCCAAGAGCTAGCAAAAGAGCTATTACATAGAATCGATGTAGCTGAACGTTTATGATGTAACGAAAATTATAATGTAGTGGCACGATTATAATGTGGCAGTATCTGTAATAGGTCGTAATTCTTAACTGTAAACAGTTTGCACTGTATAAATGTGATGAATAGGAGAGAGTATTATGAGTATTGTACGTCTACCAGAATATGAAGCCGAGTTTGAGCCGGAAGTGTTTGAAATCTATGCATTGCCGCGTAGTGATGCAAATGGGGCTAGTCCTTATTTAGAGAAGTACCATAGACCATTAGTGTCCACTGATGCTATCCTAGATACTCGGACGGGCGTGCTTGACCGTAGCGAAGGCATTTTGACGTGGATTATTGAGGGCCTTGACGATAGATGGGGCTATTCTTTTGAGCCGCACGGTGTCTATAAATTGTTAGTTAAGAAAGCTAAGCCTATAGAGGATTTAGGCTATATGCGTCCCTCTTGGAATAATCGCTATTATGTGCTAGAGATATTAGAAGAACATGCAAAACATAGCGAGTTAGAGGCGTTGTCGGCGTATTTGAAAACCCCTAAATACCTTCATACTGACAGGGGTGACTTCCTGTTAAATCGAGAGTATCAATATTACACAGCGAGAATTGATGATTATGCTTTCACCCTTGATGTGGACGAGGGTTCTGATGAAAGCTGCACCGTTGCATTGGAGGCTTTCAATAAAATCGATAATTTCAAAGCATTTGAACAACGAATTAGTACTTATATTAGTGAGACCTTATTAGATCTCGCTAATGATTGGCTCGATAACGACGACCAAGATCCGATTACGGCGGACGTATTTACCAAGCGTATTACTATGGGCGAATTGGCGTTTCGTAATGATGGCACCATAGAGGTCTATTATGACGACGATGATATTTTCTGGGGACACTGCATCATAGCTAATATTGATGCGGATGGGAAGCCTGTTCAGGCGGATATTGCAGGATAATGAACTAGTGGAGTATGGCGAACTAGTGGGGTATCATAATGATAAAATCTGAATTAATGACATTATGGAACATCGAAAGTTGGGCTGTAGAACCGAATGGCGTTTACTTTGTATCTCGCCGATTGGGCACTAATCGTTTAGAGAATGTAGGACAAGCCTTTCAAAACCTCAATATTAGTTGCACCGATTATACTGAGGCTGAGGTGCTTTCACTACCAATGTGGGAACAATTATATGTTCAATTAGATAAATTAGATCAATTAGCACAGGAAATCATACAAAAGGAAATACCGCAAGAAGAGTCTGTTGTGCTAACACTAACGGATATAATGTTAGATAAATCAGGTTGTTACGACGCATTTGCACTAGGTTATGATATAGGTGAATCCCCAGCAGGACATCTATATGTTTTGGTTTCTTTTGATGAAAACTTTACGGTTCAACAAGATGTGATTTATGAAACCTTATAGAGTTGTATTAAAGTGGTGACACGGGTGTTGTAGACTACATAAAAAAATAAGTGATACATAGGAGAGAGTCGATGGAAAATCTGTATAAAGAATTAAGAAGCTTTTTTGCCAATGATATTGATCTAACTGATTTATTTGATTCCGAAGCTATTATCTGGATTGACTGGCGCGAGTATGACGAAGATGTGGTGAACTATTTCAATGATATGATGGCTGAGCCTATCGATATTAAAACGGTTAGTAATGGCAAGGCTTATGGTGATGATATTGTGTTACAAAAAGGCGATGAAGAGCTGCAAATTCCTTACGGTGATGAGCAAGATCGAGATGTGACCATCAAATATTTCAATGACTTTGTTAAGCCTGACTATGAGGTGCGTTGGTTTGCTGAAAGCCTTGGAAATGATACGCTCGGCTTTACCGTGCTTTCAGGGGCAGAATGGGCCAATTTAGAAGATGAATTTGGTGCAGATACAGTTCGTTACTATTTCGAGCCTATCAATCTTGAAAGTAACATGTTTAATCTCGACATGGATGAAGTTTCTGCATTATTAGAATTACGAGAAAATAATAGATGAAATAGAGAGATGAGAGAATCAATAAGAGGGAAGAATATGGATTATTTAAAACTATTGTGTGAAGATTCTAACTTGGCAGCAGATTTTGATATGCTGTTTGATTTCTGCTTATTAGACGGGTTGGAAGAACGAGATACTGCTGAAGGGCGATGCACATTCTCTTTGCCTGGCAAAGCCTTTGCTCGAGATGGTGCCGGTGGCGAATATCATCAATTAGAGGATGGCTCTATCGGATATATGAGTAGCGAAGGGGAATGTGGCCGCATAGCTGAAAGTGTAGATGATTTAATCCATTTATTGGTGTATAGCATTTGCTGGCATGATTATTGTGACGCCAGCCAATATACGGACATATCTACTCTTGAAGCCTATGCCAATGAGCGTCATGATGAAATCGCTTCTTATACAGAAATAGATGTATGGGAAACCGTTGTGCAGGTGTTAGGTATGCCTTTAGAAGTAAATGTGGCTGCTGAATTACAAAAATTCTATGATGCGGCACATCGAGAACCTTTATATATTTGTTATTTCCATGAAGATGATGGAACTGTTACAGAATCACAAAATCTGTTTTTCTAGACGTATTGCTTAAAAGGAGAATTATATGGCTATTGATGGAGTAAAAATCATAGATAGTGATGAT
>ERZ772805.2602-NODE-2602-length-11373-cov-13.905814_pt1 | contig 11373 bp, 9 predicted proteins | sample MGYA00511344_ERZ772805 | MGnify/ENA primary metagenome ERZ772805 (study PRJEB29015, sample SAMEA2737730) | human gut metagenome | biome: human gut; feature: human-associated habitat; material: faeces | place: China | collected 2012 ...
ACAAGACGGATTTCTTCTCGGCTCCGGCCTCCACCCGGTTCCACGGGGCCTGTGACGGCGGGCTGTGTATGCACAGCCTGAACGTCTACCATGCCCTCCACGACGGCTTTTTCACCGAGGGTGAGAGCGAGGAGAGCTATGCCATCTGTGCTCTGCTGCACGATCTGTGCAAGGCCAACTACTACAAAAAGGGCACCCGCAATGTGAAGAACGATGCCACCGGCCAGTGGGAAAAGGTGCCCAGCTACAGCGTGGAGGATCTGTTCCCCTATGGCCACGGCGAAAAGAGCGTGTTCCTGATCGAGCGGTTTATGAAGCTGAAGGTCGAGGAAGCGGTGGCCATCCGCTGGCACATGGGCGGCTTTGACGATGCGGCCAAGGGCGGCTGCTTCGCCATCTCGGAAGCTTACGACAAATACCCGCTTGCCGTCAAGCTCCACATTGCCGACCTGAAGGCCACCTACCTCATGGAACACCGCACCAGCGCCGTGCGGTAACATCCCCAAGACGCAAAAAAGACGATGCACAGCGTTTGTGCATCGTCTTTTTGTTATACAGTCATTAGGCTTTCCAGCTGATGTACCAGATCCACCGCCTGATGGTCGAGTGCCGTGGTGGGCTTCCAGTCCGGCTGCGCAAAGGGGCAGCGTTCCTCCTCTGGTTCCGGCGGTGCGGCCTGCGGGGCAGGCTCCTGCTCCGGTGCGCTCTGCTCCGGTACAGCATCCGGCTGGGGTTGCTCTGCCTTGGGAGCATCCGCCGCCGGGTGGAACACGATCACCGGCAGGCCGGGCTGTTCCAGCACCTTGGGCTGCGGGGGCACGGGCGGCAGCAGGCTGTTTGCCCGCGCCTGCTCACACAGAGCTTCCAACTCGGCGTTCTCCTGCCGCAGTGCCACCATCTCCCGCTCACAGGCGTAAAGCCGGGTCTGGTAACGGCGGATCTCCGCATTGGCAGCAGCAAGACGGCGGTTCAACAGCTCCGCCTGAGCGGGCTGGCTCGGGAGCCGTCTCCCGGTTTCCGGTTCGACCTGCGCCATCATTTCCTCCACTTCCTGCACCCTGCGCAGAGCGCGGCGGTATTCACGGGCAGCGGCGGCACAATAACGCTCCACACAACGCAGCACACTGGTCCTGCGGCAGCTCAGCCATTCGGTGCGCAGCCAGATGTCGTTTGGTACCATCTCTGCTCCTCCCGCTCACGCGCGCAAGAGACCACGCCCCCTCCCGGGCGGTTCACACTGTAACTTACAAACTTACTTGCGCTTATTCAGGATCGCCAGCAGCTCGTCGTAGTAACGGTTGTCGCTGCTTTCTTCCTCCACCGGCTTTGCAGCGCTGTTTGCGGCGGCAGCAGGCTGCTGCTTTGCGGCACCCGCGCCGGACACATCAGAGCTGAACACTGCACTGGGGGTGGAAGCACCGGCACCGGCGGCGTTGTTCAGGCTGCTGCGCAGGCCATCGGCGGCCTTGTTGTCAAAGCCGGTGGCCACAACGGTAACGCGCATCTCATCGGACAGGTTCTCATCGAACGCAGTACCCCAGATGATGTTTGCATCGGGGTGAGCGCTCTGGGTGATGAGGCCGGCAGCGGTCTCGACATCCTCCAGGCCGATATCGGGGCTGGAGGTGATGTTGATGATCACGCCGTGTGCGCCGGCAATGCTGGTCTCCAGCAGCGGAGAGGAGATCGCAGCCTTGGCTGCGTTCTCTGCCTTGCCTGCACCCTTGGCGCTGCCCACGCCCATGTGGGCGTAACCGGCATCCTTCATAATGGAGCGCACGTCTGCGAAGTCCAGGTTGATGAAGGCGGGCACATTGATCAGGGCAGAGATGGACTCCACGCCCTGACGCAGCACATTATCGGCTGCCTGGAAGGCATTCATCAGGGTGATCTTTTCCTGGCTGATCATCTTCAGGCGCTCATTCGGGATAACGATCAGGCTGTCAACGTGCATGAGCAGGTTTGCAATGCCCTGCTCTGCCAGGCCCATCTTGCGCTTGCCCTCAAAGGAAAAGGGCTTGGTGACGATGCCCACGGTCAGGATGCCCAGATCGTGTGCCACCTCAGCCACAACAGGAGCCGCACCCGTGCCGGTGCCGCCGCCCATACCGGCGGTGATAAAGACCATCTGGGAACCCTTCAGGGCATTTGCGATCTCGTCCTTGCTTTCCTCGGCAGCACGCTGGCCGATCTCGGGATCAGCGCCCGCGCCGCGGCCCTTGGTGAGCTTGGAACCCAGCTGCACCTTGGTGGCAGCATGGTTCTTGGCCAGCGCCTGCTGGTCGGTGTTCATTGCAATAAATTCTACGCCCTGCAGACCGTCGCTGACCATGCGGTTGACTGCGTTGCCGCCGCCGCCGCCCACGCCAATGACCTTGATCGTCGTAACATTTTCATCCATTTCTTCGTCGAGCATGAGTGCCATAACTTTTGTCCTCCATCGGATATGTTATCGTAAACCTGCGCTTTTCGCACAAGAAGAGTTCGATACTATACTTATATAACTGTATCGTATCATCTTTTTGCCCCGATTGCAAGACAAATTTGTTTTTTTGCAGAGGTTTTTTTCGCCGACCCATTTCCCGGGGCCGATTCCCGCCGAATTTGCGCCCCCAAACCGGCCAAAATCTCTGTAAATCCGGCATATCCCCGGTCGATATGCGCCGGGTGGGTGATGACCGTGGTTCCCCGGGCCGCAAGCCCCGCCAGCACCAGTGCCGCCCCGCCCCGCAGATCAGGGGCCTCCACCTCTGTACCGCGCAAAAGGCCGCCCGGCGCAATGGTCAGCACCCTGCCCGCCGTTTCGGCCTGTGCGCCCAGGCGGCAAAAACCCTCGGCACAGCCGAACCGGCGCTCAAAGATCACGTCCTCGATGCTGCTCTCGCTGTCGGCACAGAGCATTGCCGCCGCCAGCAGCGGGGCAGCATCGGTGGCAAGGGCCGGATAGGCCCCGGTAAACACCCGGCCTGCCCCGTGCAGCCGCCCAAAGCGGGAAATTCGCACCGTATCCCCTGCCGGTTCCACCCGGCACCCCATTTGTCCCAGAATTTCCAGCACCGGTGCATAGAGCGCAGGGGCGCAGCCGGTCAGTTCCACCCGGCCGCCCGCCGCCGCACAGCCGCAGGCCAGCGTGGAAGCAAAAATACGGTCGGGCAGGGGCGAAAAACAGCACCCGGAAAGCCCCCGCCGCCCTTCGATGCGGATCGTGGAGCTGCCCGCCCCCTCGATACAGCCGCCGCACCGGTTCAGAAAAGCGGCAAGGTCGGCGATCTCCGGTTCCCGGGCCGCCCCCCGCAGGATGGTCCTGCCTCTGGCACAGGCAGCGGCCAGCAGAAGCGTCTCGGTGGCCCCTACGCTGGGAAAACGCAGGGTGATCTCGGCCCCGTGCAGGCCGGAGGGAGCTGTCAGCACCAGCCGCCCTTCCCCCGCTTCCAGCTCCACCGCCCCCATTTTTGCCAGCCCTGCCAGATGCAGGTCGATGGGCCGGGCCCCGATGCGGCACCCGCCGGGCAGGCTGGTCTCGGCGCGGCCCAGCCTTGCCAGCAGCGGCGCGCAGAACAGGATGGAGGCCCGCATTTGTCCCGCCGTTTGCCCCGGCAGGGTGCTGTTGGCAGGCGGGCCGGAGAGGACCGCATCACTGCCCTCCCACCGGGCGGCACAGCCCACGCCCCGCAAAAGCGCCATGCAGTGTTCCACGTCCGCAAGGCGGGGCACAGCCTGGAGCCGCACCTCTCCCGTGCAGAGCAGCGATGCCGCAAAAAGCGGCAGAACGCTGTTTTTCGCTGCCGGAATTTTTACGCTTCCGTTCAGCGGGCGGCCCCCTGTCACCACGATCCGTTCCTCCATGTCCGTGCCCCCATTCCGCAAAAGATACCCCACCGTATGCAAAACAGGGCCGGAGTGTGAGGCGGACAAGTTTGTTTTGTAATTTATAGCATCCTCGCCCTCTCAGGCGCTTCGCGCCAGCTCTCCCAAAGGGAGAGCCTTTGGCAATTCAACTTTATGTTTTCTATTCCGTCAGGTTTCACCTCTTGATACGGATAGAACAATACCCATCTCTCCCAACAACATCATCAGGCTCGTTCCTCCGGAGGAGAAAAAGGGCAGGCTGATGCCGGTGTTGGGGATGGTATTGGTGACCACGGCCACATTGAGGACAGCCTGCAGGGCCACCTGCACGGTAAAGCCCACCACCAGCAGCGCCCCAAAACGGTCGGGAGCATGGGCGGCAATGGTAATGCCCCGCCAGAGCAGCAGCACGAACAGCAGCACCACGGCGCAGGCCCCCACAAAGCCCAGTTCCTCGCAGACGATGGAGAAGATGAAGTCGTTCTGGGGTTCAGGCACAAACAGATGCTTCTGGCGGCTGTTCCCCAACCCCAGCCCGGTGGCCCCGCCTGAGCCGATGGCGTACAGGCTCTGGATGGTCTGGTGGCCGTCCCCCAGCGGGTCGGCAAAAGGGTCCTGCCAGGAGCGCAGGCGGTCGGCGGCGTAGGGCACAAGGTCCGGCATAACGACCACCGCCGCCCCGATGGCGGCTGCCCCGCCCACGCCCGCCAGCACGAACCACCGCAGACCTGTGCCGCCCACGAACATCAGCACAGCTCCGATGCCCAGGATCAGCAAAGTGCCCGAAAGATGGGGTTCCAGCAGCATCAGCGCCGCCACCACCCCCAGCACCAGCACAAAGGGCAGCACCCCCACCGCAAAGCTGCGCATCCTGTCATGGTTCAGCGAGATGATGTGCGAAAACACCAGCACCACCGCAAATTTTGCGATCTCGCTTGGCTGTAGGGTACCCACCCCCGGCAGCACCAGCCACCGTTTGCAGCCGTTGTATTCCGGCATAAAAAGCACCACCGCAAGCAGCACCAGCGAGACCCCCAGCAGCGGCCAGGCCAATTTGTGGAAGATGTGATAGTCCACCCGGCTGGCCAGCCACAGCCCCGCAATGCCCATGGCGGCGTAGAGCAGCTGGGGGCGCAGGTAAGCAAAGGCATCGCCCCGCCGGTAAAGGGCCACCGCCCCCGACGCACTGCCCAGCATCACCAGCCCGAACCCCACCAGCGTGAGCACCAGCACCAGAAACGGCAGGTCCATGGCCGGCAGCGGCTGCAGCGGTGCCTTGTGCCGCCCGCCTGCCAAGGCAGTCAGTTTCATGTCGTCACCCCCAGTTTTACTATTGTACGCCATGCTGCTGTTGGCTATACGGATATTATCGTGACGTTGTGCATATCTTGTACACTAGCTCACCCTCTCAGGCGCTTTGCGCCAGCTCCCCCAAAGGGGGAGCTTTTGACAAAATCATAAACTTTGTATCGAATGCCAAGGCCTCTCCCTTCGGGAGAGGTGGCATCGCGTCAGCGATGACGGAGAGGGTGAGCCCGTTAAAGGGGGTGACATCATGCCCAAATTTCTCCGCACCCTGCCCGAGCGGGGATTCCGCCGCCGGGCACGGGCCGTGGCGGTGCTGTTCTGTGCCGTCTGCCTGGGGCTGGCCGTGCGGCTCTTTTTCCTGCAGGTGCGCACCGACGGCTTCTATGCCGACCGTGCACAGGGCCAGCAGCTGCGGGACACCGTGGTCCCCGCAGACCGGGGGCGCATTTACAGCGCCGACGGCCTTTTGCTCGCCGCCAACAGCAGCTGCTGGACCCTGCGGGCCTCGCCCCGGGAGATGCCGGAAGAGAAAATCACCCTTGCCGCCCACGGCCTTGCAGAGATCTTAGCGCTGGACGAAGCGGCCCTGCTGGAAAAATTCAGCGACCGCCGCTCCAACGACTGCCTCCTCCGCTACCGGGTGGACCGTGCCGCAGCCGATGCTGTGCGGGACTTTTGCGAGGAAAACAGCATCACCGGCATCCGCATCAATCAGGACAGCAAGCGCTGGTATCCGCAGGGAGCGTTTCTGGCTTCGGTGCTGGGGTTCACCAATGTGGACAACGCAGGGGTGGCCGGGCTGGAACTGAAATATGACGATCTGCTCACCGGGGAAAACGGCGTGGTGCTCACGGCTGTCAACGCCTGGGGCTACACACTGGAGCAGAGCTACGAGACCGAGCGTTTTCCCACCGAGGGGGACGGCCTGCGGCTCACCATCGACAGCTGTATCCAGCACTACCTTGAAAATGCGCTGTCCTACGCTGTGCAGGAGCACCATGTGGCGGCGCGGGCTGTGGGGATCGTCATGGATGTAAACACCGGGGCCGTGCTGGCCATGTCCACCACGCCCTCCTATGACCCCAACGAGCCCCGCGTCATTGCCGACACCGCCGCCCGGAACACCGTGGAAGCCCTGACCGGTGATGCGCGCAAGGCCGCTTTGCAGCTGGCCCAGCAGACCCAGTGGCGGAACAAGGCCGTCAGCGACCTGTACGAGCCGGGCAGTGTGTTCAAGCTCATCACCTGCGCGGCGGCGTTGGATGCCGGGGCCATCACAAAGCATTCCAGCTTTTACTGCGGGGAATCCATCTCGGTGGCCGGCACCCGCTTCCACTGTGCCAACCACAAGCGCCATGGGGCCCAGAGCGTAACCCAGGCGCTGGAAAATTCCTGCAACCAGAGCTTCATCCAGATCGGGGCCCGGCTGGGCAGGGAGGCCTTCTGCGATTATTTTTCCGCCTTTGGCCTGCGGGAGCCCACCGGCATCGACCTGCCCGCCGAGCCGAAAAAGAGCCTGTACTACACCGCCGACCGGATGGGCCCGGTGGAGCTGGCCTCCTGTGCCTTTGGGCAGAGCAGCAAGATCTCCTACCTGGAAATGGCGGCGGCAGTCTGCGCCGTTGTCAACGGGGGAAAGCTGATGCAGCCCTACGTCGTCTCGGAGATCCTGGCCCCGGACGGCAGTACCATTGAGCAGCTCGCCCCTGTCTGCAAACGGCAGGTGCTCAAGGCAGAGACCAGCCAGACCATGCGGGAGATGATGGAGGCCGTGGTGCTCCACGGCGGCGGGCGGAACGCCCAGATCCCGGGCTACCGGGTAGGCGGAAAAAGCGGCACCAGCCAGAAGCTGGACAGCGCCGACGAAAAAGCCCGCATTGCCAGCTTTGTGGCGGTGGCTCCCATCGACGACCCGCAGTTTCTCTGCCTGGTCTGCCTGGACGAACCCCACAGCTGGACGACCGCAGGCGGCAGCCTGTCGGCCCCGGTCTGTGCCGAAGTGCTGGAGCAGACGCTGGTGTACCGGGGCGTGCCCCGCACCACGGAAGCCCCGGCTGCCTCCACAGCAGAGACCGCCGCCGACCTCCCCGCTGACGGCGACAGTTTTGACGGGGCCTGAAAACGGGCAGCAAAAAAGACCGCCGAAGCGGTCTTGAAGTGCTTGTTTTCAGTTCTGGTGCGGCTGCTCGCGGAACTTGATCTCGCCGGTCTCGCTGTTCATGGATTCCACAATGGCAAGGCTCTCCAGCTGGATGCCCTTGCTGCGGATGAGCTCGCCACCCTGCTGGAAGCCCTTTTCCACGGCAATGCCGATGCCCTCGACCGTGGCTCCGGCCTCCTTGGCCAGATCCAGCAGGCCCATCAGGGCACAGCCGTTTGCCAGGAAGTCATCGATGATCAGGACATGATCCTCTGCGGTGAGGAACTTTTTGGAGACGATGACATTATAGATCTTCTTGTGGGTGAAGGACTGGATCTTGGTCTCATAGTTGTCGTAATCCAGGTTGATGCTCATGGACTTTTTGGCAAACACCACAGGCACATTGAACTCGCTGGCAACCACGGCGGCAATGCCGATGCCGCTGGCCTCAATGGTCAGCACCTTGTTGACGGGCTTGCCTGCAAACAGGCGCTTCCACTCCTTTGCCATCTCGCGGAACAGGGGGATGTCCATCTGGTGGTTGATGAAGCTGTCCACCTTCAGCACATTGCCCTCGCGCACGATCCCGTCTTTCTGAATGCGTTCTTCCAGCAGTTTCATATCCGTCTCTTCCTCCAAGCTTTGGTACAGCATTTTGATTTTACCTAGTATACCGGATTTGCCCCCCTGTTTTCAAGGTCTTTTGGCATTTTCTCTCTTGTTTTTCAGCAAAATCTGAGTATACTGGAAGCAACAGCTCCGGGTGGATTTCCGGGGCGCTCCGGGCACAGGGAAAGGTGCCCGTTTTCTGCATCCTGCCGTCTGTTCGGGCGGGATGCATTGTGAGGAGAAGGAGTATCACGCGTATGAAGACCGGATTGATCCTGGAAGGCGGTGCCATGCGGGGCATGTTCACCGCCGGTGTTCTGGATGTTCTGATGGAGCAGGGCATCACGGTAGACGGTATGGTAGGTGTTTCGGCGGGAGCAGTGTTCGGCTGCAACTACAAATCCCACCAGATCGGGCGGACCATCCGCTACAACACCACCTATTGCAAGGACAAACGCTATGCCAGCTTCCGCAATCTGCTGCGCACCGGCAACCTGTACAGTGAGAATTTCTGCTACCACGAGGTGCCCGAAAAGCTCGACCCGTTCGATGACAAGGCTTTCCGGGAATCCCCCATGGATTACTTTGTGGTCTGCACCGATGTCCGCACCGGCGACCCCATCTATCATAAGTGCCGCACCGGTGATGCGGAGGATGTGCTCTGGATGGAAGCCTCGGCTTCCATGCCGCTGGCCGCAAAGATCGTCAGGATCGGCCATTACGGCCTGCTGGACGGCGGCGTTGCCGATTCCATCCCCATCCGCTTCTTTGAGTCCATCGGCTACAAGCGGAACCTCATCATCCTGACCCAGCCCAAGGGGTTTGTGAAAAAGAAGAACCCCATGCTGCCCGCCATCCGGGCACGGTATCTGCGCTATCCTGCCTTTGTGGAGGCTGTGGCCGACCGCCACGAGCGCTACAACGAAACCCTGAGCTACATCTCCATGCTGGAGCAGTCCGGCAAGGATTACGTTATCCGCCCGCCCATCCCACTGGAGATCGGTGCCATGGAGCGTGACCCCGACCAGCTGCGCCGTGTCTACGAGACCGGCCGGGCCGTGGCACAGATCCAGGTGGATAAGATCCGGGCCTTCCTTGAAGCTGCAAAGGCCGAAGCCGAGGAATGATCACTGTGCTATACTGGGGCAAATCAAAACAGGAGGCACTGATCTATGAACACTCTGGATGCCATTCTCACCCGGCGTAGCTGCCGGGAATTCACCGACAAGCCCATCAAAAGCGAAACCCTGCACCAGCTGCTGGAAGCGGCCATGAGCGGGCCCAGCTGCGTCAATGCACGGGACTGGGCTTTCGTGGTGGTGACTGACCCGGAAAAGCTGGCGCAGATGGCCGATGCCAACGGCCGCCCTGCTGAGCCGCTGCGGAAAGCCGCCGCCGGTATCCTCGTCTGCGGCGACCTTGACCGCGCGTTCCGCTTTGCCAAGGACTACTGGGTCATTGACGGAGCCATTGCCGCCCAGAACATCTGCCTTACTGCACAGGAGCTGGGGCTTGGCGCAGTCTGGCTGGGTACTTGGCCTCAGATGGACCGGGTAGAGGCCCAGCAAAAGCTCTTCGCTCTGCCGGAGACCATTGTGCCCCACTCCATCATCGCCCTTGGCTACCCGGAAGCAGACCTAACTGCCCCGCGTAAGAGCCGCTATGAGGATGACCGGGTACATTTTAACCAGTGGTAAATTTTCCAGACGAAACCACGAGCGTTCCTGCTTGATACTTTACCATATTGCTCCTCTTTCATCCAAGTGGAATAGACTGTGCAAAACAGACTTTCCAGCGCGTTTTCGTTCTTTTCTATTATAACACAAACCTGTACAACATCGTGGACCAGATCTTTATTGCAAACGCCAGTTATCTGGGTTCCTACGGCAACGCCCTTGCCGGTGAGGAAGCCACCGATTACCTCTATGAAATGGGCCACCGCCGCATTGCCTATTTTGGTGTCAGCAACGCCATGCTGTTTTCGGCAGAGCGCAGGCGCGGCTACCAGATGTCCCTGCTGAAGCATGGCATCACTCCCCGGGAGAGCTGCTGCCCGCCGGAAATCTGATCAAAACAATGAGGTCGTTCCCTCTCTTTCTCAGAGAAGCGGAACGGCCTCATTTTGCTTATTTTTTCCGGTACTCCCGCGGGGTCATGCCAAAATGTGCCTTGAATGCCCGGTTAAAATAAGAGAGGTTTTCAAACCCGCACCGGGAAGCGATCGTCAGCACCGTCTCGTCCGTAGCGTGCAGCGCTTCGGCGGCGGCATTCAGTCGGTATTCGTTCAGAAAGGCAACAAAGCTCTGCCCTGTCATCTGCCGGAACCAGCGCATGAAGTGGCTGGAACTGAAGGAGCAGACCCCGGCGGCATCGGCGACCCGAAGCCCCTCGGCATAATGGGCAGAGATCCATTGCAGAACGGCTTTCAGCCGCTGGGTATCGGCAGTTTCCACGGGGAGCTGCTGTTTCCCCTGCGCAATGAGCAGGGAGAGAAAGCGCAGCAGTGCTCCTTTGACCAGCAGCTCATAGCCGGGAAGCTTGGCGCGGTTGGCTTCCTCCACCTCCCGCAGGCAGGCGGCGGCCTGGAGATAACACAGGTCGTTGGGTGTCAGCCGCACAGGCAGCCGCAGCCGCCCACTCTGGAGCGGAAGCAGGTATTTTTCGGCGCAAAGGTCCTCCGCACCGCCCAGAAGCTCCAGCTCAAAGATGATGTTCTCGTATTCCATGCGCTGCCCCTCTGCCTGCCGCAGGGCATGGAGGGTGCCGGGCGTAAAAATAAAGATATCCCCCTGGTAGGCCGGGCAGGACGCAGCGCCCACCTGCACCAGCCCCGCGCCCCGCTTGACAAAGACCAGCTCCATGCTCTCCTGCCAGTGGAGTGCCACCTGCGGAAAATCCCCCGGAATGGTGCAGGGATACAGATTGAAGGGGAACCGCACGGCACCGTGCTGCTTGGTTTCCTGCAATGATGCCTGATTTTGCATCTCCTCACCTCCAGATGATAGGATTGTACCACAATTTGCACTTTTAAGGCAAGATTTCGATTGTTTTATCTGGTATATCTTGCATTATAGATGTCAAACCTGTTTTCCGTAGCAAAGGAGGAGCCATTATGAGCTTTACCGAAACATTACAGAGTATCACCGGCAAGCTGCTGGCGGACTGCACCGATCAGGAGCTGTATCTGGCACTGCTGGAGCTGGTGCGGCAGAAGAGTGCCGACCGCGTGCAGCCGGTCACCGGCCGCAAGCTGTACTATATCAGCGCCGAATTTCTTATCGGCAAGCTGCTGTCCAACAACCTCATCAATCTGGGGTTGTACGAAGAAGCCCGGGATGCACTGGCCGCTGCCGGAAAGCGCCTTTCGGACATTGAAGAGGTGGAGCCGGAGCCTTCTCTCGGCAACGGTGGTCTGGGCCGTCTGGCTGCCTGCTTCCTGGATTCGCTGGCAACGCTGAACCTGCCCG
>ERZ772805.2612-NODE-2612-length-11345-cov-2.950399_pt1 | contig 11345 bp, 6 predicted proteins | sample MGYA00511344_ERZ772805 | MGnify/ENA primary metagenome ERZ772805 (study PRJEB29015, sample SAMEA2737730) | human gut metagenome | biome: human gut; feature: human-associated habitat; material: faeces | place: China | collected 2012 ...
GCCATGATGGAAATACCTCCAAAAGTTTCTTAACGGCTAAGGCACGGTGGGATTGGCTATTTTTTTCTTCAAGGGTTAATTCAGCTGCTGACTTACCTGTCTCTCCCACAAGGAAGAGCGGGTCATAACCAAAGCCATTTTCACCCTTGGGTTCAAAGTTGATATAACCTGGCCAGTCAGCTTCAACCACCAAGCTTTCCTTGTTTGGACTAGCTACGACTAGGGTTGTGTGGAATTGAGCCGAACGGTCCTTGAGTTCAAAGACCATGGCCAATTCGTGCAGGAGTTTAGCATTGTTTTCACGATCAGTAGCCCCCACACCTGCAAAACGCGCTGACCAGACACCTGGCAAGCCACCAAGGACATCAACTTTGAGACCAGAGTCATCTGCTAGAACCATCTTGCCTGTTAATTGGGAAATGGTTTCTGCTTTCAGGCGAGCATTTTCTTCAAAGGTCATACCTGTTTCAGCTACTTCAGGCAGTTCAGGATAGTCATTGAGATTTTCCACATCGTAGCCTAACTTGTCAAAGATAGCTCGGAATTCCTTGGTCTTGCCCTCGTTACGAGTCGCAATGAGCAGAGTTTCTCTGACCTTGCTAGTTTCAAAGAAGGTTTCTACATCGACTCCTTCTTTAGGCAATTCGACATGCAAAAGCTGTCCATTTTCAATCAAGAGGAGGGCACCCTGACGTTGGATGACTTCTAGATTACGGCCTGCTTCTGCATTTAAAATCTCAACGATAAAGGAGAGCAGACGAAAGTTAGAAGACCAGCGCATCACCGTTATCGTAATCGGAAAGCCGTTTTCCTCGTCACGAAAAATCCGCGCTAAATCCATAAAATCAAGCTCGAGAGGATCTTTGATAAGGCTATAGATGCCTCCATAGACATCCCAGACACCGACATACCAGTCCTGGTCATCCTTGTATTCATAAATTTTATTTGTCATAAAGTTACATGCTCCACATGAATCTCTTTTTCCAGCCATTCTGCTCCAATCTGGGCAAAACTTTGGCTATTGGCTGTTGTGTAAAAACGATGTTGAAGAGGTCCCGCATCTCGGCTACGATTGATTTCAAAATAGTTAAGTAAAACCGAGATATCCCGCACACACTCTGCCCCACTATCGATGAGCTGAACCTTTGGTCCCATGACATTTTGGATGATAGGGCGAAGGAGTGGGTAATGGGTACAACCCAAAATCAGGCTATCCACCTTTCCAACCAAGGGACGCAGGGTTTCATAGACCACTTTTTTGGTGACACTGGTTGACAGGGCACCAGACTCCACCAAGGGGGCAAACTTGGGGCAGGCCAAACTCTCCACCTGTAAGTCCGGATCCAAATCATGGATTTTCTGACGGTAGATGTCTGATTGTACCGTCATGGGAGTTCCAATCACTCCGATTTTCCCGCCTTGACTGGACTTAATAGCTGCCGAAGCTCCTGGCAAAATCACACCTAGAACGGGAATATCTAGTTGGGCCTTGATTTCTTCCCAAACGACCGCAGTCGCAGTGTTACAAGCAATGACAATCATCTTGACATCCTTGGTCAAGAGAAAGTTGACCAACTGCCAAGTATATTCACGGATTTGCTCAGCAGGACGGGGGCCATAGGGAGCCCGCGCCGAATCTCCAATATAGACGATTTCTTCATGGGGAAGCTGGCGCATGAGCTCACGAACAACGGTCAAGCCCCCGACACCCGAATCCAAAAAACCAATTGGTCGATTATCCATACAGTCTTCTTTCTAGTCTTTTTTCTGATTGATAGTTCATCATGATTACTTGTCCTAAATGAACGGATAGACAGCTTGATAGAATGGCAACTGCCTCTCTCTTAATCATAATCAAATATCAATAGAATGCAAGGAAAAAGTCTTATCCTTGAGAACTATTGAACATAGTGAGAAGTCTGGAACTTTCATCCCAGACTTTTCCTTATTTATTTTTTCTTTTTATTGTTAGCAAGGGCTGCCTTTTGTTGGCGGATGATTTGGTGGTAAACTTGTTGTACCTTGGCTTCGCTTGGTTTTTGACCATTTGCGCTCAAGAGAGCACGAACTGCCTCAGCGTTCAAACGTGGGTTGTCCGCAAATTCTTTTTCGATTTGCTTACGAACCAAGTACATCCCTCCAAGAGCTCCTCCTAGAAAAGCTAGCACAATCAAGACAATTGCTAAAAGTAAGTCCATTCTTTTTCTCCTGTTTCTTTTTGAGTCTTCTATATTATACCACAAAGTGACTTTCCTGACTAGTTTGTTTTACGCTTTCAGGGAGGGGGTTAAGCTAATTCTAAGTTAGTCTTACAATCAGAATGAATTATGAAATTACGAATAATTCCACCCTTTCCTCTCTTTCTTCTACTATTTTAAGAAAAAACAACAACAAATATGACTCTTGCTAAAAAGCTATTGACAAATGCTAAGCGACCAGTAGAATGGGATGTAAATAGAAACAAAAATATAGGGATTTGTTTTACAAAATGTAAGCGATTCCAAATACTAAAGGAGATTTCTATGGATAAAAGATTTTGGGAGAAATCCTGTCGCTATAGCATCCGCAAGCTGACTGTTGGGACCGCTTCTGTTTTACTGGGGGCTGTTTTTCTATCTAGTCATACAGTCTCAGCTGATGGTATTGAAGTGCAACAAAATGACCCAAGTATTGTCGAGACTACAACTAAACCTGATAGTGGATCAGAGCAGATTGAACCGACCGAGACCACTAAACCAGCTCTAGTTGAGACTCCAAGTTCCGAAAGCAAGCCAGCTGAGGAGACTCCGAAGACAAATAGTCAAGCTAGTGAAGAAGCCATTGTAGAAGCTAAAGAAAATAAGGAACCTGAAAAAGCAGATCAGCCCGTGACAAAGCAAGAAAACTATCAACTCAACTACAATCAACCAACACCCCCTTCCTATGATGGTTGGGAAAAACAAGCCCTTCCTGTCGGAAACGGAGAAATGGGAGCCAAGGTCTTTGGTCTAATTGGTGAAGAAAGAATTCAGTACAACGAAAAGACTCTCTGGTCAGGAGGTCCCCAACCTGACAGTAGCGACTATAATGGAGGGAACTACAAGGATCGCTACAAGGTCTTGGCGGAAATTCGTAAAGCCCTAGAAGATGGAGACCGCCAAAAAGCCAAACAACTGGCTGAACAAAATCTAGTCGGACCAAACAACGCCCAGTATGGACGTTACCTAGCCTTTGGTGATATTTTTATGGTCTTCAATAACCAGAAAAAGGGTCTAGATACAGTAACAGATTATCACCGTGGTTTGGATATCACAGAAGCCACTACGACCACTTCTTACACCCAAGATGGGACGACCTTCAAACGCGAAACCTTCTCCAGCTATCCTGATGATGTCACTGTGACCCACTTGACCAAAAAAGGAAACAAGACACTTGACTTTACCCTTTGGAACAGCTTGACGGAAGACTTGCTTGCTAATGGCAACTACTCTTGGGAATATTCCAACTATAAGAATGGTCATGTCACTACAGATGCAAACGGAATCCTTCTAAAGGGAACTGTCAAAGATAACGGCCTCAAATTTGCATCCTATCTAGGAATTAAAACGGACGGAAAGGTGACTGTTCAGGACGAAACTCTGACCGTTACAGGCGCAAGTTATGCGACCCTCTATCTCAGTGCCAAGACTAACTTTGCTCAGAATCCAAAAACCAACTATCGAAAAGACATTGACCTCGAAAAAACAGTTAAAGGTATTGTCGAAGCAGCTAAGGCCAAAGACTACGAGACACTGAAAAAGGCCCATATCAAGGACTATCAAAGTCTCTTTAACCGCGTCAAACTAAATCTAGGCGGAACCAAGACTACTCAAACGACTAAAGAGGCCCTTCAAGGCTATAACCCAGAAAAAGGGCAAAAATTGGAAGAACTCTTCTTCCAATACGGCCGATATCTACTCATCAGTTCGTCGCGTAATCGGACAGATGCCCTTCCTGCCAACCTCCAAGGAGTCTGGAATGCCGTAGACAATCCACCTTGGAACGCTGACTACCACCTCAATGTCAATTTGCAAATGAACTATTGGCCCGCCTACATGAGCAACCTTGCTGAAACAGCCAAGCCAATGATCAATTACATTGACGATATGCGTTACTATGGCCGTATCGCCGCTAAGGAATACGCCGGTATCGAATCAAAAGATGGACAAGAAAATGGCTGGCTGGTCCACACTCAAGCAACTCCATTTGGCTGGACTACTCCAGGCTGGAATTACTATTGGGGTTGGTCGCCAGCTGCTAATGCCTGGATGATGCAAAACGTCTATGATTACTACAAATTCACCAAGGATGAAACTTATCTCAAAGAAAAGATCTATCCTATGTTGAAAGAGACTGCTAAGTTCTGGAACTCCTTCTTGCACTATGACAAGGCCAGTGACCGTTGGGTGTCTTCTCCATCCTACTCACCTGAACACGGGACCATTACCATCGGAAATACCTTTGACCAATCGCTAGTCTGGCAGTTATTTCACGACTACATGGAAGTCGCCAACCATCTGAATGTCGACAAAGACTTAGTCACAGAGGTAAAGGCTAAATTTGACAAACTAAAACCACTTCACATCAACAAAGAAGGACGCATCAAGGAATGGTACGAGGAGGACAGTCCACAATTCACCAATGAAGGGATTGAAAATCACCACCGCCACGTTTCCCATCTAGTTGGTCTTTTCCCAGGTACGCTCTTTAGCAAGGACCAGGCTGAATACTTAGAGGCTGCGCGTGCTACCTTGAACCACCGTGGAGATGGTGGTACAGGTTGGTCTAAGGCCAATAAAATCAACCTTTGGGCTCGTCTGCTGGACGGTAACCGTGCCCATCGCTTGCTCGCCGAACAGCTTAAGTATTCAACCCTAGAAAATCTTTGGGATACCCACGCGCCTTTCCAAATCGACGGCAACTTTGGAGCAACCAGTGGTATGGCAGAAATGCTCCTCCAATCACATACTGGCTATATTGCGCCATTACCAGCCCTTCCAGATGCTTGGAAAGACGGTCAGGTTTCTGGCTTGGTTGCTCGAGGAAACTTTGAAGTCAGCATGAAGTGGAAAGATAAGAACCTGCAAAGCTTGTCCTTCCTTTCAAATGTCGGTGGAGACCTGGTTGTAGACTATCCAAATATCGAAGCTAGCCAAATCAAGGTCAATGGCAAAGCAGTCACGGCAACTGTGCTTAAAGATAATCGCATCCAACTGGCAACACAAAAAGGTGACGTCATTACCTTTGAACACTTCCCTGGTCGTGTAACTAGTCTGACAGCCGTTCGGCAAAATGGAGTCACTGCTGAACTCACCTTTAACCAAGTAAAAGGCGCTACCCACTATGTCATCCAAAGACAAGTGAAAGACGAGTCTGGCCAAGCCTCTGCAACCAGAGAATTTGTAACCAATCAAACCCATTTTATTGACCGATCACTGGACCCTCAACATGCCTACACTTATACCGTCAAGGCTATGCTGGGCGAGCTTGCCACACAAGTGTCTGAACAGGCTACTGTCGAAACCTATAGCGAGTTGATGGATGACCGAGATAGCCGTATCCAGTACGGAGCTGCCTTTGGAAACTGGGCAGACTCAGAATTATTTGGAGGAACAGAGAAATTTGCTGACCTTTCAAAAGGAGACTACACAGACGAAGACATCACTGCTACCATTCCTTTCACTGGCGTTGGTATCGAAATCTATGGACTGAAATCGTCTGAACTAGGTCTTGCCACTGCTAAAATTGATGGCAAAGAAGTCGGCGAACTTGACTTCCATACTGCTGGGGCAACTGAAAAAGGTAGTCTCATCAGTCGCTTCGCAGGATTATCTGACGGACCTCACACATTGACTCTTCGTGTGAAACGTGAGCACAAACACCGTGGTAGTGAGCGCTCAAAAATTTCATTAGACTACTTCAAGATCCTAGCAGGAACAGGCAATACGATTGAAAAAATGGATGATCGTGATTCGCGTATCCAGTATGGTGCCCAGTTTAAGGACTGGTCTGATCCTGAACTCTACGGTGGTACGGAAAAATACGCTGATATTAACAACAGCGACTCTAGTGCAGCTTCAGAAGCTCAGGCAACCATTTCCTTTACAGGGACGGGCATTCGTATTTATGGCTTGAAGAGCCTTGCCCTTGGACGAGCACGTGTTACACTAGATGGCAAAGAAATGCCAAGTCTAGACTTCTACACTTCAGGCGCAACCGAAAAGAGAGCCTTTATTGGCGAATTTACAAATCTTACTGACGGTCCGCATACCCTGACATTACAAATTGACCCAGCTTCGCCAGAAGGCCGCAAGAAAATCTCTCTAGACTCCTTTGATATCATCAAAGCTCCAGCTGTTGGTTTAGATAACCCAAGTATCGCACCTCTTAAGGAAAATGACAAAACCATTTCCTTAAGTCTACCAGCTGGAGATTGGGAAGCCATCGCAGTGACCTTCCCAGGTGTCAAAGATCCTCTAGTTTTGCGTAAGGTGGATGAAACGCATCTGGTTACAAGTGGAGATCAGACTATCCTATCAATCCAAGACAATCAAGTTCAAATCCCAATCCCTGACGAAACCAATCGCAAAGCTGGAAATGCCATTGAAGCTTATACCATTCAAGGAAATACCACAAGCAGCCCTATCGTAGCCGTCTTTACTAAAAAGGATGAAAAGAAAGTTGATGAGAAGCAACCAACTACAAGCAAGGGAGAGGAACCAGCTCCTACTGTTGAAATTCCGGAATACACTAAACCTATCGGGACTGCAGGGCAAGAAGTGCCACCCACTGTAGAAAAGCCTGAATACACCGAACCTATCGGAACAGCAGGTCAAGAGGAAGCACCTACTGTTGAAAAACCTGAATACACCAAACCTATCGGAACAGCAGGTCAAGAGGAAACTCCTACTGTTGAAAAACCTGAATACACTAAACCTATCGGAACTAGCGGAGATCAGGCCGCTCCAAGCCTTAGCCTTCCTGACTATCCAGTTCAAGTCTTAAAAGATAAGGAGACTGGAGTAGAAATCATCGGTGGAGCCAGCGACTTAGAAGGAATTTCTCACGTTTCTAGCCGACGTGTCCTAGCTCAAGAACTCTTTGGCAAGACCTATGACGCTTACGACCTACAACTTAAAAATCCAACAGATCATAGCGTACAGCCAAAAGGCGCTGTCTTGGTTCGCTTGCCTGTTTCAGCTAGCGTAGAAAACATCTACTACATCACTCCAACCAAGGAGTTGCAAGTCCTTGATTTCACCGTTCGAGACGGAAAGGTAGAATTCATCACTAATCATTTCAGTACCTATGCTGTCGTCTATCAAGCAACTGGAACAAGCTCTAACACAGAGGAAAAACCAAGTACTTCAGATGCAGAAACCTCAGCACACGAGGCTGAACAATTTCCAGCTAGTCCGAGCCTTGCTAAAGCTGGAAATCATTCTCCTAAAGAAGAACTTCCAGCAACAGGAGAAGTGTCCAACCCACTCCTCTTCTTAGCAGGACTCAGCCTAGCCCTTACAGCCACTTTTATGTTAAAAGGGAGAAAGGATGACTCCAACTAACCTTTAAACACACAAAAACAGGATGAAGATCACCTTCATCCTGTTTTATTTTGTCATCAAAAGTTAGTTTTACAGTAGGTATAAAAAGGCTAAGGTCAAGAGACTTGCTAGAAGCCCAACTCCCCAAAAGAAGAAGTCAACCTTCCACTCGCTCCAAGGATTGCCCTTGCCTGAGAATCCTCCAAGCTCGAAATGGTGATGCACAGGTGTCATACGGAAAATACGTTTTCCACCACTAAGTTTGAAGTAGGTAACCTGCATCATAACAGAGCTTGTCTCAAAGACATAGATAATCCCAATCAGTAAAAGGGTCCATTCTTGGTGGAGGGCCATAGAGATTGCTGCCAGCATCCCACCAAGAGCCAAACTTCCCACATCTCCCATGAAGACCTTGGCAGGCTTGTGGTTAAAGACGAAGAAACCTAGCAAACCACCAATCATGGCAAGAATCACAAGAAGAATATCCAGTTGATTTTGCATATAAGCAATCACACCGTAGGCCGATAAGCTAATCACCACGGAAATACTCGCTAAGCCATCAATCCCGTCAGTCAGATTCACCGCATTGGAAAAACCAACTAGCCAGAAAAGGGCAAAGAAAATATAGAAAATTCCCAAATGAACTTGGTAGCCAAAAACTGAAAGCATATCGCCACCACGCTCATAAAAGAGGTAGAAAATCACTCCTCCAAGGAGCTGGAGAGCAAGCTTTTGCTTAGGATTCAAGCCTTCGTTAATCTTACGAAAGACCTTGAGGAAATCATCCAAAAAACCTACCAAACCATACAAAACCAAGATAAACAAAATCATGCCGACATTGTTGGTCAATTGTTGGGTAAAGAGAGCGACAAGGAAGCTCACAACAACTGCAACGATCAGGAAGACAAGACCTCCCATGGTTGGAGTCCCAGCTTTAGCTTGGTGTTGCTTGACATCCTCGTGCATCTGCTGACCTGTAATCTGTGCTTTTCGATAAAATCGGATAAAGGCTGGAATACCTATCAAGGTCAATAGAAAGGCTAGAACTCCAGCACTAATGGAACTAATCATCTTAATCTCCTAAAGTTATTTTCATTTTTTTAAGGTCTTTGAGGGCTGTATTGGCACGGACACTTTGTTTCTTGACCGTTTTGCCACTACCTTCCCACTCGACTTCTATATTTAGCCATTTGGCAAATGTTTGCACATTTTCATCTGTCCAGCCATACATATCAGGCATTTCTTCGACCTTATCTGACAGGATCAAGGTCTGCTGATTGGCTTCCAAATTATCTCCTTCAGAAACCGAGAGTTCCTTGATCTTGGTTCCTGTTCCGATAACGATTGGTTGGACAAGGTTACGACGCAATTCCTCTGCTAGGTCTCCTGGAGTAAAGTCCTTGGTAGCTGGCATGGTATAGCTTGTCGTCTTGCTGACCTGATCCAAGCTCTTGGCAGTTGACTGAAGATTGAGGGACTCTTTCGTGGCAGAAGCTCGCTCAAGGATTGGGTTGGCAAACTCCCCAAGCTGAACACCCGAATAATGCTCTGGCTGTTGCACCGTTACATAGAGGATAAAGTCAGGATTTTCTGCAGGATGCATCGACACAACTGAGAAAATATAATTGGTAGAACCAACCAAGTATCCTCCATTTTTCTCATCAGCGATTTGAGCCGTACCGGATTTAACTGCTACATTTTGTCCAGGAACTGTTATAATTGGCTTTCCTGTGTAGTGATTATACATAGTTCCATATAGAGGGTCCGTCCCAACTAATATCATGTTAGTACGAGTCAAGCTTGCTGCATCTTCAGATACAGGTTTTCCTACAATCTCTTTTTGAGACTTTCGTACAGACTGATTGTTAGTATCATAAATAGCACTTATAAATTTTGGCTCCAACATAACCCCATCGTTGGCAATGGCTGTAAAAGCACGTAGCATCTGGGTCTGCGTTACAGAAATCCCCTGACCAAATGCACTCATGGCAATATCGACAATATTATCTGCAGGCAATTGACCTGAATACTCATCAGTCAGACCAAAACGCGTCGGCACCCCAAACTTAAAGCGATTGAGATAATCCAACCAAGTAGCATCTCCCATTTTTTGTTCAAGCAAGGTCATTCCGACATTACTTGAGAGGGCAAAACCTTGGGAGAAGGTCATGGTGCCACCACTCGTCAAACCTGCATTGACGTCCCAGTCTCGAATGGTCGCATCAGCTATTTTCAATTCACTACTGTTAAAGTATTCGCCACCAGGGAAGGTATTGTTGTCAATAGCCGAAGCCAACATCATCACCTTCATGGTCGATCCTGGCTCATAGTTACTTTGATAGAGGATATCACGCCAGACAAAGTCTTTTGTGATGCCATCCTTGGTATCGGCATTGAAGGTCGGCCGTTGGGTCGTAGCCAGGATTTCCCCTGTTTTAGCGCTAATCAAGGTAGCCGTCATATACTTGCCTTTTACTTTTTCCTGGAAGGCATCCATCTGGGTTTCCATAAAGGATTGTAAGGGACTAGAAAGGGTTGTGTACACATCCTTTCCATCTACCATGTGTTGGGAAGCCTGCTCCGTACCCGGAACAATATTTCCCAGACGATCCTTCTCATAGGTAATGATCCCATCTGTACCCGCCAGAATGCTATTTAAGGAACTCTCCAGTCCAGATGTCCCAATCAAACGTTTGGTGCCATCCTCATTTTCATGGAGTTGCGCTAAACCGATAAAGGAAGAAGCAAACTGTCCATTGGGATAACTACGGTTAGGGCTAGTTGTAAAGTCAACTCCCTCAACGCCAGCAGTTTTGAGGTCATTTTTAATAGCCATCATATTGGCATAGGTGATCCCATTTCCCTTAGCTCCAAAAGATACCTGTTTTAGATCTGGCTGAGAAAGCTGTTCTTTGACATAAGACTCCTCCATATCCAGATACTTATGGAAAATTTCAGCTACCTTATTAAATTGAGAATCTTCTACATAGAGAATTTTGCCTGTTGCTGACTTGTAGTTCTTGTCAATAACCGCATATATATTATAAGAAGTAGCATCCTCTGCAATAGGCGTTCCATTACGATCGTATATAGTCCCTCGTTTTGCAGGAATCGTCTTGGTTGTTTGGTGAACCTTTTTGGCCTCTTGAACCAAATCCTTCCCAAATTTACTACCCGTTCCGATAATGACCGCAAAGTTGACCAAAAAGACAGCGAAGAGTATGACAGCCAATAAACTCAGGCTTTTCCCTACTCTTCGGCGGTTTTCTTCTGGAGATTTACGGTTACGAACGGCATAACGGATGATTTTTTCTTTCCACTGTTTCATTTCTTACTCCGTTGCTCGGATATTTTCGTTATTCAGCTGCAAATCCTTGGAGTTTGCAATCTCTTTCAAACGTTCTGAACGAATCAATTCATTGACCTCTTGCTTGGCATCGTCTAGCTCGATTTTCTTTTCTTCGATTTGAGCATTGACCTTGGTCAATTCATTCTGAACTTGTAGTAGCTTGGTCTGCATAAACACAACGCTAATTGCCAGGATAATCATTGTTGCAGCAATCGAAACATAGAAGGCCTTTTCCACACGTGAAAAACCTTTGAACTTCGTTTGCAATAACTGGCTTGTTTTTTCGATTCTTTCTGCCATGTTTTTCCTCTTACTTATGAATTTTTCTGGCCACGCGCAACTTGGCTGAATGCGAACGATTGTTGGCTTCTAGCTCTTCGGCACTTGGCAAGATTGGCTTGCGGGATACCAATTCCATCTTAGGCTTAAGGTCA
>ERZ772805.2615-NODE-2615-length-11331-cov-2.872118_pt1 | contig 11331 bp, 8 predicted proteins | sample MGYA00511344_ERZ772805 | MGnify/ENA primary metagenome ERZ772805 (study PRJEB29015, sample SAMEA2737730) | human gut metagenome | biome: human gut; feature: human-associated habitat; material: faeces | place: China | collected 2012 ...
GATGTTGCCGAGAAGTTCAAGGAGCTTAATATTAATTTTATACTTGACCAGTCAACATATGAGGAACATCCTCTTGGAAGGGTAGAGTGGGCAAAATGTTATGCAGCACTTTGTGATAAAGAAGATGATGCAGTAAGAATGTATGATGAGCAGGCTGCTTATGTTGATAAGATTTCAAAGACAGAAAAGACAGGAAAATCTGTAGCAGTATTTTATATAACATCAAAGGGTAAGTTATATGTAAGAAATGCGGACGATTATGTTGCACAGATGGTAGAACTTGCCGGTGGAAAGTATATTTTTGATGATTTGAATGTCGGAAAGACAGGAACACAGACAATGGAGATGGAAAGCTTCTATTCTAAGGCTAAAGATGCTGACTACATCATTTATATATGGAGCCTTGGAGGAAAACCATCTACACTTGCTGATTTTACAGGATACAGTTCGGTTCTTTCAGATATGAAGGCTGTTAAGGATGGCAATGTATGGTGTACTACACCTGATTTCTTCCAGATTGCGGATACAATCGGAAGTATGGTAAATGACATTAATAAGATGATGACATCTGACAGCAGTGTAAATGAACTTACATATCTTAAAAAACTTAAATAATTAAAGAGGTTATATAATGAAGAAGGCATTACGCTGCCAGCTGGTTTATATAATGCTTGTAGTATTATTCATTGTTGCGGTATTTATGAATATTAATACAGGTAATGTACATATTTCATTTGGCAGAATTTTTAAGATTATCTTTTTAAAAGCTGAGGCAGGCACAGCCGGATTCAATATTATATGGAAAATCCGTCTGCCAAGGCTTCTTAGTGCAGCTATACTTGGCGGTGCCCTGGCACTGTCAGGTTTTCTGCTTCAGACATTTTTCAGAAATCCGATTGCGGGTCCATTTGTGCTTGGTATATCATCAGGTGCAAAAATGTTTCTTGCAATTACTATGATTTTTCTATTAAGATATATTCCATCAATGCCTTTATGGGCTCAGGTAGCGGCAGCATTTGCAGGTTCGGTTTTATCATTGCTTTATGTTCTGCTTTTTGCCGGCAAGGTTAAAAATATGTCAACACTTCTTGTAATCGGCATAATGATTAGTTATATATGTTCTGCAATAACAGATTTATGTATAACATTTGCCAATGATTCAGATATAGCAAATCTTACACATTGGGCAATGGGAAGTTTTTCAGCAAGTTCATGGAATACAGTAAAATTATCGGCAGTTATAGTATTTCCGACAGCAATAGTTACATTCCTTTTTGCAAAACCAATCAGTGCTTATCTTCTTGGTGAAGGATATGCAAAGAGCATGGGTATACCGGTTAAATTTTTCAGACTCTGTATAATAACATTGTCAAGCATACTTTCAGCATGTGTAACAGCACTTGCAGGACCGATTTCTTTTGTGGGAATTGCAGTTCCTCATGTTACGCGTATTCTTATGAAAACGTCAAAACCAGTAGTGATAATGCCAGCTATATTTTTAAGCGGTTCGGTATTCTGCATGTTTTGTGATTTGATAGCAAGAACAATATTCTCGCCGTCAGAACTTGCAATAGGTACTGTAACGGCGGTATTTGGTGCACCTGTGGTAATATGGCTTATGATTAGCAGAAAAAACGGTGAGATATAATGGAAAAAGAGAAAGAATTTTATTTTAAAACACAGAATTTATCAGTTGGATACAATAGAAAACCAATTCTTGAAAATATTTCACTTGGAGTGTATAAAGGACAGATTCTTACACTTATAGGTCCGAATGGTTCAGGAAAATCAACCATTTTAAAAAATCTTATAAGGGAAATGAATCCGCTTGGCGGTGTGGTTGTTTTAGAAGGAAAAGATATTAACAACTATTCAAGCAAAGATTTTGCAAAGCAGATGTCGGTAGTTCTCACAGAAAAAGTAAAAACAGAACTTCTAACGTGTCGTGATGTTGTTGCAATGGGACGTTATCCATATACTAATTATTTTGGAAAACTTACGCCTGAGGACGAACGAATTGTCGATGAATCACTTGAGAGCGTGGCGGCTCTTGATATTGCCGAAAAAGATTTTTCACAGATAAGTGACGGACAAAGACAGCGTATAATGCTTGCACGTGCAATATGTCAGAAACCGCAGATTATTGTGCTGGACGAACCTACGTCATTTCTTGATATAAGGCATAAGATAGAACTTCTTGATATTTTGCAGAATATGGCTGTTAAAGAAAATGTTACGGTTGTTTTGTCATTACATGAGATAGAACTCGCAAACAGAATATCTGACTGGGTTATGTGTGTAAGGGCTGATGGAAAAATACTGTATGGTACGCCCGATGAAATATTTAAAGATGAAATAATACGTGAACTGTATGATATTAAAAATGGAAGTTATAACTGCCTTTATGGAAGTACCGAACTTGAAAAAAAGACAGGTACTCCAAAGGTGTTTGTCGCTGGTGGCGGTGGATTCGGCGTTTCCGTCTACAGGCGTCTGCAGCATTTTGAGATTCCGTTTTCGGCAGGAATTATTGCACAAAATGACTGTGAATATACGATAGCAGAATCCCTTGCGGTAAAAGTCATAAGCGAAAAGCCATTTGAAATATTTAGCGGCAAGTCATTAGAAATGGCAAAAAAATATGTTGATATAGCTGATTATTATATTGATGCAGGCTGCCCGTATGGTATAGTAAATGAGAAAATGAAAGAATTAAGGCAGTATGCATTAAAGAATAACAAAATTATTTTAGATAAACCGGACGATTATAATTTAAGACAGATAGGAGAAAATATTGGATAATAAGTATGAATATATGAATCCAAATGATATTGAAAAACATTCATTTGAAATAATAGAACAAGAGCTTGAAATTGAACTCCCATCTGATATTAAACCGATTGTTAAGAGAGTAATACATACGACCGCAGATTTTTCTTATGCGGAAAATATGTATTTTTCACCTGATGCCATAAAGACGGCGTTGGGTGAAATTAAATCGGGAGTGACATTTGTTACAGATACGAATATGGCACTTTCAGGTATTAATAAAAAAGCATTGAAAGAACTTAACTGTAATGCTGTGTGTTATGTATCAGACGAGGATGTTGCAGTTATGGCGAAAAAAGAGAATATAACAAGGGCAGTATGTGCTGTAAAAAAAGCAGCTATGAATAATAAAAGATGTATTATGGTTGTAGGAAATGCACCTACTGCACTTATTCAGATAGAAAAAATGTACAGGGAAAATGAGTTTAAACCACTTCTTGTAATTGGTGTTCCTGTTGGATTTGTCAATGTTGTGGATTCAAAGGAGGCAATTATTGATAGTGGTATGGAATGTATTATAGCAAGAGGGAGAAAAGGCGGCAGCAATGTTGCCGCATCAATAGTAAATGCACTTTTGTATATGTGTCAGGATGATAACCGGGAGTGGAGAAGATAAATGCTCGAAAAATATGTAAGTAAAGGCAGCAAAAAATTAAGATGCGGTTTTACAACAGGAACATGTGCTGCCGCTGCATCCGCCGGTGCTGCAAGAATGCTTTTGTCAGGAAAAGTCATTGAAAATATTACTGTAATGACTCCCTCAGGAAATTCTGTTACTGTTGGGCTTACAGATATAAAAAAAGAAAATGATTATGTGAGTTGTGCGGTACAAAAGGACAGTGGCGATGATCCTGATGTGACAGATAAAATTCTCGTATATTCAACGGTTTCATATGAAAAGAGTGGAATAACTGTTGATGGAGGAGAAGGCGTCGGACGTGTTACAAAAAAGGGTTTAAAACAGCAGATTGGTGAAGCTGCAATAAATCCTGTACCACGGAAAATGATAGAAGAACAGTTAAAAACGGCTGCGTCTGATTATTCATATGATGGTGGACTTAAAGCTGTAATAAGTGTTCCGATGGGAATACAGATTGCGAAAAAGACATTCAATCCAAGACTTGGAATAGAGGGAGGAATATCAATACTTGGAACGACGGGAATAGTTGAACCTATGAGTGAACAGGCACTTATAGATACAATATCGGTTGAACTTGATGTAAGAAAAGCACAAAATGAAGAATTTATAATTGTCACACCGGGAAATTACGGCCAGGATTTTTTGAGGGATAATCTGGGTATTGCTGTTGATAAATGCGTTAAATGCAGTAATTTTATAGGAGATACAATAGATATGTGCATTGAAAAAGGCTTTAAATCAATGCTTCTTGTCGGTCATATCGGCAAACTTTCAAAGCTTGGCTGCACAATATACAATACACATTCAAGATATGCTGATGGAAGAATGGAAGCATTTGCTTTATGTGCAGCCTTATGTGGGGCAGAAAGAGAAGTTCTTGAAAATATACTTGGATGTATAACTACTGATGCTGCACTTGAGATTCTAAAAAAAGAAGGTATTTTTGATAAGACAATTAAAATGCTGGAAAAAAGAATTGACAGATCATTAAAACTGCGGGCAAAAGGCAGTATTGAAATCGGAATGATAACATTTTCAGAAGAATACGGCATTTTATGTAAAACGGAAAATGCAGATAATATGATTGAAAAATTGAAATGATAATAAGGAGAAAAGTATGGTTCATTTTGTTGGAGCAGGTTCAGGAGCCAAAGATTTAATAACGGTGAGAGGAATGAATCTGTTAAAAAATGCTGATGTAATAATATACGCCGGCTCACTTGTAAATCCTGAACTTCTGGAATATGCAGAAGATTCATGTGAAATTTACAACAGTGCATATATGACGCTTGAAGAGATTATTGATGTCATAAAAACAGCAGATAGTGAAAATAAGGATATTGTGCGTCTGCATACAGGCGATTCTTCAATATATGGTGCAATAAGAGAGCAGATTGAACAGTTAAATTCATATGATATTTCATGGGATATCTGTCCCGGAGTCAGCAGTTTTCTTGCCGCTGCTGCAGCAGCAGGATGTGAATATACGGTGCCTGGGATTTCGCAGTCATTGATAATTACAAGAATGGAAGGAAGAACACCGGTTCCTGAAAAAGAAAAGATGAGAGAATTTGCAGGACATAATACATCCATGGCAGTCTTTTTAAGCTCAGGACTTACAAAAGAATTACAGGATGAACTGCTGACCGGCGGATATAGTGAGGATACACCATGTGCCATATGTTATAAGGTAAGCTGGCCTGATGAAAAGATAATAATGACAACAATTAAAAATCTGCATAATGATATGGTATCGAATAGTATTGCGAAAACGGCTCTTATTCTTGTTGGTGATTTTCTAGGCAGAAAATATAATAATTCAAAGCTTTATGATGCTTCATTTACAACGGAGTACCGTAAATGAGAGTGGCGGTAATTGCATATACGGTAAACGGAGCTATACTGGCAGAAAAGTTAAGACATTTAAGTGATGATGAGACTGATATATATGTCAGTGCAAAATCGGCAAAATATATTGATGCAGAAAATATTATAACATTTAAGAGTACGCCGGTCCTTATCAGAGATATTTTTTATCAGTATGAAGGAATCATATTTATTGGTGCGGCCGCAATAGCGGTACGTTCTATTGCACCTTATATTACAAGTAAATTCAAAGATCCAGCTGTGCTTGTCATGGATGATCATGCAATACATGTTATTTCACTTTTGTCCGGGCATGTGGGAGGCGGGAATGAATGGTGTGTAAAAGTTGCAGGAATGTTCGGTTCGGATGCAGTTATAACAACTGCAACGGATGTCAATAACGCATTTGCTGTAGATGTTTTTGCAGTAAAAAATCACCTTAAAATGATAAATCCATATATGATACGAGACATAAGCACAAGAATTGTAAACGGTGAGCAGCTTGGGATATACATGCAGGCTGAAGAATATGAAAAGGTAATACAGAACGAGTGTAAAAAATACAGTAAAAATATAAAAATAACAGACTATGAAAATGCTGATATAGTTATATTAAAAAATAAATCAGAAATTAAAGATATGCAGTCAAAAATAATTCTTATACCGCGTAATATTGTTGTTGGAGTTGGCTGCAGAAGAGGAACAGAATACTTAAAGATTAAAAGTTCTGTTATGACAATATTAGAAAAAGCCGGTGTATCTGCGGAAAATGTGAATTGTGTCGCTTCAATTAACAAAAAAGCAGACGAAAAAGGTATAATAGAGCTGGCAGAGGAGTTACAGGCAGATTTCATTACATATACGGCAGATGAGCTTATGGAGGTTGAAGGTGAATTTGAGCCGTCAATGACTGTATATAACCACGTTGGTGCGGATAATGTCTGTGGACGCAGTGCATGCAGGGCAAGTTGTAACGGTGAATGTCTTGTACCTAAGACTGTAGAAAACGGAGTGACAGTTTCTGTATACAGATACAGGGTTTATGGAGGATAAAGTGCTTAATATAGTTGGTTTTGGATGTGGTTCATATGAGAATATGACAATAGAAGCGGTAAGGACGATTGAAAAGTCTGAACTTGTAGTAGGATTTAAGACATATATAGATTTGATGAGAGAATATTTTCCTGATAAAGAGTATTATGAAAATGGCATGATGCAGGAAAGACAGCGTTGTGAATATGCGTTGAATGAGGCTGTGACCAAAGAGGTATCACTTGTCTGCAGTGGTGATTCCGGCGTATATGGCATGGCATGCCTTGCATATGAGCTTGCCGGTGCTATGGATAATTCTCCTGAAATTAAGGTCGTGTCTGGAGTTACAGCGGCAAACAGCGGAGCAGCAATAATAGGTGCTCCGTTGTCACATGATTTTTCAGTTATAAGCCTTAGTGACCTTTTGACAAAAAAGAGCGTGATAGAAAAAAGACTGCGTGCAGCAGCAATGTCAGATATGGTAATCTGCCTTTATAATCCGTCTAGTAAAAAAAGGGCAGATTATCTTGCATGGGCATGCAGCATATGTCTTGAGTATAAAGATGAAGACACAGTATGCGGCGTTGTAAGAAATATAGGAAGAGACATGGAAAGCTCGAAGATTCTTACACTAGGTCAGTTAAAAGAATATAATGCAGATATGTTTACTACAGTATTTATCGGTAATAAATCAACTGTCAGGATGGGTGAAAAAATGGTAACACCGAGGGGATATAATAATAAGTCAGAAAAAAGTATTATTATATTTGCCGGAACAACAGAAGGCAGACACCTTGCAGATTACGCATCCGGGTTAAATATAGACACACATATATTTGTTGCTACAGAATATGGCAAAATGATATTAAAAGACGACAAAAGTTTCGATGGGAATAAGTGCATAATACACACAGGCAGGCTTGATGAGGCAGAAATTAAAGAAGAAATAGAAAAAATAAATCCGATGGCAGTGTTTGACGCGACACATCCATTTGCAGTGCAGGTTACGGAAAATATTAAAAATGCCTGTGAAAAGACTACAACAAAATACATACGTATAAAGAGAGATAAAGAAAATTATAATCTGGTCAATCGTGAAAAAGTAAGAAGTGCGGGCAGTGCCGAAGAAGCAGCAATAATATTAAGTGCCCCATGCTATAAAAATAAAAAAGTTCTGCTTACAACAGGAAGTAAAACGGTAGGCATTTACAGTCATCTTGAAGGATTTAAAGATAATTATTATTTGAGGATGCTGCCTAATGTGCAGATGCTTGGAGAGGTGCTTAAAAGCGGAATTAAAAATTCTAATGTTATATGCATGCAGGGACCTTTTTCTGAAAATATGAATTATGAAATGATAAAAAATTATGGAATAGAAGTAATGGTTACAAAAAATTCCGGAAATACGGGCGGTACACAGGAAAAAATTAATGCAGCAATGCGTGCAGGGACAGAGGTAATAATAATAGAGGATACAAGCAGTGATGAATGTATCGGTATAGGATTGAGTGAAGCTTTAAAATATATTACAGAAATAGTTGAAAAATAACAGAAAGAAAGATAAAAATGAATGTATATATAATTGGTGTGGGACCCGGAAACGGACAGTATCTGATAAAAGAATCAGAAGAAAAAATTGAGAATGCTGATATAATAATAGGTGCAAAAAGACTTATAAAGCCATATTGTAATAAAAAAACATTTGCAGCAATTACGCCTTTCGATATAATTTCAATCATAAAAAGTAATAATCAGTGTGAAAATATAGCGGTGCTTATGTCGGGAGATGCATCGTTTTACAGCGGAACGAAAAAGCTGGTTTTGGAATTAGAAAAAGAAAAAATTAAATATAATATTCTGCCGGGGATTTCAAGCGTATCATATATGTCTGCAAAAACAGGTGTTCCGTTGGATGAGGCTGGATTTTTAAGTCTGCATGGAAGAAAAATGAGCATTATGGGCACAATTCTTTCATCAAGATATACATACATTTTAACACAGTCAGATTGCGGCATAATATGTCAGAGACTCCAAAAAATTGGATTTGGCGGATTTAAAGTATATATAGGTGAGAATCTTTCACTTGAAAATGAAAAGATTACATGTGATTATGCAAAAAATCTTACAGAGTATGAATCATGCGGACTCTGTGTAATGCTGGTTGAAAATAATGAAAAGCTTATTGACGGCATTGCAGGAATTCCCGATGAGAATTTTATTCGTGGCAATGTTCCTATGACGAAAAGAGAAATCCGTGCATCAATTGCTTCACGCATGCATGTTTCAAAAAATGAATGTATATATGATATTGGAGCCGGAACAGGTTCAGTCAGTATAGAGCTTGCACTTGCGGATTATATGGGAACAGTATATGCGATAGAAGAAAATGAAGAGGCGTGTGCTTTAATAAAAGAAAATTCTGATAAATTCGGAACAGATAATATTCAGATTGTAAATGGGCGTGCACAAGAAAAAATAAATGAACTTCCGGCACCGGACAGCGTGTTTATTGGCGGAAGCAAGGGAATGTTAAAAGATATAATTGACCAGCTTATCCGTAAAAATCCATCTGTACATATTGTTATGACCGCTGTTACAATGGAGACATTAAATGAAGCTCTGGAATATCTTGAAATTAATTTCCAAAAAGTGGAAACAGTGTGTATAGCAGTTACGAATGTGGTAAAACGTGGAAGATATCATATGCCGGATGTACAGAATCCTATATTTATAATAGATGCAAGATGACAGGCAAAATTTCAGGGAGGCATTAAAATGTGTAATGGAAGAATTATGATTGCAGGCACAAACAGCGGATGTGGAAAAACAACAGTTGTATGCGGTTTATTAAAGTGTCTTTTAAACAGAAAAATGAACATTCACGCATTTAAGTGCGGACCTGATTACATAGATACATCATTTCATAAAAAGGTGCTAAAAATTCCAACAGGAAATCTTGATTCATGGTTTTGTAAGCCGGAAGATTTAAGAAAGATAGTTTCAAAAAAAGCGGATAAATGTGATATAGCGGTTATTGAGGGCGTGATGGGCTATTATGACGGGATGGGATTTACGCAGAGGGCAAGTGCATATGAAATTGCTGACATAACATCTACACCTGTAATACTTATAATAAATTGTAAGGGCATGTCATCATCGCTTGAAGCTGTCCTTTCAGGATTTGCTAATATGAAGCAAAACAGCCATATAAAAGGTGTCATATTTAACAGATTATCTGAGAAACTTTACAGATATGCAAAAGAATGTGCATTAAAACTTGGAGTACAGCCATTAGGATATATTCCGTCAGATTCGTCACTTCATATTGAAAGCAGGCATCTTGGGCTTGTAGGTGCGGATGAAATAAAAAGTTTTGATGAAAAACTTGAGCATTTGGCAGATGTAATGGAAAAGACGATTGATATTGATGCAGTGATGAAACTTGCAAAAACAGCGGAAAAAATAGAATACGAAGCTGAAAAAGATGTGGGAACTGACAGTAAATCTTGTGTGAATATTGCAATTGCAAAAGATGAAGCATTTTGTTTTCTGTATGATGACAATATTGCTTTTCTGGAAGAAAATGGATGCAGGATTATGTATTTCAGTCCGATACATGACAGTGAAATACCGCATGATGCAGACGGAGTTATTTTCTGGGGTGGATATCCTGAGAGATATGCAAAAGAATTATCAGAAAATAAGAGTATGATTAAAAGTGTAAAAAAAGTGATAGACAGTGGGATTGCCTGTATTGCGGAATGTGGAGGCTTTTTATATCTTCATTCATATCTTGAAGGAACTGATGGGAAAAAGTATCCTATGGCGGGGATTATAGATGGTGAAGCAGTAAATGGCGGAAAACTGCAAAGATTTGGATATATGGAAGTTACGCCGGTGTCCGATGGTATGGCATGCAGATGCATGCAGCCGTTGAAAACGCATGAATTTCATTATTGGAAAAGCTGTAATCCGGGCAGCGATTTTCAGGTGAAAAAAGTATCTGATGAAAGTATCAGCATGGCAGGATACAACACAGAAAAATTATATGCGGCTTTTATGCACATATATTTTTACGGAAATGAGGAATTTGGAATGAATTTTATAAAAAAATCATGCGAATATGCTGCAAAAAAACATTGGGATAATATAGCAAAGCCTCTTAACGGACTAGGGGATTTTGAAGATATAATAGTAAAAATTGCAGGCATACAGAATACAGAACATGTAGATATAAGTAAAAAAGCATTAGTCATAATGTGTGCTGATAATGGAATTGTAGAGGAAAATGTAAGTCAGAGCGGACAGGATGTAACAGCGATAGTGGCTGCCAATATGGCATCACGCAAATCAAGTGTATGTCTTATGGCAGGTTATACCGGTGCACAGGTTATACCTGTAGATATAGGAATTGCATGTGAAACCATTCCGTCAGGTAAAAAAATTGATGATATGGATGGAATTTTACATAAAAAGATAAGCCATGGTACAAAAAATTTTCTGAAAGAACATGCTATGACAGATAAACAGTGTATTAAGGCAATAGAAACAGGAAAAGAAATTGTAAAAATGTGCAGTGAAAAAGGAATAAATATTATTGCTACGGGCGAAATGGGAATTGGAAATACAACTACAAGTGCAGCACTTGCAGCAATTCTTCTTGATGAAAAGCCGGAAAATGTAACAGGTTATGGTGCAGGACTTACGAATGAAGGGCTTAAAAATAAAACTGAAACAGTAAGAAAAGCATGTGAAATGTATAGTGGATATAAAGATGATGCACTTAAACTTTTATCATGTATTGGTGGATTGGATATTGCAGGGCTTGCTGGTGTATTTATCGGCGGAGCTGAGTATGGAATTCCGGTTGTCATTGACGGACTGATATCGGGAATAGCAGGAATGCAGGGGAATGGAATGGAATGGAATGGAATGGAATGGAATGGAATGGAATGGAATGGAAT
>ERZ772805.2628-NODE-2628-length-11307-cov-36.496623_pt1 | contig 11307 bp, 8 predicted proteins | sample MGYA00511344_ERZ772805 | MGnify/ENA primary metagenome ERZ772805 (study PRJEB29015, sample SAMEA2737730) | human gut metagenome | biome: human gut; feature: human-associated habitat; material: faeces | place: China | collected 2012 ...
GGTAGATCTGGTGGCCGCAGACCAGCGAGGACAGGATGGCGATCTTGCGGCAGGCGTCGCGGCCGTCCACATCGTCGCCGGGGTCCTTCGTCTCGGCGTAGCCCAGCTCCTGAGCGATCTTCAGAGCCTCGTCAAAGCCCAGATTCTCCCGCACCATCTTGGTGAGCATGAAGTTGGTGGTGCCGTTGACGATGCCTTCCACCTCGGTGATGACGTTGGCCGCAAGGCACTGGTGCATCGGGGTGATGATGGGCGTGCCGCCGCCCACGGAAGCCTCGAACAGGAAGGCGCAGTTGTGTGCCCTGGCCAGAGCCAGCAGCTCTGCGCCGTCGGTGGCCACCATCTCCTTGTTGGAGGTGCAGACGCTCCGACCGCTCTCGAGACAGGCCTTGACGTAAGGGTAAGCGAAGCGGGTGCCGCCGATGGTCTCGACGACGACCTTCACTTCAGGGTCTTCCAGAATGGCGTCAAAATTCTTTATAAACAGCTGTGCAGCCGGATGATCCGAGAAGTCCTTGGGGTCAAGGATGTACTTGACCTCCACCGGTTCGCCTGCGCGGCGGGAGACGCCTGCGGCGTTGCGGCAGAGCACCTCGTACACACCGCTGCCCACCGTGCCAAAGCCCAGAATCGCGATTTTTGCCATGATACTGCCCTCGTTCCTTTTTCTATGAATGTACTGTCACAGATTGTATCCGCAGTGTACGCCCACGACCATCCGCTGGCGCGAAAGCTTTTCCGTCAGCTCCTCGGGGGTCATCTGCATGGTGTCGGTGCGGATGGTGACAGCCACCAGCGCGGCTCCGTTCTCCGGAGTAGACTGATTGATGGTCACGATGCTGGCACCGGCGGCACTGATACCGGCCAGAAGGCTCTGCAATGCACCCGTCTCGTCCCGCAGGGTCGCCATGACAGTGATGACCTCGCGGCCATTCTCCGAGTCGAAAATGCAGTCCTTATATTTATAAAATGCACTGCGCGACAGGTCTACGCTGCGGGTCGCAGCCGAAATGCTGCGTGCCTCTCCGCTGGCCAGAAGCTCCTTGGCCCGGACGACCTTGAGGAAAACTTCCGGCAGGACCTGCGCATCCACCAGATAAAAACGGCGTTCCAACTTGTTCACCTCTCAAACACAAGTGTTCTTGCAGAAAATATAATAGCATCCGACTCCCTGCATTGCAAGAGGTCGGATGCTATTTTGTCAGATTATCCAGTTTTGAGCCGTGAAGTACCCCTTCAGCGCACCGAATCTGCAACCCGATGTGCCGAAAAGTACGATTTTTGCCTCAGTCGGTGTCGAGGCCAGTGGTGTCCGGCTCAGGCGCGAGGGGTTCGCTGGCGACAGCTGCCTGACCGTGGGAATAATTGCAGACGTCGGGCAGGTCGTCGGCACGGTAGTAGCCCACTGCCGTGCTCGGGCAGGAGCCGCTGGCCAGCAGGCCGCTCTGGGTACAGTAGCTGCGCTCCACGACGCCGTCAGCCGCCGGGAATGCCTTATAGGGCAGGTCTGCCTGGACCTGCTCCATCAGGGCCTTCCAGGCCGTGACGCAGGTGCGGGTCTTGGCCTGCTGCTTGCCGAGGGTCTTGGTCATATCGAAGGGCGCGTCGTAACCCCACCACACAGCGGTGACGTAATAGGGCGTGCCGCCCACGAACCACAGGTCCTTTTCATCGCTGGCCGTACCGGTCTTGCCGAAGGCCTCCATGCCGTTGGAGTTGGGGTAGCGGCCGCTGGCCGTACCGACGCTGGAGAACAGGACGTTCTTCAGCAGGCGGTTCATGACGTAGGCCGTCTGGGGCGTCAGAGCCTGATAGCTGGTGTCGTTGCTCTCCATATAGATGTTGCCGTCCCGGTCGAGCACACGGGTGTAGAGGTGAGGCGTGGTGTACTCGCCGTCGTAGAAGATCTGGAACGCCGCTGCCAGCGCCATCGGAGTGACGCCGTGGGTCTGGCTGCCCATGACCATCTGCGCAAGGCCCACGTCGTTGACGGGGTCCAGCGTGCTGAGCTGCAGGGTATTGTAGACGAAGTTGAAGATGTTGTTCGCGCCCACGAGGTCGCCAACGCGGATGGCGATGGTGTTCAGGGAGCGTGCGAGGCCGTTCCAGAGCGGCAGGTCGGAGCCGTCGCCGTAGCTGCCGTCGTAGTTGCGGGGCCAGCTGCGCCATGCGTTGGGGTAGGCTTTCAGCTGCTTGTCCGTCAGGCCCATGAGGCCGTTCCGGCGGCAGTAGTCCTCGTCACGGATGACCATATCCTGCTTGAGGTAGAGGGGCGAGTTGTTGAGTATGGTAGACCAGTTGACCAGACCATACTCGATGCCCAGCGCATAGGCGCCGATGGGCTTGATGGAAGAACCGGTCTGACGGGTGACGCCGTAGGCGCGGTTCAGGGAAAGGCTCTTGGTCTTTTCGCCCAGACCGCCCACCATGGCGATGACATTGCCGTCATAGTCCAGCGTGACCATCGCCGCCTGGGTGCGGACGTTGCGGTAATAGTAGACCGTACCGTCCTCGCCGGTGCGGGTCTTGGGGGTGCCGTCCTCATTGAAGACCTGCACATCGTCGTCGGAGATGCTGGTCACCTCTTCCTCATGCCAGCCGGCCGGGAAGTAGGCGTCGTCGGTGTTGAGCATCAGGTTCTCCATCGCGGTCTGGATCTTGGGGTTGACCGTTGCCTCGATGGTGTAGCCGCCGGTGTAGAGCATGCTCTGGGCGGTGGACTCGTCCACGCCCTCCTTGGCCATGATGTCCTTCACCACCTCGTTGAAGAGGGCATCGGTGAAGTAAGAGGTGGTGGAGCTGCTCTTCTTCGTGTTGTCCGTCTCTGCCAGCACCAGCGGCTGGGCAGCGGCGCTGCGGTAATCCTCCTCCGAGATGACACCCTGCTGCCACATATTGTAGAGCAGGAAGTTCCGGCGGTTGATGAGGTTCTCGGGGTTGGTGTAGGGGTTATAGTTGGTGGGATTCTTGGTGATGGAGGCGATGGACGCGCACTCCCAGAGGGTCAGCTCGCTGACATCCTTGTCAAAGTACTCGTTTGCCGCCGTCTGGACGCCCTGGATGGTACCGGTGAAGCTAATGGTGTTCAGGTAGGCTTCCAGAATGGTCTCCTTGGAGTAGCTGCGGCTCAGGATGAGGGCGCGGTAGATCTCGCGCAGCTTGCGCAGTGCGCCCTCGATGCCGCTGGCGCTCTTGTCGCTGGTCAGGTTCTTGATGAGCTGCTGTTCCAGCGTGGAGGCGCCCTGCTTGGAGCTGTAGATGGGCAGCAGGTATTCATTGATCATCGCGCCGATGGTGCGCTTGAAGTTGACGCCCGGCTCGTTGTAAAAGTCTTTGTCCTCGGTGCAGATGAATGCATACTGTAGGTTGGTGGGGATCTGCTCGAGGTCCGCCCAGACGCGGTGGCTGTTGGAGGAGCGCAGGGTGGCGTACTCCACCTGTGCGCCGGTGTCGGGGTCGGTGGCCACCACAAGGCTCGACTGGCTCAGTTCGATGTTGTCGAGGTCCAGCAGGTCGCCGTCACTGGCCGTAGCCTGCACCACATAATACACAGCGCCCACTGCCACCAGACTGCCCGCCATAATGCCCAGACAGACGAGGGTGACGATGGTCCGGCCCAGAAATCCGAGAACGGGATGGCCGTGCTTTTCTTCCTGCTCCTGCGGCCCGCGGGCCTCACGGACCCGCCGGTTCTGCTCCGCTGCGGGCCGCTGCTCCCGGAGCGCACCATCACTGTGGAGTCTCCGTCTTTCATTGTTTGAGATAAGGATCGCCTCCTATCGCAATTTTCACTGTTCTGCATCTCAAAGCATCCTCTGACGATGCCGTTTGCTGTTCCTGCTGCGGCCAGACGGCCCACAGCCATAATAACACATTATAGTCCGCGCCGCCCGCTTCCGCAAGGGGGAAAATCGACGGGATACGATGTTAGTATAGCACATCTGCCCCGCCAAAGTACAGCATCCGGGTGTGAAAATTCTGCATCCCTGTCTGAGGCAGTTTTCTTTTGCACATACTACCGTCTGAAACACCATTTCAGCCGAAAGGAGTCCACTGCCATGCGCAAGGTCTGGCTCTGCATTTTTTATGCGCTGTGCATTTTTACCATCGTGTTCAGCCTGTTCTGGATGGCCCTGCCCAGTCTCCCCTTCCCTGCCGACTCCGGCGAAGAGACGCCGGCCTCCGAGCCGGGTCTGGCCGCGCAGGGCTCCGCCGGGCAGAGCGGCACCGACTTCTACCTCTGCGACGAGGGCGGGCGGGTGGTCGTCTACACCTGCTCCGACAACGGGCTGCCCGACAAGCGGCTCCTGCGCACCGGCATCTATGTCAATCTCCTGCCCGAGGCCGATGCCCTCCGGCTCAAGCAGGGCCTCTACGTCACCGGCGAAACGGCCCTCCGGGCGCTTCTGGAAGACCTGGGTGAATAAACGAAAACAGTGCAGCCCACCCCGGGGAGGTCTGCACTGTTTTTATCCTCTATCAGGATCAGGCTTCGAGCTGTTCCAGCGGGATAAGGTAGTCCCTGCGGCACTGCTCGTAGTTGAGCATATATTCCTTGGTGGGGTTGTGGTGCATCATGTTCTTGAGGGTATGGGAGTCGTAGTCCTCGCCTGCCTCCATGCCCACCAGACGGGCGGCGATGTTGGAGCAGTGGTCCGAGATACGCTCTGCATTGCTCAGCACATCGAGATAGACGACACCGGTATCAATGGAGCAGACACCATCCTTCAGACGCTTGATGTGCTGCGCACGAAGCCGCTCCACGAGGATGTCGATGACCTGTTCCAGCGGCTCCACCTGGCTGGCGGTCCGGGCGTCGTCGAACTCGAAGGCGTCCGTAGTGAGGGTCAGTATCTTTTCCAGCGCATTGTCGAGAAGCTTCAGCTCCTGCTGTGCCTTCTCGCTGAAGGTGACTTCCTTGTCGGCCAGCTCCTGCGCTTTTTCTTTGATGTTGACTGCATAGTCGCCGATGCGCTCGCACTCGGTGACAAAGTTGAGCAGCTCGGTCACCTCATGGCTCTCCGCGTCGCCCAGCTCCTGGTCTGCCAGCTTGATGAGGTAGTTGGAGATGTCCACCTCCATCCGGTCGATGAGGTTCTCGCGGACATCGATGGCACTCACGACGTCCTCGTCCATCTTGAGCAGCAGCGGGGTGGCGAGGCCGACGTTGCGGGCTGCGCGGCGGGACATCTTGACCACCGCGTTCTTCGCCTGCTGCAGAGCCACAGCCGGGCTTTTGAACAGACGCTCATCCAGCACAGGCATGCTCAGCTCCTGCGCCTCCTCCGCGCTGTTCGGCACGGTCATCATGGCCAGCCTGGACAGCACGCCGCTGCAGGGCAGGAAGAGCAGCATCGCAATGACGCTGGTCATGGTGTGGATGTTCGCAATGCTGCTCTTGTTCATCACATCGCCCCACATGGGGATGCCGATGGTGAACTGGACTGCATAGACCAGCGCCAGCAGGATGACGCTGCCGATGATGTTGAAGTACAGGTGGATGAGGGCGGCGCGCTTGCCGTCCTTGGAGGAGCCGCCGATGGTCAGCAGCGGGGTGAAGGCCGTGCCGATGTGGGCGCCCAGCACGATGGGGATGGCCGAGCTGAAGGTGACGAGGCCGGTGCTGGAAAGCGCCTGCAGGATACCCACAGAGGCCGAAGAGGACTGGATGATGACCGTGACCACCACGCCCACGAGAACGCCGAGGATGGGGTTGGTCATGGTGACGAACAGCTCCTGGAACGCCGCGCTCTCACGCAGGGGCGACACGCCGGTGTCCATCAGGCTCATGCCCGTGAACAGGATGCCGAAGCCCAGCATGATCTGGCCGATGTTCTTTTTCTTCGCGTTGCGGATGAACACATAAAAAATGCAGCCGATAAACGCCACCACCGGCGCAAACGTCTTGGGCTGGATGAGGGTCAGGATGAGGCTGTCGCCCGAAATATCCGCCATGCGGATGAGCTGACCGGTGACCGTAGTACCAATGTTTGCACCCATGATAACGCCTACCGACTGCGTAAGGGTCATGATGCCGGAGTTGACGAGGCCGACGCAAATGACGACCGTACCGGCCGACGACTGGATGACGCCGGTGATGAGGGTGCCGAAAATGACGCCCTTGATGGTGGACGAAGTCAGTTTCTGCAATATGCCCTGCATCTTGCCGCCGGCCAGCTTTTCGAGGCCGGCACCCATGATCGACATGCCATACAGGAACAGCGCAATACCGCCCAGCAGAGAGGTGATGTGTGTAATGTCCATAAAACAATGCTCCTAAAATCTTCCTATTGCTCCCTTGCACAAGACGGCCGTACCTAGCTCTCCATACGCAAAACGCCGTCCTTTTTATTATAACATCGAACCCCCCGGCTCAACAAGCATTATTTTACAGGAAAATCACTTTTTTGACCGGAATTTTAAGATTTCCGGGCCTTCTTAGACGGTTCTTTTCTTGAATTTTACATTCATTTTACATTAGTATTTTCTAACTCCCGTCCGGTGCTTTCCGGTATTTCCGGGAATGCATCAGGCGGCATCCAGCTCTTCCATCGCCTCCCGCAGGGTGTCCGCCGAGAACAGGAACGCGCCCGCCCCCGTATACACCTCCACATGACCGCCCACATACCGCAGCTCTACGTCTTTCATTCCTCTTCCCTCCTGTGTCTTTTTGTTCTGACAGGAGTATAGCAGAATAAAAGTCCAATAAAATGTACCTTCAGGCAGTTTTTTGAGCAAAAAGGCGCTGAAAAACTCTCTGTCGGCGTCCTTGCCCTCTCCGCACAGCGATAAACTGTCTCTTTGGCAGAGCGATGCTATCGCTGCGCCTGCTCTTTTCCGTCAGCATCCTTGCCCTCTCAGTCACCTTCGGTGACAGCTCCCCCAAAGGGGGAGCCACTGGCGTGTCGGTCAGCTTTCGCCTGGACGAGCAAAGCACGATGTCCCGGAAACGGTAGTGCTCCGCTGTCTAGGCCAGCGACAGCTTGACAAGGTGCGCTTGTCCAGAAGCCGCTGCCCTCTGTAGCAAGGCCCGCCCTTTTGCGCCATATCGGGCCTCAGGCGTCCAGTAGGAAGTGGCCCGGCCTGCCAAGGGCTCCCCCTCTGGGGGAGCTGGCGGGCGCAAGCCCGACTGAGAGGGCAAGCCCGTCTCCCGAGAGCCGCCATGCAGCGATAAGCAGGTTCTTTGAGAGAGCCAAACTCTGTCCGAACTTCTCCATTCACGCAGGAAAGAGGGCGATTCGCGCAGGTTTTATTGATTTTTCTCCGCAGATGTGGTACATTCAGGGTAATTAGACACCCCCTGTTTTTCACCGTTCAAAGGAGGTTTTTGTATGTTGTCTTATCGTAAGCTTGCGATGCGTGTTCTGGGTCGCCCTCTCCATACGGGGGGCAGCAATTCGCCCCGTCCGGCCTCTCAGCGGGCAGCAGCGTTTGCCCTGACTGCCGCAATGCTCATCACCCTTGCCGCCCCGGCCTTTGCAGAGACATGGTACATCGAAAATGGTGACATCACCGTGAAGGCAAGTGGGACCGAAGGGAAAAATAAGGTCTCACAGGGAAATAATCCGGAGGTGGAAGACACCGACACCATCATCACAAATAGTAACAAGAACACCGCTTCTTCCCACACCGTGACCATCGAGGCCAACGGTAAGAACGACAAGGTCGAGGTCACACTCAAGGATGTGAACATCGACACCAGCAGCCGGAACAACGCCGCCGTGAGTGTGACCGGCAGCGGCAATACCACGATTAAGCTGGATGGCGACAACGCGCTGAAGAGCGACAGCTCCCGCAGCGGCATCTACGGCAGCGGCAGTCTCACCATCACCGGCGGCGAAAATGACAGCCTGACGGCCCAAGGCGGCAGCGGCGAAAACGGCGGCGACGGCATCTCCAGCAAAGACCTCACCATCTCCGGTGGTACGGTCACTGCCACCGGAGGCAATAGCACGGGCATTGCTGGCTCCGGCGGCAGCGGCATCCACAGCGGCGGCGACGTCACCATCTCCGGCGGTACCGTCACGGCCACCGGAGGCGATAGCACGGGCAGTGATGGCTCCGGCGGCTACGGCATCTACAGCTCCCGTACCACCACCATCTCCGGCGGTACGGTCACTGCCACCGGAGGCGATAGCACGAGCAGTGTTGGCTCCGGCGGCAGCGGCATCTACAGCGTCAGCGGCGACGTCACCATCTCCGGCGGTACGGTCAACGCCAATGGCGGCGACGGCAAAAACGGCTCCGACGGCGGCGACGGCATCTCCAGCGACAGCCTCACCATCTCCGGCGGTACCGTCACGACCAAAGGCGGCAGCGGCGATGACGGCGGCAGCGGCGTCCTCATCTACAGCAACGGCAGCCTCACCGTCTCCAGCGGTACGGTTACTGCCAACGGCGGCGACAGCAAAGACGGCTACGGCGGCGACGGCATCCACAGCAACGGCGTCACCATCTCCGGCGGTACGGTCAACACCACTGGCGGCAACGGCAACGGCGGTAACGGCGGCGGCAACGGCATCATCGGCTCCGGCCGTGTCGCCATCTCCGGCGGTACGGTCAAAGCCGCTGGCGGCAACGGCAACGGCGGTAACGGCATCATCAACAACGGCATCATCAGCAACGACATCGATCTGTCGGGCAGCCTCGAGCTGACCGCCAAGGCCGGCAGTCCCAACGGCAAGGCCCTCTCGCGGGCCGGCCATGAGCTCAACCTCGACGACATCAAGGAGAAGCTGGACCCGGGCGCAAAAGTCACCGCCATCAACGCTAATGGAGATTCCAAGCAGGTCTCTATCCCCCGCCCTGTGGAGCCGGAAAAGCCTGTTATCCCCGAGGAGTCTTCTTCCTCTTCTGACGGCGGCTCTGCCACCCCGTCCGCACCCGCCTCTCCCCTCCCCGGCCTGACTGTCACCGACAAGGACGGCCAGCGCATCTCCTACACGAGCATCCGGGGCAACAACGTCCTCTCCCTCCGCGTCGGGCGGCTCACAGCCTCCTTCCGCATCTCGCCGGCCGCCCTGCGCCAGCTGCGGGCTGAGGGCATCGACACCATCACCTTCCAGACCATCCTCTGCTCCACCACCCTCTCGGTGGACGAGCTGCTGGCCATGGGCGGCGAGGACGCCGAGGCTGTCCTGACCCACCGGTTCACCGATTCCAGCCTCACCGTGGGCTGAAGCTCCACTCTCCCCTTCCCACAGGCATAGAAAGGCCCCGCTGCCCTGCACATTTCATGCAGAGCGGCGGGGCCTTTTCCTGTTTTACTGCACCCCGGCAGAAACCGGGACTCGTTTTTCCTGCTTTTCGGGCTTTCTGCGCTGCTCTGCGGCGGCAGCGCGGGAGCGGTCGTAACAGTAGCGGATGATGGCCTGACGGCGGACGATGCCGATGAACATTCCCCGGTCATCCACGACGGGGACGAAGTTCTGGTTCATGGCCGCCTCGATGAGCTGGTCCATGCTCGTGGTGACCGTGACGGCCTTGTAGTCCCGCTTGTGGGCAAAGTCCCGGATGGGGATGTCCTCTGCCGCCTCAAGGTCGAGGCCATGGAACTTTTTCAGCCCCCAGAGGATGTCCCCTTCCGTCAGGGTCCCCACATACTCTCCCTTGCGGTTGAGCACCGGGATGGATGCGTAGCGGTTGTTCTCCCATTTTTCCAGCGTCTGGCGAAGGGTGAAGTCATCGTACACATACATCAGGTCCTGCTTAGGGGAAAGGAAAAACAGAATATTCATGAAAACAACTCCTATTGTGAACTTTTCCGCCGCCGGGCCGCAGCTCCTGTGCAGCCGCAGCAAATTCCTGTCTTCAGCACCTTGGCAGCCGAATGCCCCGGCATCCTGTGCCGGATACAGTCTTACTCTTGCCACCTTAGATTTTAGCACTTTTTCATAGTAAGATAAAGATGTCTGCGCCATCTTTTATATTTTATTCACAATCACCTTTTGTTATGTCGGATAAATATTCACGAAATAGATGCACTGCGAAGGATTTTGTGCTATACTAACAACAGGAACGCGGCCCTTTGCGGCTCTGTCTGTCTTTCAGTATACCGGCATTGCGGTGTCGAAACAGACTGAGACGGGTAAGCCGCGCCTGACTTTTTTCTTTCTGTCAGCAATTATGTGCTGTACAGCTCCCTCATAAAGTTGTATAATAAAAGTGGTACGCCGCCTTCTCAGGCCCGCGCACCGCCCCGCCGCCGTGCGGACCGGGGTATCATAATGAATAAAAGGAGCAGAGCGACTATGATCACTTCCCGTTTTCCGCTGGGAGATGTCAGCTTCTCAGCCGAGTATTTTTCCACGCTCGTGGGCGAAGCAACCAAACAATGCTACGGCGTGGCCGCAATGGCCCCCCGTGATCTGACCGACCGTGTCCGCAGCGCCGTGCGCGGCGTGGACGATTCGGCCAAGGGCGTCCGTGTCACACAGGAAGAGGGCCGTCTCGTGATCGAGCTGCACATTGCCGTCAGCTACGGGCTGAACATCTCCACCGCCGCGCGTTCCATCTCGCACCGCGTGAAGGACGAGGTGGAGCAGGCCACCGGCCTGAAAGTCGCCCGCGTGGTCGTATCGGTCGATGACGTGGTTGCCTGATGAGACAAAGCCCGCCCGGGGGTACCGGGAAGATATAAGGAGTAAAAAGCAATGATTTCTGGTAAGATCCTGCGCGACGCCATTATTTCCGGCGCAAACAACATCAACAACCAGCGCTCCCGCGTGGACGAGCTGAACGTGTTCCCCGTCCCCGACGGCGATACCGGCACCAACATGGGCATGACCGTCGGCGCAGCCGTCCGTGAGCTGCAGGCCATGGACGACAGCTGCACCGTGGGCGAGGCCGCAAAGACCGCCGCCTCCGCCATGCTGCGCGGCGCCCGCGGCAACTCCGGCGTCATCACCAGCCTGCTGTTCCGCGGCTTCTCCAAAGCTCTGGAGGGCAAAAAAGAGGCTGACGCCGCCGACATCGTGGCTGCGCTGAAGAAGGGTGTCGAGGGCGCTTACAAGGCTGTCATGAAGCCCACCGAAGGCACCATCCTGACCGTCGCCCGCGTCGCTTCCGAGGAAGCTGCTGCCTGCGGCAAAGAGGACGTGGCCGAGCTGTGGGACGTGGTGATGACCGCCGGTCAGAAGGCTCTGGAGGACACCCCCAACCTGCTGCCCGTCCTGAAGAAGGCCGGCGTCGTGGACGCCGGCGGTCAGGGCATCATGATCATCTTCGAGGGCATGGGCAAGGTCTTCCACGGTGAGGCCATCGTGGCCGGCGGCGAGGCTGTCCCCAACAAGGCCAAGCTCTCCACCG
>ERZ772805.2636-NODE-2636-length-11271-cov-9.748395_pt1 | contig 11271 bp, 10 predicted proteins | sample MGYA00511344_ERZ772805 | MGnify/ENA primary metagenome ERZ772805 (study PRJEB29015, sample SAMEA2737730) | human gut metagenome | biome: human gut; feature: human-associated habitat; material: faeces | place: China | collected 2012 ...
GAAATACGCTTCTCTGGCGATTCAGTTTCCGGTAGGTAGAATTCAGGGATTCAATAGCATTTGTAGTATAAATCACCGTTCTGACCGTCGTTGAAAATTTAAAGATCGGCGAGATTGCGTCCCAGTTATCCTTCCAGCGCTTCATGGAATTCGGATATTTCGGTGTCCATTTTTCTGTTACACGCTCTAAGGCTGCCAGAGCTTTCTTTTCATCTGTGGCCTGATAAATGGTTTTCAGATCCGTAGCGAAGGCTTTTCTGTCTTTATCCGGGACATATTTCAACGTGTTTCTTACCTGGTGTACAATACAGCGCTGGTATTCCGTCTTTGGAAAAGCTGCTGCAATCGCTTCTTTGATTCCGGTTAAACCATCGGCACAGATGATTAATACATCTTTGACACCACGATTTTTCAGTTCATTCATAACGGAAAGCCAGTATTTTGCGCTTTCGTTATCGCCAACACTGATGGTTAAAACTTCTTTTTTTCCTTCCGTGTTGATTCCCAGAATCACGTAAGCAGCAAGCTTTCGGATCACGCCATTATCCCTTACAGAATAATGGATTGCATCAATGTAGAGAATGGGATAGACCTCGTCCAGTGGCCGGTTCTGCCAGTCTTCGATCTGTGGCAGGATCTTATCAGTCACATCAGAAATAAAGCTTTCAGAAGTTTCAAAGCCATAAATATCTTCGATGGTTTCGGAAATCTGCCGGGTAGTCATTCCTTTGGCATACATGGAAATGATCTTCTGATCAATATCGGAAATATCTTTCTGACGTTTTTTCACAACCTGTGGTTCAAATGTTGATTTGCGATCCTGTGGCACTTCGATTTCCATCGAGCCATACCGGCTGTTGACCTGTTTCCGCTTATAACCATTGCGATAATCATCATTATCTGAGCGTTCGGATTTTTCGTAACCAAGATGATCATCCATTTCAGCTTCCATCATTTCCTTAATGGTGCCGCCTAAAAGATCCTTGAGCGCATCCTGAATGTCTTCTGCAGACTGGATATCGTACTCTTCCAGGAGCTGATGGATGATGTTTCGTTTTCCTTCTGTCATTTGTACACGATGTACAGGTTTCTTTTGTCTTGCCATAATAAAAGGCCCTCCTAATGATATTTATTGTATCATAGAAGAACCTTATAAACATTATTTTACAGAAAAAGTTTCATACTCTCTTTTTCACGTCCCCTTATCATCTACTTGTTCACCGATTCATTTATCCATTTGCACACCTGTTCATATGCTGCATAAGATTCTGGAAATCCATAGAACATAAAATCATGTGGTACACCTTTATACACCACATATTCTACCGGAACTCCTGCTTCTTTTAATCTCATCACATACTCCATTCCCTGATCTACCAGACAGTCACATTGTGCAAAAATTATTTTACATGGCGGAAGGTCTTCCAATGATTCAGCCAATAATGGAGAAGCGTACGGATTGTAGATATCTTCTTCCTTTTCCACATAGGCAAGTGTATAGGATTCCATATGTTTCAAATCTAAATTGTAATGTTCTCCATATAATTTTTCAGATTCCCTATTCATGCCAATTCGATTGTCAACCACTGGATAAGCCAGTATCTGAAGCTTTGGCATCCGCACACCTCTGTCCCGACACATCATGGAAATAACTGTGGATAAATTACCTCCGGCACTGTCCCCTGTAACCACATCTTTTTCTGGATTCGCTTGGTATTCTTCTGCATGAGCTCTGGCCCATAACAAAGCCGCGTAACACTGTTCTACCTGAGTCGGGAACTTTTTCTCTGGTGCCAGATCATATTCCGGTGTAACAATCACTGCTGGTGTATGAATACAGTAATATTGACTGATAAACTCAAAACATTCGATATCACGAATTGCAAATCCACCCCCATGATAATGTAAAATCAATGGAAATGGACCTTCACCTTCCGGGATATAGACCCTTGCTTTTATATTTCCATATTCACACGGTATTTCAACATCCCTGGTTTCTGTGTGTAATTCCTCTCGGATTTCTTTTTGCAAGGCAAGAGATGCTGCTGTTAACTCATTAAGAAAAGGTCTATGTTTTTCTGTAATAACTTTCGGAACATCTACATAGCCAAATGTCAAACCTGCATTCATTTGCCCTCTCTCTACGGTCTCGATCATCTTAAATTTCGCATTCTTATCCATGGTTCTCCTCCTTCATCCAGCCTTCTGCGTGGTCTCTGAACTGGCTGCCATAATTCTTTCCTGCGAAAATTCAGTTCTATCCAACTCTGCTGTTACTCTTCCTTCTGCCATAACAATGACACGGTCACACATGCCGATAATCTCTGTCATTTCTGAAGAAACCATAATAATACTGCATCCTTTTTTCGACAAATTATCCATAAGCTTATAGATCTCTGCTTTTGCACCAATGTCGATACCACGAGTCGGCTCATCCAAAATCATGATTGTCGGTTCAATTGCCATCCATTTTGCGAGAATTGCTTTTTGCTGATTTCCGCCACTGAAATCTCTTGCTGGCTTCTCCGGATCATTGGGTCTGATATCCAATTTTGAAAAAAATGTATTCAAAAAATTCTTCTTTAATTTTTTTCTCAATATACCTTTTCTGGAAATTCTATTATAATTTGCCATAAACATATTGTTCGCAATACTTGTGTCCAAAAATAACCCTTCTTCTTTTCTGTTTTCCGGTATAAAAGCAATATGTTCCTGTATTGCATCATGAGGTGACAGAAAATGCACTGGCTTCCCATTCAATTTTACTTCCCCACTGTCGTATTTCATTGCACCAATGATACTTTTTACCACTTCTGTTCGGCCTGCACCAACCAGACCAGTGATTCCGAGTATTTCTCCTTTTTTTACCTGAAAGGATATCTTTCTATAACTGTCTTTTCTGGTCAGTTCTTCTACACTTAAGACGATTTCTTCTGAAGTGCATGACTCTCGGTTTGGATAATACTGTTCCAGTGTTCTTCCTACCATCAGATTTACCAGTTTTTCTTTTGTCACGGTTTTCTTGGAATTATCTAGTTCTGTAATACATTCCCCATCACGCAGTACCGTGATTCGATCTGACAATTCCAATACTTCTTCTAGGCGATGTGACACATAAATAATTCCAACACCTTTTTCTTTTAACTTTTTTACCATATCAAAGAAATACTTGCTTTCCTTATCTGTCAAAACAGCTGTCGGCTCATCCATTACAAGAATCTTGGAATCATTAAAAATAGCTTTGCCGATCTCAACCATCTGCTGCTGTGCCACACTTAACGTCTGGACATTTTTACTACAATCCATATTTTCAAAGCCCAGGGTTTCCATAAGTTCCTGCGCCTGACGAATCATTTCGCTACGATTTAATCTTTTCCCCGGCTTTTTCATTTCTTTCCCAAGAAAAATGTTTTCTGCTATGGATAAGGTAGGCACCAGATTAAATTCCTGATAAATAATTCCGACACCGGCCTTAATAGAATCTTGTGCACAGGTAAATTTTTGAATCTGTCCATCGATGACTACATCTCCATTTTCCTGAAAATACACACCTCCAAGAACCTTAATCAACGTACTTTTCCCTGCTCCATTTTCTCCAATTAACGCATGCACTTCTCCTGCTTTTAAATCAAAGCTGACATCTTTCAGAACTCTAACACCAGAAAATTCTTTTATAATGTGATTCATTTGGAGAATCTTTTCAGACATCTTCCATTCTCCTCTCTACTTTTTCCTTCTGGACATTGCATCAATTGCGCAAACAACAATGATGACTGCTCCTACTGCAACTGTTTGCCAGTACATATTTACCCGCAATAAAACTAAACCGTTTCTGATCAAAATCATCAACAATGAACCCAACATAGTCCCTACAATCGATCCCGAACCCCCTGCCATTGCGGTTCCTCCTACTACTACAGCTGCAATCGAATCCATATCATAGGTTCCTGCTGCATTTGGATTTCCACCATTCAAGCGACCAGTTATAATGATACCTGCAATACCACAAAGTAATCCACAAAGAAGATATACATAGATTCGAATTTTATTTTTTTTGATCCCTGACAATTCTGCTGCCAGTTCATTTCCCCCAACTGCTTTTACACGATTTCCAAATACAGTTTGCGAAAGAATAAATGCAAATATTACAATTAAAAAAATCAGTATAATAACCATGATCGGCACTGGCCCCACAGTTCCCTGACCTATATTGATAATCAATGGTTCTGACAGAGAACAGATATATCCCTCTGACATAACAAGAATGATCCCCTTTACAATATTGGCCATTCCAAGAGTGATAATAAATGGAGGAATATTTAAAGTGGTAATTAGTATTCCATTTACCAAACCAACCAAAACACTACATCCAATTCCAAAAACACTGCTTGCTAATACTGGTATGCCTGCTTGCAAAGAATATGCCAGTATCATGCTGCAAAGTGTCATAGAATATCCAACTGACAGGTCAATACCCCCTGCAATAATGACATAAGTCTGTCCAATGGCAATAATTGCCACCAAGGTTGCCTGTTTTAAAATATTAAAAAAATTATCTACCGTAAGAAAACTTTTTGTTGTTACAGAAAGGATGACACATAATACAAGCAGAATGAGTGCCAGTCCGGTTTCTCTGTGTTTACTAAATACTTTTATAAAAGATTTTTTTTCCATTTCGCTGTCCCCACTTTTTTGTAAAAAACAGGCTGCCCTGGATGAGCAGCCTATCCTCTACAGATTACTCTTCTGGATACAATTCATCTACATTATCAGAATTTACAATCACAAAACCAGTATCCGTATTCTCTGGTATTTCCTCTCCCTGTGTAAGCGCATATAATTCTTCTACTGCTGCTGCCCCCCAGTTTTTCTGTCCCTGTGTAACAGTAGAATATACCTGTCCGTCTCTCACACCGTTAATGACAGGTTCAAGATCATCAAATACAATCAATACCTTGTCTTCTTTTGTCCATCCATGGGATTTGAATGCAGTCACTCCTGCTTCTCCTGCTGCATCCACCTGAATGAGTGCATCGAAATCTGGATAAGAAGTAATCATATTTTCAATATCCGACAAACCTTTCGTAGTATCACCGCCATGAGCTGTGGTCTGAACAATTTCAATATCCGGGTAATTTTCTTTTAAAACATCTTCCACGCCTTCCAAACGAGCAATCAATCCAGCCTGTGATACAACTCCGGTTTCACAGATAACACTTCCTTTTCCATCCAGTGCCTTGCCAAGTTCCTCACCCATTGCTCTTCCTGCTTCATAATTATCTGTTCCCACATATCCAAAGCGTTTGGAATCTGGTGCGTCTGTATCAAAACAAAGTACCGGAATTCCTGCATCCACTGCTTTATCAATATATGGTGTTAACGCTTCTGAATCACACGGTCCGATTGCGATTCCGTCTACCTTCTGATTAATCAAATCTTCCATTATCTGAATCTGATTGGAAACATCTCCGTTCTGTGCGCCTTCTTTAATTAAGGTAATATTCTGTCCCATTTCTTCAATCTTATCCTCTGCACCATTTCCAATCGCATCAAAAAATGGAAAAATATTCGGATAAACAATTGCAAATGTCAGTCCGTCATCTGCTGCCATTACGCTCGTTCCACCTAATGTAGTAATTGTCATTACTGTTCCAAGTATCAAACCAACCAATTTTTTCTTCATCTTCATTTATCCTCCCTTTATGAAGTAATCTTTATAAGATTATTATAATAATTATTTCATAAATGAAAATCCACATACTCCTTCATTTTCTTATAATTTCAATTGTATTTTTTTGTCATTTTAAATTTCTACGACACAATCTTCACTTTTCTACGATTCCCTGTATTCTTTCGCTGTCATTCCCACCGTTCTGTGAAAAACAGTACTAAAATAGTTTGGATTGCCGTAACCCACTTTTTCTGAAATCTCTGCATTTGTAAATTCTGTATTTTTCAACAACTCTTTTGCCTTTTCAATTCGCAGCTCTGTCAGATATTTTGCAAAACCTTTTCCCGTTTTCTGTTTAAAAATACAGCTTAAATGATTCGGACTAACTCCAATCTCCGCTGCCACATTCGCTATCATAAGATTTTGTTGTGTATATTGTTCTTTTATGATTCTTTTTGCTTTCTGTACCATATCTGAAGAGGCATCAATTGTTTTTTCTCTGAACTCAATTACTTTTTCAATCACCAGACCGATCTCTTTTTCTGCCTTTTCAGATGATGAAACTTTCGATACATAGGAGTCAATATCTGTTATATTCACAAATACATCTGACGAATTGCCCCCTAACAGTTCTACTGTTTTCATACATATTACAATCGTCTGCACTAGAAAGTAAGAACAATACAACAAAGAATTTAATAAACTCTGATTGCAACTGTGAATATACTTTTCTGTGAATTCCTGAATATCCTCTATTTTGCCATACTGAAGAAAATAATTTAGTATCTCTTCTCTGTTCCCTTCTTCTATCAAATCTGCTGCTTTGATCTTCGGCATTTCATGATATTTTTCCAGTTTTTCTTCCATTGCAATCAGATCTGTCATCATAGCATCATAGCTTTCCGACTTTTGTCTTTCTTCATCCATCTTCTGTTTTAAATTTGTAAAAGTGCGTACTACTTTCATCGGTGTAACTGGTTTTACCAGGTATTCTTCGACACCTATTGTAATTGCTTCTTTCGCATAGGTAAATTCTGTATATCCACTTATTATCACAATCTTTATATTAGAATAAAGACTGTGAACTATCCTTGCCAGTTCTAATCCATCCATGAAAGGCATCTTAATATCTGTTAATAATACATCTGGATGCAGTTTTTCTATTTTTTCCAATGCTTCTTCTCCATTTGCCGCTTCTGCTACTATGTGAAATCCATATTTTTCCCATAATATTCCTTTTTGCAGATTTTCACGAATTGATTTTTCATCCTCCACTATAATCATATTATACATTCTTATGCTCTTCCCTCCTGATCGCCAGCATACGAATATGAACTTTCGTTCCTTCTTCTATCTGACTTTCTACCGTAATTCCACTTTCTTCCCCGCAATATAATTTTATCCGGCGATTTACATTATAAAGTCCAAATCCATTTTCACACTCTTCATATGATATTTTATTTTCCTGCATTCTCTCATTCAGCTTAGTAACAGCCTCCGCTTCCATCCCTACACCTGTATCTCTGATTAAAAATGACAGGAACTTTCCATCCATATTTCCCTTTATTATAATGCTTCCCCCATTTTCTTTGTTTTTAATACCATGATAAATGGCATTTTCAACGATCGGCTGTAATGTCATTTTCAACATATCGTACTGTATCATATCTGGCGAAATATCTATGACATACTGCAAAATATCACTATAACGGCTTTGCTGAATATAGAGATAACTCTTTACATGTTCGATTTCCCGTTCCACTGGTATCCAATCCATCCCCTTACTGAGACCAGTTTTAAAAAAAACAGATAAACTTTCAATCATTTCAATTGCTTTTTCATTTTCATTAACCGCTACAAGCCACATAATAGTATCCAAAGTATTATAAAGAAAATGCGGATTGATCTGAGATTGCAATGCCTTTAATTCTGCTTTTTTCAAATTCTGTTGATCTTCTGTACTTTTCTTCAATAGTTCTCGAATCTCTTTAAGCATTGTATTGTACTGTCTCTCAAGTATTCCAAATTCATTTTCGTGATATTCTTCTATATATGCATTCAGATTACCCTCTGCCGTTTCTAACATTTTTTCTTTTAACATCCAAATTGGTTTTGTGATATGCGTTGCTACGATAAAACATCCAAGTCCAAAAAGTATTGTTAAAAACACCGATATGATCAAAAATATTTTCGTCATATTTCTAATGCTCTGAGTAAGTTCTGACAAATATACACATCCTCCAAGTATTGCTCTTGTATGTGGTATTTTGCAATAAACCATCAACACTTTTTTCTTGTCGGAAATTATCTGCATGTATCCATTCTCATTTTCAAATGTAATCTTTCCTTTTAAATTATTGTAAATACGATTTTCTCCAAGCAAAATTTCCTGATTTTCATCATTGATCATAAAAAAAGATCCACTATCACCAAGTTCTACATCATCTAATATCTTTTCAAAAGCCTTATTTTTAAATTCAATCACTATATAACCTATAATCTTACCTGTAGCAGGCTGACACAGACTCGTTCCATATAATATCATATCCTCTTCCGCTTCGTTTTTAGAAACAAATATCAGACAATCTTGTTGCTGCATGATTTTCTCATAAATATATATACTTTTTCTATACTTTTCACGCTGATAAATTCCTATTTTTTCATTATACGTTGTTCCGTCAATATCAAATAAATAAACATTCTGTACAGTTTTATCTATCAGCATCGATGTGCGATACATTTTAATATCATTGATCAACTGCAACGTCTCCTCACGTCTGGTTCCTTCTGCATTTAGGAAATCATATGCGTCTGTACTGTTTCCCCACTGTAATATTTTATTTGCTTCATCTAAAAACATTTCTGTTTTTGTACTGATTTGCTCTCCTGTATTTATCGTTTGACGAATTACTTCATTTTCCATTATTCGTCGATAATACCCTGTATAAATCTGCGTAATAATCCCTACTAGCAATACCGTTAACAATATAAACATCATAATTACCTGCATTCGTATACTGAATACAGCCAATTTTAACTTTCTATGTTTTTCACTGCTCATCTTGTTTCTCTCCCTTTTGTTCCCCATACTGTGAATAATACACCATTTTTTCCATTATATCAGTATGTACCAAAAAGAGGCAACTTTATTGCTCAAACTTTGCACTTATTTACAAAAATTCATATTTTTCCCCAATTACCACTTTCACAACAAAACTTCCAGAAACATGATAAGTGCAAAAGATGCAATACTTAAGGTTAAGGAGTATGCAGAACAAGGCTATACATTTGCTGTAGTCCTTGACTTGTCAAAGTACTTCGATACTCTTAATCACGAAATTCTCATCAATCTTCTCCGAAAGAATGTAAAAGATGAACGTGTAGTACAGTTGATAAAGCGCTATCTGAAAAGCGGTGTAATGGAAAACGGAGTGGCTATTGACACAGAGGAAGGCTCACCACAAGGTGGAAATCTATCACCATTTTCTGCCATAGACGGTCATTCCTCCTTTCTCGGTCATACTCAAGACTCCTACTAATTCGGTCCTTCACCTCTCGGCTACTATGACCTCTGCTGACTTCTGTGCGTTCAGCATTGCTTTATGCAATGGTTACCTCTTTCAAGGCGTACCGCACAGACCTCCCTAGGTACCACACGTTTCTTCCTCTCCATCCATCTGCCTCATTTATCATGCATGGATGATTTGCAAAGCTATGAATTCTGCTAATCTCAATATCTGTTGCACTTTCCTCACCGGACACTCCCAGCAGTTCATCTATACTAGGCATCTTTATTTTGTCTGCACTCTTACTCTTCATTTCCCAGTACCTCCTTTGCAATCGTCTCATATGCTTTCGCTACTTTTCCATTCAGGCAATGAGAAAAAATGCTGACACCTTCTGCACTTGTTTCAGCTGCTTTCACTGACATAGGAATCACCGTATCAAAAATCTCTATCTTTTCTCCATAAGCTTCACGCACTTTACCAGCCACATCTTTTGCATAGTTTGTGCGGAAATCTACCATTGTGAGAAGTATTCCTTCAAATACGAGCTGCCTGTTCAGACGTTTCTTCACCATTGCAATCGTATGTATCAGCTGCTGAAGACCTTTCACCGGAAGGTAAGCCGCCTGTACTGGAATCAACACGGAATCCGCAGCTACCAGCGCATTAATTGTCATTAGTCCCAGGCTTGGCATACAGTCAATCAAGATATAGTCGTACTTCGTTCTCACAGCCTCAATATATTCCTTCATAATCAGTTCCCTGCTCATCACATTCCCCATTGTTACTTCCAATGCAGACAATTCGATATTTGCCGGAAGCAGATCTACATTTTCTTTATGATGCAGAATGCCATCTGTGATCTCAAATTCTTTTTCATTGATGATAGCCATCATAATTGTGGCAAGTGTAGTTCCTATTTCGTCCGGTTCTACATAACCAAGACTTGCTGTAAGGCTCCCCTGTGGATCTGCATCAATCAGCAAAACTTTCTTTCCCTGTCTGGCAAGTCCAATTCCAAGATTTACGGTTGTGGTGGTTTTTCCAACTCCACCTTTCTGGTTTGATATTGCGATTACTCTACACATAATTTTCCTCCTATTTTGCTGCCGTTTTCTGCGATTTCCATTGATTTAACATGCTCAGTATCTCTTCTTTCATTTCTGCCGGGGTATATGATTTTGGGAAATACCGATACAGTTGTTCGTTGTTAAACATCACTCTGGTAATTTCCCCTTTTTTGATCTCACCCATGATCTCTCTCATTTTTGTTCCCGTCAGCTTTTTTTCCCGGCTTAATTTTTTCATTCTCTGTGCCTGAGAAATGGATGGAACTGCCTGTGTATACTCCATAGCATCTATAAATTCCTTTTGTTCCTCTATCGTTAAATACGAAAGTTCCACAGCTGGGTTAAATGAAAGTTCACCGTTATCCAGCTTTTCCAGTAACTCAGGAATCAAATCCGTCAGTTTCAGATACCGCTGTACCTGTTTTGCGCTGTCACAAAATTCTTCACCAATGATTTCTACTGTCTTTTTTCCTTTCAACGGGTAGTCAGACTGGCTACTTTTTCTTCTTCCTCCGGTTCGCTTCATAGCTTCATTCTTCATCTTATAAGCAAAAGCCTTTTCACTGAATGTTATCTGCTGCCTCTGTAAATTGGAATCCACCATATTAATTACTGCTTCATCATCTGACATGACTCTGATAATGACCGGCACCTTCCTGTAACCAAACTTTTCAGCAGCTGCCTTTCTTCTGTGTCCGGAGATAATCTCATAAACACCATCTGGAATCGGTCGTACAATCAGTGGATTTATGATTCCGTATTTCTCAACACTCGCACTGAGCCGAATCATTTCCTGATCCATCCGAACCTTAAATGGATGGTTCCTAAAGGTCCGCAGACGTTCCAGCTGAATCTCTATAATTTTTTCGCCATCTTCTGGAACTGATGCCACTGTATCCATATCTTTCCTCCATTTCTTATCTGCAACAGAAAGAGCGTAAGTACGTAATCATCTGTACCTTGCCTTTTAAAAAAACATGCCGCCCATCAGGGCGGCACATTTTATTTCTTCTTTTTGGTTCGA
>ERZ772805.2652-NODE-2652-length-11190-cov-6.224877_pt1 | contig 11190 bp, 7 predicted proteins | sample MGYA00511344_ERZ772805 | MGnify/ENA primary metagenome ERZ772805 (study PRJEB29015, sample SAMEA2737730) | human gut metagenome | biome: human gut; feature: human-associated habitat; material: faeces | place: China | collected 2012 ...
GGAATGTTCAGGTTTTCTCGTCCGATCCTGTTCAAACTAAGGTGTCAGCCAACACCGTTGACGTGAATGGAAGAAACAGGGCTTACACGGGCTCGTTTGCCGCAGCGGCTTCACCCGCAACGCGGCCGAAAACCAGACACTCGGCCAAGTTGCCGCCGCCCTGATACACAAACTTCAGGACCGAAACGATTTCTCCTGCGCCGTAGAGGTGGGGAATCGGCTTTCCATTCCAGTCGAGAATTTCTCGTTTTCCATTGCAGAGCAATCCTCCGGCTGTGTTAGGTCCGCCCGCAAGCATCATCGCGGCATAGAACGGCTTTTTGGCAATCGGGCCGAGCGTAGCCTTGCGCCGACCGAAGCTGTCCGTTCCTTTTTGGCAGCCGGCGTTGAAGTCGGCGACGGTTTCGGCGAGCACTTTCGGGTCCATGCGGCCTTTGTTTTCTTCGACCTTGCGAATCTTTTCTCCGAGTTCTTCAATGGTATCCGCCTGGAGAATCAGACCGTCGTCAATGGCGGACTGGTTGTCGCGCGACCATTTGACAAGTCCGTATCCGACAACGGAATTTCCAAGATTGACGAGAGGTTTCGCCGTACGCATCGTTTCATCGAAGATCAGCCACGACGGCGTCCGCGGATAACTCAGATTGTCGATGTCGAACTTCACGGCCTCGCGATAAAAGAAGTAGCGGCTGGGATCGTCGGTGATCTTCGTTTCCGCCTGATAACGTCTCCCGTAGTTGTCGACGACGATGGTGTTTTTGTTGCCGACCGTGGGCGTGACGCATCCGATCCGCATCCCGTTCTCACGGCGATTCGTGACGATGATGACGCGCGAGCAACAGGCGCTGACCTTGGCGAGTCCCGCACCGATTTCCTGCCCCATTTGGATGCCGTCGCCGGTATTGCAGAGAGCTCCGTAAAAGGCCCAGCCGGTGACACCTGGACCTTCCAAAAAGGCCTTGCGCATCGCCTTGTTGTACTCGTAACCGCCGGAGGCGAGGATTACTCCCTTCCGGGCACGGAAATTCAAGTTTTTCCCCGTTTGGGTGATGGTCTTGACCCCGATCACAAAGCCCTTGTCGTTCTTGACGAGGTGTATCGCCTTGTGACCGAACAATTCGCGGATCTTATCCTTCCTTTTTGCGACGCCTTCGCGCAGGCAGAGCCAAAACGCTTCGCCCGAGTGCGTTTCCAGCTTGGGCTTCTTCCAAACGGAGGCGTTGCCGTCGCGAATTCGTGCGACGTACGTGGATTTGTAGCTCTGGTAGCCGCATTTGTCCGCACCGGGAAAGTTCGGAAAGGCGGCGCCGTGAGCTTGCGGGGTGAAGATGGCCTTGAAATCCGGGTCGAGAGACTGCATGAAGGAGACGTTTTCGGGACAATATTTGACCCAGGCGCGGGCAAGTTCGTCGGAGAACTCCTCTTGCTCGCCTTCCTCTTTCCACGGAAGATTTTCCCCCGAGAACATCGCCTTGCTGTAATCAAAGAGCGCTTGCTTGTCGCCCTCTTTGTCCGGAGCATGAAAGATGCCGCCTGACATGCGGGTGTTGTTGACGATATCCGCCTCCGACTGTTTGTCGATCAGGATGACGGAGGCGCCGCGGTCTGCGGCTGCAATGGCTGCGGCTGCGCCGGCTCCGCCGTAACCTACGACGAGAACGTCGCATTCGGCGTCCCAAGTGATTTCTTTTCCGGAAGAGACGCCGGAGACGAGAATGCCGCTTCCCGCTGCGATCGTGGTTCCGATGAACCGACGACGGTTGATGTTTGCCATGATGACCACCCTTTTAGAAGTTGTGAACCAGGCCGGAGCTGGCGGAGTAAACGTGTGCGTCGTTCGATCCGTCGGCGCCGTACTCGTCGAAATAGGTCCCGACTCCCACGTATGCGAACGTGCGTTTCGACAGCGGGTATTCGAAACCCACGGCCGCCGCGTACCGCTTCAGATCGATGGAGGCGTCGTTTGATTTCTCGGCGTCCATGTAGCCGACGGACGTTTTGATTCTTCCTCCAAAGGCGGGAAAGATGCCGCTCACGTTGAGGCCGAATCCGTCGACCGGCGTCGAGGACGTGAAGCCGGAGTTCGTGGTGTTGACGGCTGAAATGGCAGTCTTAATGTCGCGGAAATATTGGGCGGCGGCGAGTAGCTGTCCGAAGCTGAAGTCGTAACGTCCGCCGAGCGAAACGCGGAAGCTGTCGTCGACGTCAATGCCGGTGTCAAGGAGCGGGTTCCACGAGGCGTAGTTGTAGGAATCCAAGACGCCGACGAGGTAGATCCCTTGCGCCTTATAGGTCGCGCCCAGGGCCCAATAGCGGTCGACAGATGATTTCCCTTCCGTGCCTTCCGCGGTGATCGAGGGGTCGAGAGGATCCTTGTAGGTCTTCTTGTCGCCGCCGAAGGTATATTGTCCGTAGATTTCGAAGCCTGCGATGTTCGGCGACTTGTACGTGACCATGTTGTCAAAGCGCAAGAAGTTGCCGGCCAGAACGTATTTGTGGCCCGGGATGTCGCTCCACCCCGTTCCAAAAGCGGACACGGTTCCGCCGAAAAGACCGTAGCTTCCGAGACCGGAAACAAGTTCGCCGACTCGTCCAAACGACAGTGTGCCGAACTTGCCCTGCAGGTATAGATTCGATTCGCGTCCGAACAGTCGGCCGGCATTGTCGAGCTCACCGTTGTCGAGCGTCAGACCGCTTTCCAAAACAAAGCCGACCGTCAGGTCCTCGGAGATCTGTTCTGAGCCGCGAAGGCCTACTCGACTTCCGGTGTTTTGTCCCGAGCGCATGTCGAACTTGGAGGTCGAATCTCCTATTCCGGTATCGGTATTCGTGTATCCGAGGCCAAGGTCAAGCATGCCGTAGATCTGTACGTCTGCAGCATACGTGGCGGCACAGGCGGAGAACAATGCCGCGGCGAGGAGGGTTCGTTTCATTTCCTTCTCCTAGAGAAAGTTGGAATGAAAGAACCGCGCGATTCCTAAAATGTCGACGAGAACCATTTTCATGAGGGGGGGGGGATGTCAATTATGAAAAACCCTTGGTTGAGACATTTCATAGAGCAAAATGTCACACTTGTTCCGAAGGCGTTTGGAGGGACGCCAATGGTCGACATCAAAATGAAGAAGTTGATGTTGGCTGGCGATTCAACAGATACGGAGAACTTAGTGGCGGCAAATGGCCTAAATTCAGCCGCGGTAAAGTTCTTCTGTTTAGGGATGCCCCAATGTTCGTGCCCAAGAGCGGGTTTCCAAACTGATCACGGCATATACCCGGTCTCGAGCGCAAAACTCGCCAGGCGGTTGTGCTCGTCCGTCGTGGGCGACGACCACCGCATCGCGGCGACGGCCGCCAGGGCCGCGGCCCGCGCGAAGGCGGGGTCGAGGAGCAGGTCGGGGAGTACGTCGAGCGGCAGCGTTACCTTCGAAAAGCCCTTGGCGAGCGCCTGACTCACTTCGCGCTCCGCATCCTCGCGCAGCGCGAACGGGCTCGGGTAGATCACCTTCTTGTGCGTGGGCGAAAAGGGGCGGTCCGTCTGCACGACGTCCCACTCGACAGAGAGCCACGTGTATTCGTTCTCAAACTCCTCTTTCGTCTTCCCGTTCAAAAGAACTTCGGTCGCCACCGTGACCGAGGCGACGGGAAAGGTCGGCAGTTGGCGAAGAAAGCCCGCCACAAAGAGCGTGTGCACACCGAAGATCAAACGCAGAGCCGGCTGAAAGGAGGTGAGGTTCTGCCGATAGCCGAGCGTCACGCGGTAAAAGACGCCGGCAAGCTCTTCGGCCGGGAGGACAGTGCGGAGGTAGCCGCCTGCGATGCGAATGATGTCGACCGCCTTCGGAAGGCGTTTGAATTGCAGCCAGTCCGCACGGTGCGAGTCGCCCGCGCCTTGGGCGAGCTGCTTCATCTGCGTCTGAAAGGGGATCTCCGTCTTGAAGCGCTCGAGAAAAGCGTCCTGTTGATGCGGGGGCACGACTTCGTCGAAGGTGAGGGGATCGGGCTCGACGGTCTTCGGCGCGCGGTTCGCGAGTCGAAAGCCCAAGGCTTCCGCCCGGAAGATCATCTCGTCTTCGACTTCGTCGAGGTCTTCCGGAGCGCAGGGTTTGAAGGCGAGAAAATCGATCACGTGTCCGTGTGAGCGATGCGCGAGGAAACGGTTCGGAATGTTCTTGCTCTGTCCGATGTAGAGGATGTCGTCCGCTCGAAACTGCAGATAGCAGCCCGACATTTTGTTCGAGAGGGAGCGGTAGGGAGTGAGAATGCTTTGCTTCCCTTCACAGCGGATGATGTGGGTAAATCCGATCTGTTTGGCGGCAATTTTGGCTTCTTCGTAATTCATCGTAGTTTTGCGTAGTTGAATTTGTTTAACGTATCTGCGTGAATTTTAATTTTGTCTACTGTTGGCGATTATTTGCGCCTTTGTGTATAATAAACGTACGTCAAATAAATAACCAAGGATGCCGAAATGAGAGGAAAACTTTTATTGGTCTGGTTGCGTGAAGAGAAAGAAGATCACGTCATCTACTGGCAAGTCAATCTGATTAAATGGGATTGCTTCTGGATGGCCTATGTGTTGTATTCTGTTTTCAACATCATCTCCGGAGCATGGATTCTTCGAAAGTTGGGAGTCTTGAAGCAAAAGGCGAAGGTTGAAGACTGGATGAGGAAATATCCTAAGTTTTGGGCTACGCCTTTGATTATTCCTAAAGAAATCGACAAACATTTTGATTACGAGAAGATGATGAGACTACGATTTAAGTATCGTGACTGGGACAGTTTTCCCGCTTGGATGGGATACGGAATCGGTCCTTTCACAATCTAAGAGAATTGGAGAGAGGGAGCGAAAGCTCCCTCTTTTTTGTTAGGGCTTTGCCTGTTTTTCCTTCAGCCGTTCAAGAGGATCGTTGTATCCGTATCCGCCTAGAAAAGCGTTCTCACCAAGCGTATCGAGGCCGGTTTCCTCGGTTCGATATTCCTTGGAAACCTCCACTCTCCGACGGTGTTCGTCATTCAAACGATCCAGATTCTCTTGAACCTTGCCGGTTTCAACCTGTGGTTCCTGAAGGTCTGGTTTGGCCACGTGTGCCGGTGCATATTGACTGAGAATTTCGCTTTCCTTAGCCAAATACTTTTCGTCCAGATCTTCACGCCGAACTTGAGGAATGTCCGCCTTGTCGAAAAGACTTTTCTTTCCTTCTTCATCAGCAATCTGCCTGGACAATTCCGTCGCCATGCTTTGTCCACCGAACATCGTTGCGGAACGCAAAACAGATTGGACGCTGTCAAATTGTCCGACAGCTTCCGATAGAACGGCCGCTCCTTCGTCATAGTAAATGGCTCTGGAACGTGTATCCGATTTTGTCTTGTTTTTCGTTGCGTTCTGGTGAGACGCATCGGTTTCCATATGTCCGGATGTTTTTGTGAGATTGCCGCCTGTCTGTATGCCGACATTTGTCATTTCGGATGCTGTTTCCGTATTTCCGGAAGAAATGTTTGCCGCGCTTCCTTCCTGATAGGAGAAATTGTTGCGCAGAGACGCAGACTCATTCTGAGTAGAACCTTCTGTGAAAGCGGCAGAATCTCTGATGGAGTTTCCAGTTTGAATAGAAAGACTGGGGGCAATTTCACCACTCAAAATTGATGCGGATTTGTTTTTGTCAAAGGTTGTATTACCCTTAGATCGACCTGATGCCGTTGAAAGAGGTAGCGGGAGATCAAGTATCTGAGGAGCACCAAAGACGGAAGAAGACAGAGTTCCCTCTTTTGATTCCATTGCAGAAGTGACGGGGAAGCTCTGGTTGAAGGTGTTAACTCCTAATGGCAGTGAATTGAAATCCTCAAAGGAGGTGGGTTCGTCAACTGCTGCGTTAAAGCCACGCCCAAACCGTACTCCAATTCCCTCCCGCAGCCCCACGCCCTCGGTGTTCGATGCGTCGAGGCTCAGATTCGCTCCCTCGTTGACCGTGGTCGTCGTCCCGTAGGATCCGTCCCGGCTCGTATTCGACGAGACGCTGTTCGTGAGCGTGTTCCCGACCGACTCGTTCGTCGCGTGTCCGTAGCCGTCCACGGCATTCACGCCGCGGGAGTCGCTGTAGTTCGTTCCGCCCGTCGTCGTGTTGGTGTAGGTAATGCCCGAGCCCACGGTTTCCGCCCCGCCCGAGGTGTAGGTTTCGCCCCGCGTCACCGAAACGCCGAGGTCGCTCGTCAGACGTCGAGCCGACGTCACGGTCCCCGACGACATGTCGACCGTTGCCGACCCGTAGGGGGTCGACATCGCCATGAGGTCGCCCGACGCAACTCTCACGCTCGTGTCGTGCGTGTTCGCGGAAGTATTGTTCATGCTCGTGTTCCCGATCGACGCGTTCCCGACGCTGACGTTCCCGGCCGAAAGACTGGCTCCCTGAGCGTTTGCGGCACTCTGCGCCGGGGCCAGAACACTGCCCGCCCACGCGGCCGCCCCGTTGTCGCTCACCTTCGCGATCGCAAAGGAAATCACGGGAACCAGCATCATCAGAGTCCCCGCCATGGCTTCGGACGTCGTGCCGGCCTTGCGGATCACGTCCGCGGCCTCCAGCGTCACGCCTCCGTAGAGCTTCACGAGGGTCGAGACCGGATCTGCGTCGGCAAGGGACAAAAAGTTCACCACCGACGCAATCGGGGCCCAGAGCGCGAGCCAGACGAGGAGCACCACGTAGAAGCGGAGCATCGCCGTCGCCCCGATCCCCAAGGCGAGCGCCATCACGATCATCACGGGGAAGACCCCGATCACGAGCATTTCAAGGAGCGATCGAAGTTTCGGGAGCGCCGCTTCGGCGAGTTCCGCGGACGCACGATAGTTGATCTCGGTCGCGAGATTCCCCTGGGCCTTCGCGATCTCGGCCGCGGCCGCCACGGGCGCGGCACTCCGCTTTGCGAAGTCCCCGAGTCCTTCGGGGAGCGCATTCAATAGCACCGCATGGCGAAGCGATTCGCGAAGCCCCTTGGCCGTCCCGAGAAAGATCGCTTCGCTCTCGGCCGTCGCCTTGCGGACGGCTTCCTGCATCATGGCGTCGGACGTGCCCGAGAGCTGCAGAAGAAGCTTTTCCTCCACCTTTTCGAGGTCCGTCTCCAGGGCCTCCTTCACGACCCCGGCCGCCGCCTTGCAGGAATAGAGTTGGCCGTCCAAAAAGACGCGTCGGGCGGGGTTCACCCAGGTGCCCGAGAGGAGAAGGTCGGAGAGGGACGGGGCTTTCGTCAAGGCCGTCATCTTTCCTTCGTCCGTGAGAATTTCGGTCGCGACGCAGCTTTCCACAAAGGCCCTCAGTTTCTCCCGCACCGCCGGATCCACGGGCCCCGCCGCGTAGAGCGCCTCGACGGCCCGCTGCGGAAAGGCCGCGCCGAAAAGCGTGAAGCGTTCCGCATCGAGCGCCCCCAGGGCCGTCTCGAAAGATTCCGCCGCCCAGACCGAAACGGCATTTGCGGCGCAGGCGGGAAACGCGAGCCCCAAGGGAACTCGGTCCACGACCCGCACCGTCCCCGCCTTCGGGTCCGACACCGTCACGGGGACTTTGGGAATCAGAAGGGCAAAGGCGCAGAAGAGAATCACGCCCGCCCAGACGGAGAGGTCTTTGAGCCGATAGTGAATGGCGGCTCCGACCATCATGAGGAGAAAGCCGATCAGGGCGGAGGTCTGCAGAAGGCCTTGATAGTCGGACGTGTTCATGAGGGCGGCCGCGGCTTCGAAGAGTTCGGCCACCTGGTCGCCCGACCAAAAGGCCACGTATTCCAAGGTTTGTTTTGCCATGACGACTCCTTATCGGGGGAGGTCCGGAGAGAGGGTGGAGACCATGCGGGCGGCGCTCTGTCCATAGAGACTCCGCTCGATGTGCTCGAGGCTTGCCGCAAAGTTCGTGGCGGCGGTGAGACGCTCCAGAAGCGCGCCTTCCTCCTCCGCGAGCCCCTCGCGGACGATCGCGAGACGGGCGAGAATCCGCGCCGCGTGCTCGTCGTTACGCTTCGCGGCGCCCCGGGCGGCGGAACCCGTCACGGCCGTTTCGACTTCGTGCGTGAGGTTCTTCACGGCCGCGATCACGATCTCCCAGGCGACGAGCTCGGAGTAGGTCTGCAGCATCCGCTCGCCCACGTGCTGAAAGCGCGGATGGGCGGCAAGTTCGGCGATGCGAAGGATCGGAAGCGAGGTCATCCCCGCGAGCGCCGCGAGGTCGGCCTCGTTCGGGATCGTTTCGGTTCTCGAGGCGATCGCGCGCACGTAGCCCGAGAGCAGTCCGTAGACCCGTGCGGTGAGGTCGAGGTCGGACGTTTCGTCCTCGACGGGCTTCAAACACTTCTTCGTCTCGTCGCAGCGGTAGACGTCGAAGACGCGCTTTCCGCCGCTCACGGGCCCCGTCACGAGTCTGAGCGCAATGTCCTTCGGAGCCAGGTCCACGGCCTCGAGCGTGGCGTTCGATCCGTAGCCGACTTTGCGGTAAATGCGCGTACCGACCAAGGTCATCATGAGCTGCCGCAGGTCCGTCTCGAGTCCCGACGTCCCGCCTGGCAGAAGACTCCAGGTCAAGTTCACTTCGCCCGCGTCGACCACGTTTCCGCCCGAGTCGGTGCGCTCGGGCACGGACTCGATCCGCTTTTCGCCGTCGGTGCGCACGAGTTGATCGGCTTCGCCCGCGTCCGAGGCTTCGCCCGAACTCAAGAGCGCGTTCTTCGCGCGGTAGCCCGCCTCGCTCAAGGCGTCGGTCGCGCCGGTGGCGTCGAAGATCGTCTGCGCGGCGGTGCAGCTGTCCGAGAACTTTTCCGTGTAGTCGCGGATCAAGTCTCTGAAAGCCGAGACCTGCTCGTTGAGATCGGGAGAGAGGGCCTGGAGCGCCACCTGAAAGGCGAGCCCCGGCATGGCCGTGCCGATGCCCCGCAGAAAGCTCACGAATTCTTCGCGGCTCGGGATGGAAATCGCACCGAGAAAAATGTCGATTCCGCCGCAGCCCGCCGACAAGGTCGGTCCCTTCATCTGCATGAGCGGAAGGTCCTTCGGGGGCACGCGCACGGAAAAGGAGCCGCCCGTCGCAAGTCCGAGGCTCGCGGACTGATAGAGCCCCGCGGGCGTCGCCGCAACCTGCGCGCCCGCGGCGTCGTAGAAGTCTTCGAGATAGGAAGCCTCTGCGGGGACGAAGGATAGGAGGGCGCAAAGGAAGGCGGAGGCGAGGGCTTTCCGAGCCGCTCGGGAGGGCGTCGGATCCGCCCCGCGCCGCGGTGCAGAGAAGGGAACAGTCGGTTCGATGGTCATGGGAGAGTGATATTTACAAAATTCAAGTGGCAATCTTTCAATGGGGGAAACGGCGTGCGCCGGACGGAATCGGCATCGGGATCGGAAAGGAAAGCCTTTCCCGACGGGCCCCTTTCGCGCGCGAAAGCGCGCGGGGGAATCCCAAAGCGGCCCGTTCCTGCGCTCACGGGCCGAAGGCCGGGAGCGCTCCGGGCCGCCCGAGCCTTCCCGCCGGCACGGTTCGATCGAAGGGCGCGACGCCCGCCGAAGGATTGGGCGGGATCGGCTCGCCCCAAGACCGCGCCGCGGTTCCGGACGGCGGGAGACCCGGTGCGCGCTCCCGCAAGACCGTTCCGCCCGCCTTTGGCCTCGCGGAGGCCTCGAGTTCGCCGGCCTTCGGCGAACCGTCGGGTGACGCGTCCGACCACTCGGTGCGGAGCGCCGCCGCGCGCTCGGAGGGAAGGGCCTTCGGAAATTTCTTGAGGTCCGGGACGAGGAGAAAGAGGAGGTTTTCGCCCATCTTCGTCACCGACACCGCGCCCGTCGCGAAGCGAAGCGCGCCGCCCTTTCGCACGATTTCTTGAAGCGTCGGGTAGGGCGTTTTGGGATCGGGCACGAGAAAGAGGGCGGGCAGCGTCGCGGGATCCGCGGCGCCGAGCTTCGCGCCGATCCCGAGGTCGGGTTTCGGAGCCGCAAAGACGACCGGATCGAAGCCGATCGGGCGCCCCTTCTTTTCGACGACCAGAAGCGAAAACCCGTGCGTCTTCGCAAACGCGCGCACCAGGGGCGCGGCCGCGTGCGAAACGGGGTTGTCGGCGTCGGCGATCCAGAGAAGACCCGCTTCCTTCGCGACCGTCTGCAGGAGCTTTCGGTTGAGGCCGTCCCTTTCGGTGCGAAGCGTCCCCGCGACGGAATTGACGAGCGGATGCGTCGCCGTCCAGTCGATTTCGGGGTGCGCGAGGCGCACGCGCTCCCAGCCTTCGGCAAAGCGCTGCGAGCGGCTCTGCAGGTGGTCGGAGAGCGCGAGAAAGGCGAGCATCGTCCCTTCGTCTTCGGGGTGCATGATCGCGGCGTCCTTTCGCCGGTCGTATTCCTTTCGAAGCGCCTCCACCGTCGTGAAGCGCGAGAAGTCGTCGTAGCGGGGCCTCGGCTTTTCCGGGGCCTTCTTCGCGGGTTCGGGATCCTCGCCGTAGTAGAGAAAGGGACGGTTCGGGTCTTCCCAGACGTCCGCCTCCCAGAAGCTCTGCGGCGCGCGTCCGCGGTTCTCTCCGGCGAGTTCCGGTTCTTCGGGCTCCGCCGTCAATGCGGCCACTGTGGCTCCAGGGGGCCCCGCGAGAGCGCAGGCGAGCGCCGCGAGAAAAAGGCTTCGCCCGAGCGCGCATCGTTCTTTGGGCGCAAAAATCTTCTTTGTCATCGGTCGTTTTCCTCCTGTCGTTCCTGTCCGTCGTAGCCGTAAAGGCCGTTTCGCCGGAGATAGGCCTCGATGCGCGGGGAGGGCCGCTCCCAACCCTCCCTCCGGAAGGCCTGCGCTCCCGTAGCGCTCTTCTTTCCGCCCGGCGGCGTGTCGGTTGCGTATTCGGGGTTCTTCATCGGGCCGAAGATCCCTTCTTCGCCCGAGAGCATTTCCTGAAGGCGCTCCCGGATGCGGGCGAGCGTCGCCTCGTCCGTGAATTCGCCCTTCGATTGCACTTCCCGCAAAACGTCCTGCACGAAGGCCGTGAAGTCCATTTCGGTGAAGTCGAGTTCTTCGATCTCCTCGATCGTGAAGCCCCGCGCGTCGGGGGTTTCGACCGAGCCCCAGCCGCGCCCGATCTGGGCGCGGCCCTGCTCGTTGATGAGGCGGGCGAGCAGCGAGTTGAAGCACACGTAGACCTCTTCGCGCTTCGTGCAGCCGAGTCCCGGCACCTTGTCGACGCAGTGCGTCCCGATGAAGTGGCAGA
>ERZ772805.2664-NODE-2664-length-11111-cov-39.657923_pt1 | contig 11111 bp, 9 predicted proteins | sample MGYA00511344_ERZ772805 | MGnify/ENA primary metagenome ERZ772805 (study PRJEB29015, sample SAMEA2737730) | human gut metagenome | biome: human gut; feature: human-associated habitat; material: faeces | place: China | collected 2012 ...
TGGGGCTGGACCAGACGATGGTGGCGGTCATCCTGCCGTCGGCCACGGTCAGGGCCGCAGGGCTGTCCACGGTGGCACGGCCGGAGCCGCCCTCGAGGGTCACATCACAGGTGTAGGTGCCGTCGGCAGGTGCTTCCGCCGCAGCAGGCTGGGCGTTGGCGACACGGACGGTGTGGTCGTACCACTTGCCCTTGGAGCCGAGGATGGCCAGCTGGAAGTCCTCGTCCAGAGCCTTCACCGGGATGTCGAAGCCGTAGACCTCATCGGACAGGCCGTCGGAGTAGGTGACGGTGTCGGTGGTGGGCTGGAGCCAGTCGCCCTCGTGGGCCTCGGCGTCAGCGGCCATGCCGACGTAGAGGTTGACGATCTTCTTGGAGACGAGGCTGACGTGGAAGGTCATCTGACCGTCCTTCACGGTCAGAGTCCCCTTGCCGTCATTGGCCTCGTTGGCATGGAACATGGAGCTGTCGGTGTCAAAGTCGGCGGTGTAGACGCCGTCGGGCAGAGCGGCCTCTGCTGCCGGTTCGGAAGCTGCCTCGCTCACGACAGAGGAGGCCGCAGCCTCGGAGGAAGCGGCAGAGCTGGCCGGGGCGCCGGATGCGCCGCAGCCGGTGAGAGAACCAGCCAGCACAGCGCCGGCCAGCAGAAGAGCAAATTTATGGTTCAGTTTCATGATGATATACCTCGAAGTATCTATTTTACAGAAAAGATTATAACACGCAATGGCCCGAATTCAAAGCAGGCCGAAAAAGAAATTGCCCGAAAAGGCACTCCTTTCCGGGCAATCATAAACTTATGCTCAGCCGTTCAGGGAATCGACAGCGGCCTTGGTGTGTGCGACGTAGAGCTGCTGGATGTCAGCGACCTCGCCCAGACCTGCGATCTGGCAATCGACAGAGTCGAATTCGCCGGAGGCCTCGAACTGGCTCTTCCAGGAATCCTCGTCGTCGCCCGCCATATCGTTGTTGGCGTGGTCGCCTGCAACGACCATCAGGGGACGCAGGACGACCTTGGTGTAACCGGCGGCCTTGACAGCCTCGATGACGTTCTCGCAGGCAGTCTCCTCCGGCTCGCCCTCGACGGTGCCGATAAAGACGTTCTTGTAGCCCAGAGCGTTCATCTGAGACTGCATCTGGGTGTAGCTCACCTTTGCGGTGTGAGAGGTGCCGTGGCCCATGAAGACGAAGGCGGTGCCGTCCTCAGCAGCGGCGTCCAGACTGTCGAAGCCGGCGGTCTTGACGGCCTCGGCGGTGATGGCCTTGGCGACAGCTTCCTTGTCGGCGTTGATGACGGTGGCATCGCTGCCCACCTCGCCCAGCAGAGGCTCGGCGATGGCGACGGACTCAAACTGATCGCGGTAGCTGTCCACCATCTCCATCATCTCGTCGTACTCCGCGCCATGCATCAGGTGGGTGGGCTGGACGACCAGATCCTTCACGCCGTTGGCAACAGCGCGCTCCAGAGCCTGCTCCATGTTGTCGATCTTCTCGCCGTCACGGGCCTGGACATGGTTGATGATGATCTGTGCGGTGAAGGCACGGCGGACAGACCAGTCGGGATATGCAGCCTGGATGGCGTCCTCGATGCCCTTGATGTCCGCTGCGCGGCTGTTGTTGAAGGAGGTGCCGAAGCTGACGACCAGGATCTCGTTGTCGCCGATATTGTCCTCGTTGCGGGCGTCGTCCTTGGAGGCGTCGCCGGTGTCGCGGCCAAAGTACTCGGGGCTTGCCTCTTCGCCCTCGACCATCTCCTTCTGGGCGTCGGTCAGGGCGTCCCATGCGGCCTTTGCAGCCTCACACTGAGCGTCGGTGTTCTCGTTGCGCTCCTGCACATAGATGGCGTCGATGAGGTCTGCCACATTCTTTGCTGCCATTTCATCGGCCTCCTCGCTGCTCACTTCGCTGGCGGCGGCAGAGCTTGCGGCGGTGCTGCCGGCGGCAGTGGAAGAAGATGCACCGCAGCCGGTGAGCACACCGGCACACAGGGCCAGTGCGGCGGCAGCGGCGGTGAGGCGCTGCCAGTTCTTGTTGGTTGCTTTACGCATTGTTTGAGTCCTTTCTGTTGTGTGGAATGTACGTTTCCGATAGAAAGGGTACGAAACGGGGGTCAGCTCAAACAAAAAAAGAGCCTTTTCACCGCGCGGAAGGCACAGCAAAAAGACCCTTTGAATGTTCGGGCTTTTTGGTACGACCAATTCCTCGTGATCCGGAGCCGGACGCTCCTGTACCAACAGCGGGCAGGTTTCCTGACTGAAAGCTCACCGCCCGCTGCCGCCTTCCCAGAGGCAAAGCCTCCAGTGACCGGCGCTGAGCGCCAAGGCAGCGGACTCCCTTATCACAGTGACGAGATCGCGCGGGACTCACACCCGCTTCCCTTTTACCCTCCCGGCCGGGGACGAAGCCCCGGCGGCAGGCACCTGCTGTTTTCTATTCAGACGAGGTGAAGTATACCACACTCCGCCCTAAAATGCAATATCTCAGCCCTCCTGCGGCACGGTCCAGATCATGCCCAGCGCTTCGAGCTTTGCGATGCGCTCCGCCGTCAGCTTTTTCTCGGCACAGGCGTAGTTTTCGCGCATCCGGCGGACCCAGTCGCCAAGGCAGAAGCCGTCTTCGGTCTTATAGTTCACCGGCACCAGCAGATCGCCGTGGGCGGCGCAGTACTCTTCGGCACGGCGGAACGCCCCGGCCCACTTGGCCTCCCGGGCGTCCCACTGCATCCCGATGGCATCCAGCAGAGCGATATGCTCCGGCGTCACCTGGAACGAGCCGGGCCGGGCCTTGCGGGCAGCCCGGAGGTTCGAGATCCAGACGCCCAGACGGAAGCCGTTCTCGTCCACGTATCCGGCAGGCACGAGGAGGCTGCCCTTCTTCTCGGCGTAGAGCCTGGCGCTCTGGTAGTTGTCCAGCCAGTTCTGCTCCCGCACGCTGCACGCGGGCGGCACCGGGGCGCTGAGGCGTCGGCCTTTTTCGCCCTTGAACAGCTCTTTCAGGGCCGCGCGGCGCTCGGCGGAGAGCTTTTTGCCCTCCCGCAGCATCTGCTTCTGACGGGACAGCCAGCTGCCCAGCCAGATGCCGTCCTCCGTCCGGTACTGGGCCGGAACGGCCAGACTGCCGTGCTCCTTTTTGTATTCCACGGCCAGCTCGTAGCGGTGCTGCCACGAGTCGGTCTTTTCCCAGTTCATGCCCAGCTCGTCCAGCAGGGCTTTCCGCTCCGGCGTCACCCGGGCGCTGCTGCGCTCGGGGTTCTGCCATGCGTACCGCTGGCGGGACACCCACTTGCCCAGCAGGATGCCGTCTTCGTCGGTGTACTCGGTGGGGACGTCGAGGTTCCCGTGGGCGGCATGGTACTTCACGGCGGCCTCGTAGGCGGTCTGCCACTTGCGGTCGTTCCGGTTCGTCCAGTCCACTTCCAGCGCTTCCAGCTTTTCGATCTGGGCGTCGGTCAGCACACCTTCTTTATAAGCGGCACGCTGACTGCCCAGCCAGACGCCCAGCGCCATGCCGTCCGGCGTGACATACTTGACGGGAATTTCCAGCGTGTGATTTTCCAGATAATACTGGACGGCGGCGGCATAGCTCTTCTCCCAGAGGATGCTGCCGGTGTCCCACACCATGCCCAGTGCCTCGAGGCGTTCGACGCGGTCTGACGGCAGATTCCCGCTCAGATAGCGCTGGCGGTTGTAGACGATCCACTCGCCCAGCGCAAAGCCGTCCTTATCCTTATAATGGACCGGCACCAGCAGGTCGCTGTGGCTGCCGCGGTACCGCCGGGCCGAAGCACAGCCGTTCTCCCACGCCAGCTCGAGCCGCTTTTTCCAGTTCATGCCGATTTTGTCCAGCCGGGCGGCCTGCTCGGCGGTGAGGCGTCCCTTTTTCTTTCCGGCCCGGACAAGGCGCTGGTTTTCCAGCCAGCGGCCCACGGCCACGCCCCCAAAGCGGTAGGAGCGAGGCACGTCCAGCGTCTTTCCCTCTGCCGTCATCTGCTTTGCGGCGGCATAATAGCGCTCCCAGTCGGAGTCCAGCGCGCGGCGGAGCTGCCGGTAAGCCCGGCGGCAGGCAGAGAGAGGCTCTTCCAGCGGGAAGGCTTCTGCCCCCGCCGCGCTGCACTCCTTCCGCAGCTGCTGCACACAGGTCAGCGCCTCAAAGGCCGCGCTCAGCTCTGCCACCGGCACACTGCCGCAGGCTGCAAGGGCGCGTGCCAGCATCTGCCGGTATGCGGCCGGTCCAGCGCTGCGGCGCACCAGCACCACGCCCGAGATCCCGGCCAGAGGTGACTGCACCGCCGGGCCGTTGGCACAGACCAGCAGCCGGAGGGTGGCCGCTTCGTCGGCCGCAAAGCTTTCTGCATCCTTATAAATATGTGTTCCTGCACCAAACAGCTTCTCGGCCTGCTCTGCGGTCTGCGCCGCCGCTGCATCATCCTCGCAGAGGACAAGATACCGCCCGGCAGCATCCGGGAGCCACTGCGCCAGCAGCTGTTCCACCGGCGGAAGCTTTTCTACGGCGAGGCTCAGAGCCTGATATTTCTCGGCGTTTGGGTCAGGGCAGCCCGGCAGATGGAGGTTCTTCACCTCAGCACGGAGGCGGGCCATCGCATCTTCCAGCGGCCAGAGCAGGGCCGTATAGGAGGCCGGCATGGGCAGCAGACCCTCGGCCATCGCCCCGCCCAGTGCCAGCGGCTCCACGATGGCGTCGGCCAGCATCTCCTCGGCAGCACGGCAGCTGTCGCCCGGGGCGTCCGGCTCCCCCAGAGCCAGCAGCTTTGCCCCCGGGCAGAGGCGAAACAGGGGCTGGACACAGTCGGTCCAGTCCTTTGCGCTCATCTCCCTCCAGCCGTCCAGTACCAGCAGGCCGGGCCGGAACTCAGCCAGCGCCACCCAGCCCAGCGCATTCTGCACGGCCAGCTGCTCGCAGCTCATCAGCCGCACCCGGCCGCCCAGCGTCCGGTCCAGCCGCTTTGTCAGGGCGCGGCGCAGCTCCAGACGGGCAGCGCAGGACACCACCCAGAGCACGCGCATCTCGGGGTGGGCGTCCAGCAGCTCCCACACGATGCAGCCTTTGCCCGTACCTGCCGGGCGCACCAGCGCAGCACAGTTTTTCTGCTGCAGCCCAGCCTCCGCTGCACGGCAGGCTGTTTTATTTGAATCATCTACCAAAATCGACATATCTTATCCTTTCTGCCCCTTCCGAGGGTTCAGAAATTCGCTTTTTCTGCAAAAAAGAAACGCGCCTGCGCAAAGCTGGCTTTCCTGCCTGCGCTGCGCCTGCGTTTTTCTGCAAAAATGTTACTTTCATGCTCTATTTTTATCATAAAAGTTTATTTCTTGTCAAGATGATTTGCACAGATTTTTCCAAATAATTTTACATTCCCTTTTTCCGGAAATTCCGGGACCGTTCCCTGCTGGCCGTTGACGTCAGGGACAGTTGGTGGTAGACTTTTTTCATCGGCTCCCCTTTTGGCGGGAGACTCCCCTATTTATGATATGTGAGGTAATCGATATGAACATCATCCGCACCGAAAAAGCTCCCGGCGCCATCGGCCCCTACTCTCAGGGCTACACCGTGGGCGGTCTCGTCTTCACCTCCGGCCAGATCCCGGTAGACCCCGCCACCGGCGCAGTCGCCGAGGGCATCGCCGCACAGGCTGACCAGAGCTGCCGCAATGTGGGCGCTATCCTCGAAGCTGCCGGCGTGGGCTTTGACAAGGTGGTCAAGACCACCTGCTTCCTGGCCGACATCGCCGACTTTGCCGCTTTCAACGAGGTGTACGCCAAGTATTTCACCTCCAAGCCCGCCCGCAGCTGCGTGGCCGTGAAAGACCTGCCCAAGGGCGTGCTCTGCGAGATCGAAGCCATCGCTGAGGCCTAAGCCGCCTTTTCAGCACAAAAGGGGCCGTCTGCACTCTATTCCAAGTGCGGACGGCCCCTTTTGTCTGCCTTCGATTCCAGTTTTTTCATGCCGACTCACTTTCTTAGCCGGAGAAATTGACTTCGTTTTTCGCTTTTGTTACAATAGAATCAACCTGTTGTAAAAGATTTCCGGTCAAATTTGAAAGAGAGGTCCCTGCCCATGTCCAATTCCCGTGTTGAAAGCCACAGCCGCGCCGAATTGCGCAACAAGATCATCAGCGCAGCCACCCTGCTCGAGATCCTGTTGTCCGGCCTCGTCCTCATCGGCCTGCTGCTGTCGATGGTGCCGCTGCTGCAGTGGATGCCCGGCCTGCTGTTCGACGGCAACGACGTCGAGGTGAGCATCTTCTTACAGCGGGCGCTGGACATCGTCATCGGCATCGAGTTTATCAAGATGCTGGCCAAGCACAGCCCCGGTTCCAGCCTCGAAGTGCTGCTCTACGCCATCGCCCGCCACATGGTGGTGGGTCACGAATCCGCACTGGAGAACCTGCTGAGCGTGGGCGCCATCGCCCTCATCTTCATCGTGCGGAAGTTCTTCTTCGTACCGGCCTTCGGCGCTCATCTGCCCGACGGCCACCCCGCACCCGACCTTTCCCCCAGCCAGAGCGGCATCCCGTCAGAGGAATTCGCCTCCCGGCTGCGCAAGCACCTGCATCATGACGACACCGACACGGAGCTTGAAGTCGCCATCGAAGACCCCAAGTACGAGGACAATACCGACACGCTGCTGGAAGCAGACCCGAAATGAGCCTGACAACGTAAAATGCCCCGCAGGACGCTCGTCGAGAGCTGCCTGCGGGGCATTTTTTATGCTTAGTTGCTCTTGTGCTTTTGGCCGAAACGGTACTCCTTGCCGTCCCGGATGCGCTGGATGTTGGAACGGTGCATCCAGATGACCATGCCGCCCATGATGGCAGCGCCGACGGTGCAGACCACCACGTCCCGGGTCGGCAGGCCGCGCATGAGGCTGTACACCAGCGTCAGCACCGGGTAAGCTGCGGCCATGGTGATGCTGCCCAGCGACACCATGCCGGTGGGGACCAGGCAGACGAGGAAGATGAGTGCCAGCACCGGCAGCAGCACCGGCTGGACTGCCAGAATGGCACCAGCAGCCACCAGCACGCCCTTGCCGCCCTTGAAGCCGAAGTAGATGGGCTTGGAGTGGCCCACCACGGCGAGGATGGCGGCGAGATAGACGCCCAGATAGGGCGAGACGGCAGCGTCAGCGGGCAGATGGCCGAACAGCCACCGGCCAAGGCAGACGGCCACGACGCCCTTGAGCACATCGCCCACCGCCGTGAGGGCAGCGGCCTTCTTGCCGAAGGTGCGCAGCATGTTGGTCATACCGGCAGCGCCCGAGCCGTGGGTGCGGACGTCGTCATGGTACAGGTATTTGCTGACGAGGATGCCGGTGTCCACGCTGCCCAGCAGATAGGCTTCGGCAGCGACCGCCAGCACAATGAGAAATGCGGTCATAGAACCAGTCTCCCTTCCTTATACGTCCTTCGCGCCCACCTCGCCGGAGCCGCGCTCACGCACGACAAGGCGGATGGGGGTGTGCTCCAGACCGAAGTTCTCGCGGATCTGGTTGATGATATACCGCTGATAGCTGAAGTGGAACAGGTGCTTTGCGTTGACGAAGGCCACGAACGTCGGCGGACGGGTGGAAGCCTGGGTCAGGTAGAAGATCTTCAGGCGGCGACCCTTGTCGCTGGGCGGCTGCATCCGGGCGGTGGCACGGGCCAGCATCTCATTCAGCACACCGGTGGGTACGCGGGCTCCGTTCTGGCTGTCCACGTCGCGGATGAGCTGCATCAGCTTGTTGACGTTGTAGCCGGTCTGGGCCGAGATGAAGATGATGGGAGCGTAGCCCATGAAGCTGAAGCACTCGGCATAGCCCCGGCGCTGCAGTTCCATGGTGTTGGTCTCCTTGCCCTCCACGGCGTCCCACTTGTTGACGACGATGATGCAGGCTTTGCCCTGGTCGTGGGCGTAACCGGCCACCTTGCTGTCCTGCTCGGTAAAGCCGACGGTGGCGTCCACGAGGATGAGGGCCACGCGGCTGCGCTCGACAGCGGCCAGTGCGCGGACGACCATGTAGCGCTCGAGGCCGTCGGTGATGTTGCTGCGCTTGCGCAGACCGGCGGTATCGGTGAAGATGAACTTGCCGTAAGCGTTGTCCACGGGGGTGTCGATGGCATCGCGGGTGGTTCCGGCCTCGTTGGCCACGATCATGCGGTTCTCGCCGAGGATGCGGTTGGTCAGGCTGGACTTGCCCACGTTGGGGCGGCCGATGATGGCGACGGGGATGCGGTCTTCCTCCACGACGGTCTCACTGAAATCGAGGTGGGCGCAGACGGCGTCCAGCAGGTCGCCGGTGCCGTGGCCGTGGACGGACGAGATGGGCATGACTTCGTCGAAGCCGAGGTTATAGAACTCGTAGAGCTCCATGGGAGTCTCGCCCACATTGTCGCATTTGTTGACGGCGAGGATGATGGGCTTGTGGCTGCGGCGCAGCATATGGGCCACGTCCTCGTCGGCGGCGGTCAGGCCGTTGCGCACGTCCACCACCATGATGATGCAGTCGGCGGTGTCGATGGCGATCTGGGCCTGCTCGCGCATGTGGGCCAGGATGCCCTCGGTGGCCTTGGGCTCAATGCCGCCGGTATCCACCAGCAGGAACTCGTGGCCGCTCCACTCGCAGTTGGCGAAGATGCGGTCGCGGGTGATGCCCGGGGTATCCTCCACGATGGCCAGACGCTGGCCGCAGAGCTTATTGAACAGGGTGGACTTGCCCACGTTGGGGCGGCCCACCACAGCAACGATCGGTTTGCTCATAGGGGGTTCCTCCTTTCACAAAAGGGGTAAAATTACGGTCTTCTCCGGCGGGCGATATGCAGGCCGCTGCGCAGCAGGGCCTTGGCCTCGTCGCCGCCGCCGGTGGGCAGGACTTCCACCTTCACGCCGAGCCGCTGGCCCAGCTGCTCGATGGTCATATCATCGAGGAAGGTGTCCTTCTCCTCCCGCAGCATCACGGCAGGCACGCCCAGGGTGCCGCTGGACAGCCGGCCCTCGCACTGGGCGATGATGTCGGTCGCCGTGACGAGGCCCGCCACGCCGACGTTGCCGCCGAAGAAGTTGTTTTTGATGGGATGCACTTTTACTTCTATCATGGGGTACTGGCGGCGCAGCTCGTCCATCATCTCGGTGATGAGGGGCGCGGCCATGGTGCCGGTGACGACATCCATCTTTTTGGTGCCATAGATGCGGTGGGGCTTTTCCAGCTCGGCCAGAAATTCCTCCCGGAAGAGGCTCATCATGCCCACGCCGTTTTCCAGCTGGTCGTAGTCCTCATAGAACTCCGGCTCCGGGATGGGGCGGCCGGCCTTGAGATACCACTCATCGCTGGGGTAGATGATGCGCTTGCCGTGGCGGCGCTTGCACTCGTCGCCGAACTCTTCCATGATGTCGATGACGGCGGCGCTGGTCTCGGCGTCGTAGGGCGTCTGCTTGAAGAGGTTCTGGCGGTAATCCGTCACGCCGCAGGGGACTGCCGCCACGCTCTGCACCATCGGGGTCAGCTCCAGCAGGTCGGTGAGGGTGCGGCGGAGCTCGTCGCCGTCGTTGATGCCCCGGCAGAGCACCAGCTGGCAGTTGACGGCGATGCCGCCCTCCACCAGGCGGGGCAGGTACTTCAACACCTCGCCGCCCCGTTTATTCGCCAGCATCCGCACGCGGAGCTGGGGATTGGTGGTGTGGACCGAGATGTTGATGGGCGAGATGTGCATCTTGATGATGCGGTCGATCTCGTGGTCCTGCATGTTGGTCATGGTGATATAGTTGCCGAACAAAAAGGACAGGCGCTCGTCGTCGTCCTTGAAATAAAGGCTCTCACGCATTCCCGGGGGCAGCTGGTCGATGAAGCAGAACATGCAGTGGTTGGAGCAGGAGTGCTTCTGGTCGCCCAGATAGGTGGAGAAGTCGCAGCCGAAGGGGCCGCGCTCTTCCCGCCGGACGTCCCACTCCCGGATGCCGTCCGCCACCTTTGCTTTGAGGTGGAAGCTCTTGCTGTCGGTATAAAAATCATAGTCCAGCGTGTCGTTCAGCTCGTTGCCGTCCACGCTCAGCAGCTCGTCGCCGCCGGCGAGGCCGAGGGCTTCCGCCTCGCTGCCCGCGTCCACGCGGTCGATTTTAATAGACACTTTCACTTCACCTGCTTTCCGGTAGGTTCGCCTTCGTACAACCTCTCAGTCGGGCTTGCGCCCGCCAGCTCCCCTAGTAGGGGAGCCTCTGGCGTATCCAGCAAGCTTCACCCGGCTGCCAAAGCCTCCCCTCGTTAGGGGAGGTGGCATCCCGAAGGGATGACGGAGAGGTTTCATCCGTTCCATAAACAGCAAGAAGGGGAAGGCATTGCGCCCTCCCCTTCTGTACATAACACCAATGTGCCACCAATTCTGCGCAAATTAGCCCTTCTTGATGACTTCCTCGCCCTTGTAGTAACCGCAGTTGCCACATGCCTGGTGGGGGAGCTTCAGAGAGCCGCAGTTGCTGCACTTGACCAGTGCGGGGGCCTCCAGCTTCCAAACATTGCTGCGACGCTTGTCGCGGCGGGCCTTGGAAAGATGTCTCTTAGGTACTGCCATATTTTTGCACCTCCTTGATGGGTTTCTCAGTTCAGCAGTGATTTGAGTATCGCTAGCCTTGCGTCTGCGGGTTCGGCCTCAGTTTCTGCCGGAGGGCAGGTACATTCGGCCATCTTCTTCCCGCACCGGGGACACAAGCCCGGGCAGTCAGCGCTGCAAAGCAGCACCGTCGGTATCTGGAACATGAATTCCTGACAGAGCCATTCGTCCACATCCAGATGTCCTTTTTCGTTGAGGGGCAGGTCGAAATCCGGGTCATCCAGATCGCGCTCCCTGACCGTCCACTCTGCTTGCACCGTCTCTTCCCGTTCGACGGGGTCGAGGCAGCGGGCGCACTCTCCGTGCACCAATGCGTTTGCCCGCAGCGTCATCCGGATCTCCTCGCCATCCGGCACCGCCTCAAAGCGGGCCGTCACAGGCTGCTCGATCCTTGCACCGGCAAAATCCTTTGCAGACAAATCACACTGAAACTCTGCGGTGTAAGGCTTCGTGCCGGATACGATAAACTTTCTCAGGTCAAATTGCATAGTACACCTCATAAAAGGCTGCTTTGT
>ERZ772805.2675-NODE-2675-length-11063-cov-11.352198_pt1 | contig 11063 bp, 9 predicted proteins | sample MGYA00511344_ERZ772805 | MGnify/ENA primary metagenome ERZ772805 (study PRJEB29015, sample SAMEA2737730) | human gut metagenome | biome: human gut; feature: human-associated habitat; material: faeces | place: China | collected 2012 ...
CCAAGGCTGAGGCTGAGGACATCAAGAAGAAGCTGGAAGAGGCTGGCGCTAAGGTCGAGATCAAGTAATTTGATCCCTTCTGAACGTTCTTTCTTGAATTCTTATTCTTGAAACAAAAGGCACTCTCGCTGAAAGGCGAGGGTGCCTTTTTGGTTGTGCGCCCGCAGCAGGGCAAAAAGCTCCCGGAGCGGTGGCACTGAATGCCGCACCGCTCCGGGAGCTTTGGTTTTGCTTCGTTTATTCGTAGTCGATGGGCAGGGTGGGCAGACCGTTCAGATCAAGGCCTGCCGTGTGGCCCGCCATGTACTGGTAGTAGCCCTGCGCCGCGATCATTGCGCCGTTGTCGCCGCAGAATTTCAGCTCAGGCAGATAGACCTTGGCCCCCAACTTCTGGGCACCATCGTTCACCAGCTGACGCAGGCGGCCGTTGGCGGCCACGCCGCCCGCCAGACAGACCTGCTTGGCCCCGGTGTCGGCAGCAGCCAGCAGCAGCTTTTCGGCCAGAATACCCGCAATGCGCTCCTGAAAGCTTGCCGCCAGATCAGGCACGTTGATCTCCTCGTTCTTCATCTGGGCCTTGTTTACCTCGTTCAGCACGGCGGTTTTCAGGCCGGAGAAGCTGACGTTGTACTTGCCGTCCACATGAGGCACCGGCAGGCGATAGGCCTTGGGGTCGCCTGTTTTGGCGGCATTTGCCACGCTGGGGCCGCCAGGATAGGGCAGACCCAGGGTGCGGGCGACCTTGTCAAAGGCTTCACCGGCGGCATCGTCCACGGTGTGGCCCAGAATGTGGTAGTGGGTGTAGTCCTGCACCTCCACGATATGGCTGTGGCCGCCGGATGCCACCAGACAGAGGAAGGGCGGTTTGAGCTCCGGATGGGTCAGGTAGAGGGCTGCAATATGTCCCCGCAGGTGATGCACCGGAACCAGCGGCTTGTTGGCAGAATAGGCCAGCCCCTTGGCAAAGTTCACGCCCACCAGCACCGCGCCAATCAGGCCCGGCGCAAAGGTGACAGCCACCGCGTCCACATCGTCCATGGTCTTGCCAGCATCCAGCAGAGCCTTTTTGACCGTGGCGCTGATGAACTCGCAGTGGCGGCGGCTGGCGATCTCAGGGACCACGCCGCCATAAAGAGCCTGCTCCTTGACACTGGTGGAGATGACGTTGCTCAGCAGGCGGCGGCCATCCTCCACAAGGGATGCGGCGGTCTCGTCGCAGGTGGATTCGATTCCTAAAACGATCATAGTTCAGTGGGCCTCCAGCCAGTTTTTGCCAGTATGCACATCGGTGCTCAGGGGCACCGCGTAGTGCACGCAGCCTTCCATTTCCTCCCGCAGGATCTGCGCGGCCTTTTCGGCCTCAGTCTCCGGGGCTTCCACGATCAGTTCATCGTGGACCGTCAGGATCAGGCGGCTTTCCATCTTTTCGTCCCGCAGCCGCCGCCAGACACGCACCATGGCCAGCTTGATGACATCAGCAGCCGTGCCCTGAATAGGGGTGTTGCGGGCCATCCGTTCGCCGCTGGCCCGGATGTTGTGGTTGTTGCTGTTCAGCTCCGGCAGGGCGCGGCGGCGACCGAACAGGGTGGAAACGTAGCCGCACTGGCGGGCATCCGCAATGGTCTTTTCCATATAGCCGTCGATATTGGGGAAGGTGGCCAGATAGGTCTGCAGGAAGGCCTCTGCTTCCTTGACGCTCACGCCGATGTCCTTGGAAAGGCTGTAAGCGCCCTTGCCGTACATGATGCCAAAGTTGATGGCCTTGGCGCTGGAGCGCAGGCGGGGCGTGACATCCTCAGGTCGGATGTTGTAGATCTTGGCTGCGGTGCTGCGGTGGATGTCGGCACCGGAGAGGAACGCCTCCTGCATGTGTGCGTCGCCGGTGACATGGGCCAGGATGCGCAGTTCGATCTGGCTGTAATCGGCATCCACCAGCACGCAGCCGGGCTTTGCCACAAAGTAGGCGCGGAGCTTGCTGCCCATCTCGGTGCGGATGGGGATGTTCTGCAGGTTGGGATTGTCAGAGGAGAGCCGCCCGGTGCGGGCCTCGGTCTGGTTGAAACGGGTGTGGATGCGGCCATCCTCGCCAATGACCTTGAGCAGACCCTCCACATAGGTGGAGTTCAGCTTCTGGCAGGCACGGTACTGGAGAATGTCCTCCACCAGCGGGATGTCCCGCAGCTTTTCCAGTGTCTCGGCATCGGTGGACCAGCCGTTCTTCGTCTTTTTGCCGTGGGGCAGGCCCATGGTATCAAAGAGCAGGGTGCCCAGCTGTTTGGGGCTGTTGGGGTTGAAATCGGAGGTGCCTGCCTCCATCTCGATGCGGGTCAGCACCTGATCCAGCTCCTGCCGAAGCTGCCCGCCGAAGGTTTCAATGCCCTCACGATCTACAAGGATGCCGGTGCGGGTCATATCGGCCAGCACCTGTGCCAGCGGGAATTCAATGTTGTTGTAGAGCTCGTCCTCTCCATTTTCAGTGATCTCCGCCTTCATTCTGGCGAACAGGTCTGCCAGGAAACCGGCATCGGGGTACTCCTCACAGGAGAACGCTGACCTTGCATGGTAGCTGGTGGCAAGGGTGGTGAGCAGATAGTGGGAAGCGGAAGCGTCCAGCAGGTAGGCGGCCAGCTTGCCGTCCCAGACGATGCTGCTGCCCCAGCTGCCTGCGGCCATGGCTCTGGCGTAGAGGGGGGCGGAATCGAATACATCCAGCGTCACCTTGGGGTCGTCCAGCAGGGAGACCAGCTCCTCCTCGGAGAGGGGATACACGGTGGTGTCCTGCACGGCGTACCAGGCCTCCGGCTGCACGATCGCGCTCTTTTTGCCCAGAACGGCGGGGCGCGCGGCCACCAGATAGTGGCCGGAAGGCTCTGCGGGCAGGGACGCAATGGCTGCGTCCACCTCCGGCAGGGTATCGGGGTCCTGTTCCGGAACGATGCCGTCCAGCCCGAACCGGGTGATGAGGGTCTGGATCTCCAGCTCCTGCATCAGACGAACAGCGGCGGGCTTGTTGCCCTCGGTCACCTTGTAGGCCCCTTCTGCTGTGTCGATGGGAGCATCGGTGCGGATGGTGCCCAGCGTGTGGCTGAGGTAGGCATCCTCCCGGCAGGCCAGCAGGTTTTCCCGCTGCCGGGGCTTGATGATCGGGCTGTCCAGATGGTCGTACACGTTATCCAGAGTGCCGAAGTTCTTGACCAGGGTCATGGCGGTCTTTTCGCCGATGCCCTTCACGCCCGGAATGTTGTCGGAGGTGTCGCCCATCAGGCTCTTCACCTCGATGAGCTGCTTGGGTTCAATGCCGTACTTTTCGTGGATGGCATCCAGATCCATGGTCTCTGTTTTGCTGCGGCCCATAGCGCTGGTGGCCAGCAGCACGGTGGTGGTTTCGCTCACCAGTTGCAGGCTGTCGCGGTCTCCCGTGGCCAGAAAGCAGTCGTCCCTGCGGGCCTCGCAGGCAGCGGCCAGCGTGCCCAGAATGTCGTCGGCCTCCCAGCCCTTTGCCGATACCTGACGGTAGCCCAGGTCGGTGAGCAGTTCTTTCAGGATGGGCATCTGCTGGGCCAGCTCGTCCGGCATGGCGTGGCGGGTGCCCTTGTAGCCGTCATACATTTCGTGGCGGAAGGTGGGGTGCTTCAGATCGAAAGCAACGGCCACCTCGTCGGGCTCACACTCCCGGAGCAGGGAATTCATAATATTCAAAAAGCCGAAGATGGCATTGGTATAGCGGCCGTCCTTGGTGGTCAGCAGCTTGATGCCGTAAAAGGCACGGTTGGCAATGCTGTTGCCGTCAATGACCAGTAAACGCATAGTCAGTCTCCTCCATTGCATTATAACTCAATTTATAGTATAACACAAAATGGGGGCCAGCGGGGGATTTTTGCAGAAAAAACAAAAATGCCCTCCCGTGTTGGGAAGGCAGGTGAAGGCGTTACTCCGAGATGGTGATGGCGCTCACCGGGCAGGCCTGTGCGGCTTCCACGGCGGTGGGTACGGTGTCGGGCGGCAGCTCGCCTGGCACGGCAACGGCCAGGATGCCTGTCATCTGGAACACCTCGGGGCAGATCCCGGTGCACTGGGTGCAGCCGATGCAGAGATCGGGGTCAACGAATGCTTTCATGGGAAGTTCCTCTCTTTCTGAAATGGCCCGCCCTTCGTTCAATCTCAGGGTCGGCTTGTGATAAAGCAAGTATGGACGGAAAGAAGATGAATTATCCCTAGGTTTTTTCCGGCAGATATGATACAATAGAGCACACAGGATCCAGGAGGAAAAACGATGAACATTCAGATCTTTGGCACCAGCAAGTGCTTTGATACCAAAAAGGCCCAGCGCTATTTCAAGGAGCGGGGCATCAAGTTCCAGATGATCGACCTGAAGGAAAAAGAGATGAGCCGGGGCGAGTTTGAGAACGTGGCCCGCGCGCTGGGCGGCTGGGAGCAGCTGGTGAACCCGGCGGCAAAGGATAAGCAGACGCTGGCCCTGCTGGATGCACTGGTGGATTGGCAGAAGGAGGACAAGCTGTTCGAGAATCAGCAGCTCTTCAAAACACCCATCGTGCGCAACGGCAAAAAGGCCACCGTGGGCTATCAGCCCGAGATCTGGAAAACGTGGGAATAAATCGCGCTTTCACAAAAAATCCACGCCCCGGGTTTTGCACCGGCGGGCAGTTTGTGGTATACTGAAAGCTGGTATTTCCCCAAAAGATGACCTGATTTAGGAGACGATAACGATATGAAGACCTATATGACCCCGGAAGAACACGCCCGGCTCCACCGCCGCCGCGCCCGGCAGGCCCTTGGCCTGCTGATCGCCGTGCTGGCACTGGTGGGCGTTGTAACAGTCGTGCGGGCCGGTGTGAAGGGTGTGGCCACCCTGTTTGACGACACCCAGCAGAAAGCGGAATATGAGGACCGGCTGGAAGGTCTGGTCCTGTTCGATCCGCTGCCCTTTGACGGCATTGAGAACATCGATGACCTGACCCTGCGCGAAGCCGCTGTCTGGGGCTGCGTGTACAGCATCCAGGAGACCCAGGGGGGCTTTGACAACTACAATACGGACCCCGACACCGAACAGCTGCTGCTGCCCTCGGTGGATGTGGATGCCTATCTGGCAAAGCTGGTGGGCCCCAGTTTCAAGCTGACCCACAAGAGCTTTGAGATGGACGATATGACCATCGAGTTTGACGAGACGACCCAGTGCTATAAGATCCCCGTCACTGGCAGCGTGGGCATCTTCCGCGCTACCGTCACCAGACTGTTCAAGAAGGACGGCCTGCTCCACGTTACTGTGGGCTATATCCCCACCCAGAGCAGTGATGACAGCATCCTGAACAACTTGTCCGACACGCCCACCAAGTATATGGATTACCTGTTCAGCCGCCAGAGCGGCAGCTGGTATCTGACCGGCCTGACCGACAGCGAGACCAAGCCCGAGTCTGCCGACAGCGCAGCCTCTGCTGCGGAGCCCGCCCCGCTGGCTGAGAGCGAGGTCAACGATGCCATCCTTGCCACCGCAGGCGATTCTGCCGCCGCCAGCGTGGTGGCAGATTCTGTCCCGACAGAGGAAGCCGCCCCGGCGGATAGCTCCGCAGAGAGCACCCCGGCGGAGAGCACCGAGGCTTCCTCTGAGAGCCCGGCGGCATAACCGGAAACCGAAATCTGACAGAACACCCCTGCACGGAATGTGTGAAGCATTCCACGCAGGGGTGTTTTTGTTTCCAGATTATTTCAGATTAAACCTGACCACGACCAGCCGATACCACAGGTAGGGCACCATGTTCCAGATCATCCACAGCTCCATGAGGATATAGTTGGGCAGATCCTTCAGGCGGAAGGGGCGCTTGCCGAGCCGTCCCTCTTTGAGCAGGGCAAAGGCTTCGTGCATTCCCTTGTCCCAGGCTTCGCCAAAGCCCTGCTTGTGGAACTTGTAGCACTTGAGCAGATAGCCCAGCGCCAGCGGAAGAAAGTTCAGGATGAGCATGAGCAGCGGCTCGTTCTTGAGGGGGAGCAGGATGCTGTTCCGGCCGCTCTGCTGGCTCTTGAAGGCGTTGTACTTCACCGCGCCGGTGCTGGCACCGCAGATGTGGTAGCATTTTGCGGTGGGGCAGAGGACACACTTGTAACCTGCGTTGTTGGCACGCCAGCTCAGGTCCACATCCTCAAAGTAGGCGAAGAAGTTCTCGTCAAAGGTGCCGATCTCCTCCAGAATGCTCTTGCGGTAGAGCGCCGCGCCGCCGCAGGCCGAGAAGATGCGCTTCTGTTTGGTGTAGCGGCTGGCCCGGCGGCCGTCGCCGGTCTTGCAGGCAAAGCCCATCCAGGTGACGTAATCACCGGCATCGTCGGCCAGTTCCCGTTCAAAGTGGCGGAGCATCAGGCTCTGCACGGCAAAAATTTTGGGATCGGTCTCGGCGGTGCGGATGAGCTCGGCCAGCCAGTCGGGCTCGGCAAAGGCATCGTTGTTGAACATGACCACATACTCGCCCCTGGCCCGGGCAATGCCCTGATTCACGGCGTGGGAGAAGCCGGTGTTGGTGCCGTTTTCGATCAGGGTGAAGTTGGGGCGGCCGCAGTAGCTGCGGGCCTGCTCCAGACTTTCATCGGTGGAACCGTTGTCCACGATGATGAGCTCAAAATCCTGCTCTGTCTGGGCATAGACCGACTCGATGGAGTCCTTGAGCCAGCCTTTGCCGTTGATGTTGGGGATGACGATGGTTGCTTTCATATATAAATGCTCCTGATATAAATGCTCCTGAAAATTCAACTTCAGGGCAGATTATACCATAATTGCGTTGAAAAAGAAACCGGCAGTTGAGAGAAGGTGTGGGAAGCACGATGAAAAACTTTTCCGGACTTTTGTAGCAAATAACCAACCACTTCACTGCACGATTGTGCAATCTGCCTTTTAATTGTGACCAAAGCGTGTAAATATTGAGAAAATGGCTGCAAAACTGTTTACAAAAGAGTAACAGAATGATATACTTTACACCAGTGAATGAAACGCTCTTTTGTGAAGAAAGGATACTGACGTGGAAACAGCCAAGCACTTTGGAAGCAAACTTCGGAAAACTCTCGCTGCCCTGCTTGCAACGATGGCCCTGATGGCCGTGCTGCTCCCCGGGGCACTGGCCGTGGACCTGAACGTTGATGTTGGGTTCTACTTCAAACAGAGCCGGGGCGGCACCTGCACCCTGGCCTCTGCCGCAATGATGCTTCGCCGCCGGGCCTATCTGGACGGGATGGACAGCTGGGTGGATGTGACCGAAAACGGCATCAAGAGCACGGCCTGGTCGGGCGGGCTCTCCCACAGCTTTACATACAACGATATGCATGTGGGTTATGCGACCCTACCCTCGGGCAAGGCGGCCAAGACGGGAGCGCTGGTCTCCATTCTGGCAGAGCATCCGGAGGGCATTGTGCTGTACGACCGCACCAGACCCCATGCCGTGCTCCTGACGGATTACACCGACGGCGTGTTCTACTGTTCCGATCCTTCCAACGGGGTTGCCTCCGGCCGTGTGCCGCTGTCTGCCGCCAGCATCTCCATTGGCGGCGCGTCCTGCTACTGGTACATCACCGAGGATGGCAATGACGATGGTCTGGAGCTTCTGGAAGAGGCTGTGCAGGCGGAGGAAGCCGCCGCGGAAACTGAGACTGCGGCAGAGACTGAAGTCGCTGCTGGCGAGGAAAGCAGCAGTCAGGATTGGTGGACGAGCCTGTTTGGCTGAATATTGATCTTCTGGGTGGCTGGCCGTTGGGTCAGCTACCTTTTTTATTAGCATCCTCACCCTCTCAGGCCGCTTCGCGTCCAGCTCTCCCAAAGGGAGAGCTCTTGACAAAACCGCAAATCTTGCATTTACTGCCAAGGCCTCCCACTTTGGGGGAGGTGGCATCGCGTAAGCGATGACGGAGAGGGTGAGCCCGTTCACCTCCGCAGCTCTGTCCCCGGGAAATAGTGCGCCAGAATTTCCTCCGCGCTCTGTCCCTGCTCGGCCAGCGCCTTGGCACCCCACTGGCTCAGTCCCACACCGTGGCCATAGCCCTTGGTGGTGAGAAGAAAGCTGCCCTGCTGATACTGCACCGTGAAGCAGGCGCTCCGCAGGCCCAGCGCTTTGCGCAGGGCCGGACCGGTGACGCTTTGCCCACAGACGGGCAGGGAGGCTACATAGCCCGAAGGGGTGAGCGCGGCCTCTCCGAACCAGCTGGCAGGTGCGGCAGGGTCAGGGAGCAGGCCCAGCCCGGCGAGAGCCTGCTGCATCTGCTCGGCGGTGAATTGGACGGTATAAAGGTAGTTGTTCGCATTGAGGTCGGTGGAGCTGTCCACGGCCACAAGATAAGGAAGGGCGGTGCCCCAGACGTTTTCGCTGGCCTCGGTCATGCCGTTGGAGATGGCAAAGTAGCTTGTCCCGGCGGGGGCGCTGTCATAGTAGAGCACATCGGTCAGCACACTGTCCACCAGCGCCGAGAGGCGGGCATAGTTTTCCTCATAGGCGGTGCCCCAGTAGCTGCGGAGGACTGCATCTGTTAAGTATCCCTGCCGCCGGACGGGGTCCACGCTCATCCAGCCGGAAGCCGGTTCGGCGGCATGGTCGCGGCAGTAGAGGGCATAGCTGTGGGCCGCGATGGCCTGCGCCTTGAGCGCCTCGTCCGGCCAGCTGATGGGCATTTCCGCCGCCACGGCACCGATCAGATATTCCCGCCGGGGCACCGAGACCACGGCTCCGGCGCTCTGGTCGGCCAGCAGAAAGCTCTCGCTGTCCTGATCGGAGGGCGGAACGGCGGCGCTGTCCGGGGCGGCTTCCGAAGCCGCAGTGCCCGGCAGGGGAGCGGAAGAAGCCCCCTGTGCCGGGCCGAACACCGCCAGTGTCAGCCGGTAACCGGCGATCGGCAGGAGTGTGCCCAGCACCAGCAGCAGGGCACAGAGGAGAAAGAATGTCTTTTTCATCGTAGTTTTCCCTCCCGGACAGGCATTTTTCTGGGCCCAGTGTACCAGCCCGGCAGGGTGAAAAAGCGCACATTTCATCCAAGACTTGAATTTACTTCACAAAAGCGCTATCATAAGGGTGTGCCATCATGGTGGATGGCCGGAAAGTATATAAGAGAGAAATAAGAGAAAGGGGAAATTCGCGCATGAACTATACCCATGCAGAAGTGGCGTCGCTGGACCCACAGACCATGCGGACGCTGTGTGAAGAGTATCTGGCAAACAACTACATCGACCCGGAGACGAGCGAACGTCTTGGTGTCAAGCGCGGCCTGCGCAACCCGGATGGCACCGGTGTGCTGGCAGGGCTGACCAATGTCTGTGACGTTGTGGGCTACAAAAAGGATCAGGAGGGGCATGTCATTCCCATTCCGGGCCGCCTGATCTACCGCGGTGTGGACATCAACGAGATCGTGAACGAGGCTTACCGCAATGACCGCTTTGTATTTGAAGAGGTCATCTGGCTGCTGCTGTTCGGCAGCCTGCCCACCCAGGAGCAGCTGGACGATTTCTGTGAGCTGCTGGCAGAGCACCGCGCCCTGCCCGATGGCTTTATGGATACCATGAATGCTCCTTCGCCCAATATTATGAACAAGATGCAGCGGTGTGTGCTGGGCCTGTATTCCTACGACGAGCACGCCGAGGATCTGACGCTGGAGAATATCCTGAACCAGAGCATCAACCTGATCGCCAGTATGCCCACCATGATGGTGAACGCTTACCAGATGAAGCGCCGCTATTATGACAAGCAGAGCATGTTCTTCCACATGCCCAAGCCCGGCCAGAGCACGGCGGAGCACATCCTGAGCACCTACCGCCCGGACCAGAAGTTCACCCACGAGGAAGCCAAGCTGCTGGATATGTGCCTGCTGGTCCACGCCGACCACGGCGGCGGCAACTGCTCCACCTTTACCGCCCGTGTGCTGTCCTCCTCGGGCACCGACACCTACTCGGCCATTGCAGCCGCCATTGGCGCGCTGAAGGGCCCCAAGCACGGCGGTGCCAACCTGATGGTCAACCGCCAGCTGCAGGATATCCTCAAGCATGTGGAGCACCCGGAGGATGACGACGAGGTGCGCGAGTATCTGCGCCGCATCCTGCGCAAGCAGGCGGGCGACGGCTCCGGCCTGATCTACGGCATGGGCCACGCCATCTACACCCTGTCCGACCCCCGGGCCGTCCTCCTCAAGCGGTTTGCCCGCAGTCTGGCCGAGACCAAGGGCATGCTGGACGAGTTTGAGCTCTTTGAGCGGGTGGAGCGCCTCACCCCCGAGGTGCTGCGCTCCGTCAAGGGGGAGGAGAAGGTGGTGTGCGCCAACGTGGATCTCTTCTCCGGACTGGTTTACAAGATGATGGGCATACCCATGGAGCTCTACACCCCCCTGTTCGCCGTGGCCCGGATGGTGGGCTGGTGCGCCCACCGCATCGAGGAGGTCTGCCAGCCTGCCAACCGCATCATCCGCCCGGCCTACAAGGCGGTGGCCCCCATGCGCGCCTTTGTGCCGCTGGACCAGAGGTGAGCCATGAGCCAGGTGACCAAGCGGGCCCTGGAGGCCTCCCTCAAGAAGCTGCTGCTGGAGCGGCCGCTGGACAAGATCACCGTCACCGACATCGCCGAGGACTGCGGCATCAACCGCATGACCTTCTACTACCACTTCCGGGACATCTACGACCTGGTGGAGTGGGCCTGCCAGGAGGACGCCCGGCGGATACTGGACGGCAAGCGCACCTATACCACCTGGCAGGAGGGGTTCCGCCGGATTCTGGACGGGCTGATCGACAACAGGCCCTTTATCCTCAACGTCTACCGCTCCGTCCGCCGGGAGCAGGTGGAGACCTTTCTCTTTCAGGTCACCCACGGCCTGCTCATGGGCGTGGTGGAGGAGCTGGACCCCCGGGGAGAGGTGCGGGAGGAGGACAAGGCCTTTCTGGCCGGCTTCTACAAGTACGCCTTTGTGGGGCTGGTTCTGGACTGGATCCGCACCGGCATGAAGGGAGAGCCGGCGGAGCTGGCCCGCCGGGTAGAGCTGGTGGTTTCGGGCAGCTTTGCCCAGGCGCTGGAGCGCCTGCGGGCGGATTCCGCCCA
>ERZ772805.2696-NODE-2696-length-11000-cov-2.908725_pt1 | contig 11000 bp, 3 predicted proteins | sample MGYA00511344_ERZ772805 | MGnify/ENA primary metagenome ERZ772805 (study PRJEB29015, sample SAMEA2737730) | human gut metagenome | biome: human gut; feature: human-associated habitat; material: faeces | place: China | collected 2012 ...
TAAATAGTCGATTACATTTGCTTCATCGTTTAGTGTTCTTATCTCTGAAGGAATTATTTTTGAATTATTCTTTATGAAATCTATAATTTCATTATCATTAGGTTCATTAAAACTTTCTTCTGATGAGGTTGTTTTATAAGCAGTTGTGTTATTTAATAATGAATAAGTCCCTCTATCAGTTATAACTTTTGGAGTTCTTACTTGTACAGATATATATGCACCATTTGATAAATTAACATTAAAAGCACCTTTTCCTCTAAAATAATGATGAAAATTACCATTTGAATCCTTATATCCTATATGTGTGTTACCATCGCCTTGTGCATTTCCATCTCCACTAGTTACTGCTCTAAATTGAGATACATTAGTTACAGGTGTAAAGTTAGCTTCTATAGTATTTTTACCTCTAATAACTTTACTCGCTTCTATTGCATCAGGTTTAATAATTAAATCTGTAGTACTTCCGTTTCTGCCTAAATGTAAATTATAATCTCCTATAGATTGAAATACTGTTCCTCCAGTACCTGACCATAAAGCACCTTGAACTCCAGCACTAGATATTATTCTTATACCAGCATCAGCATTTACACTTCCCATATTTATCGTAAGAAGACCATTGGCATCATAAGTTATTTCTCTTTTAGTATCCATATTTTGGCAACCTGATACAAACTTTATAAATCCATCGGATGTGCAATACAAGTTTTCTGAACCAGGATTTGATATAGTAGCCATATAGCTTGTTGCACTTTCTCCTCCACCTATAATAGTAGTTCCTCCAGATTGTATAGCAATACCCATTCCGTATTGGTCGCCTTCATATCTTTTAATAAATTCACCAGTCCAAGCTCCATTAGGAGATTTCATTGTAATATCGCCATTTAAAACTGTAGCTTTTAAATTAGTAGTGCCATTAACAGTTAAGTTGCTTAATGTTAATCCATTAGTTGCTAAATTACCATTGATTTTTGTATTTCCTTCTACACTAAATTTATAACCATTAAGAGGTCTAGTATTTATACCAACACCTTCTTTAGTTAAAGACATAACTGGCATGTACCCCTTAACAGCAACTTCTGTATTACCCAATGACATAGTAACTATATTAGCTATTAAATCTCTAGCTGTATCAGAAGAGGCAACATGTATAGTACCTGTCAAATCCTGTGCAGCAGGTGCTGTTATTGTAAAGTTTTTAATAGTTGATGTTGATGAATTTGTTACTTTAAAATTAGTATTTGTACCGCCTAACCATTTCCAATATGTATTTGTTGTTGCAACATTAGGTATACTCGTATTAATAGTTATTGTACCTGTTAAAGTAACATTATTAGACGTTCTATTAATGGTATTAACTCTAACTGTAGGCGGTGCATAATCCCATAGTGTTATAATTGCTCCCGAACAATCCGTTGTAGTCCCATATTTTGTTTTTACTCTAACTACAATCTTAAAGTTAGTAGTTTTATTATTTCCTATCTCAGTACCACCAAGATAAGCAGTATAAGAAGTTCCTGTTGTTGACCCTAAGTATTTCAAACTTCCTGAACCTACTTGATAATATACATCATAAGTACAAGCATTTCCTTCTACGGTATCATTAACAGCATTCCATGATACAACAAAAGGCAAATGAGCAGGAATATAATAATCTGTTCCATTATGAGTTATCTTATTATTAGCTGCATATTTTATAGTTGTACTAGGTGCAGCTTTTCTTAAATCAACTGATACGTTAAAGTCAACATAACCTTGAGAACCATATGAGTTCCAAGAAACAAGTCTTAATTTTAAAGTACCAGTATAATTACTATTTCTAAAAGCTGTTCTTAATTCATTAGCATCTAACCAATGAGGATTAGTTGGAGTTCCTCCATTATTTTTAACACCTAATGTAAAATCAACATTATTTTGATTATTTTGATATGTGGTATTTTCACCATATATATTTACTCCAGAGGTTAAAGATTCTATTCTATATCCGAAAGATGTATTAACGTATCCATTTCCTCCTCCAGAGTTTCTTATTCCTGTAGCAGTAAATGAAACACTAGTTGAGCCTACTCCTATTGAACCTATAGAAGTTACAGACGCTCTTGTAAATGTATTTTTTGTATAAACCCAAGACCATTTAGAAGATGATGCCCATAAAGAACCATCTGAAACTTTTGCTTCGTATTTAATCTGAGTACCTTGCCCCCAAGATGATATGTTATCTGTACCTGTTAAGCTAGTACCACCTGCTTTTATTTGTGCTGAATAACTACCATTTATATATCTATGTAAATAGTAATTTAATGCATTAGGAGTCTGTGCATCTGTCGCCTGTGCTGAAATAACTGAAACACTAGATGTATTCTCTGGAATAATAACATTAGCTTTTATTTCATTATCCCCTATTTTCATCCTTGTGTCATCTGTTGTCCAAGTAGGTGCAGTATTTAAATTTATTGTATTAAATGTACCATTACCTGAATGAGATACAGTACCGTAATATTTTCCTGATAATGTAAGCCCTAATACTCCAGAACAAGCAAATGCACAAGTCTTAGTACCATCACTATTATGTTTAACATCTACTGTTTTTGTTAATAGCGTCTTTTTAGTATTAGCACCGACACCAACTGTAGCAGTTCCAGAATATGAAGTACCATTTATAGTTAATGTTATATTTTTAGTTGCACTCGAACTAATTGTATAACCATTACCTGTAGTCCTAATAAATACTGAAGCTGTAACATTAGAACTATTGTTAGCTGTAGATTGACTATTTACTTTCCAATCTATACCGAAGTAATATCCACCAGTTGAACCGCCGTGAAACTTTTTCTCTATAGTACCTGATGTAGCCATAATTTAATGTCCTTCCTTTCCTAAATATTTGTTTATTTATATTAAATAATATATGAAAAAGTAGTGATGTATTTTACACCACTACTTATATAATAATTACTCTATAAAGAAGTCTACTCCATTTCCGTTTGGATTTTCATATATTTTAAGTTGACTTATCTTCATACTTTTAACTTCAGCATTACCATCTATAGTTAAACTAGCGTCATCATGAGAAGAATTATCTGCAAAGTTACCTATACTAATAGCAATCTTTCCTCCACTTTCTGATAATAGATTTAATCTATTTTCTTGTCCTTCCATTTTTATATCAGTACCGAATTTTATCCAACCACTATTATTAGTATTCATTAAAGATAGTTTAGTACTATTCTTATCTCCTACTACAATAGAACTTCCTGAATACATTTCTATCTTTTTATCTACTGGAGATAATTTAAAAGAGTTAGCATACTGACCAGTAGTGTTATTTGGCGTACCTATATATATAGGGCTATTAAAGTAAGAATGTTCTTCTCCTACTTTAACAATAGTAGCTACATCATCTTTATTTTTAATTTCTATAACACCTGCAGAATCATTTGTATCATAGATTTTAATATTTCCTATTTCTATTTTACCAGTGAACGTTCCTCCAAATTCACCTCTAGTTGCTCTTACTGTACCATCTTGTAGAACTTGGAATGGTGCATCTAATCTATTTTCATAAGAAGCTCCTGACCAGAATCTTAATGATTTAGATTTTTCATCTGGGTGATAAGTCCATTCTGTAGCTTCGGCACCTTCCTCTACTTTAAGTTTAGAGAACCATACTGTACCATTTTTTTGTACCCATGGGAATATATATGCTCTTGAGAATTTTACCGTTGTTTTAACAGTGTATTTGAAATATGTCCATTTCCCTTGTACAGCTGTTGACTTGTTCCAAGAAGGATATGCACCTAATGAAACTTCCCCACTCCCATCTGCCTTTGCTCCTTTTAATTCACATGCGAATCCACCATCTAACAATGAAACATTTTCTACTAAATAGTATCCACTAACTGTATATGTTGACCCTGCTGATATTGTTTCATTTATTACTGTTTGTTGTGTACCTGTCCATTTATTCTCAGTTAATCCACTAGTAGATATTTTAAATGAATATGCTTCGTCACATTTTTTATTTTTATCATAAGTTGCTGATGAACTTGTTTTCCAGTTTGTATTTCCATTTCTAAAGTTACTATTTTTAATTAAGTTATCATTTCCAGTAGAACCATAATCAGTCATACCAGCTTGAGGTAATTCAACCGTACCTCTAACTAAAGTATTATTAAATACTGAATCTCCATTTTCATTTATTTGCCAACCTTTATCTTTAGTTAATTCATTAAAGTTAAATGAACTAAATGTACCAGAAGCTTTTATATGTCCTTCATCAGATATGTTAAATGACGTATCAACATCTTGCCATACTCCATTTACTTTCTTTCTTCTGATTACAGATAAGTTATACATTGTCATCTTATCAGCTGCTACTGAACCTGTTTCTATAGTCCCTCCATTAATAAGAGTTTCTATAACATTTCCTTGAGCATCTTTTTTAACAGAATAATGTTTTGCTAAATCAGCGTCAAAGTCTGTAAAACGTATCATACCTGATATATTTAATTTAGGATACTGTATTTGTCCGTTCGAGTTATTAACGTCATCTATTGCTCCACCTACATCTATCTTACCTTCTTCTATATCTTCAGGTGAAGGTGACCAGTCTGTTGCTTTATCTCCAAACTCTATTTTCATTTTTGAAATAGTAACAGTTCCAACAAAGTTATCCATTCTTAATTGAACATATGTATAACCAGTACTGCTATTAAGCGTATAAGTATGCTTTACTGTAAATGTGCCATTACCAGTTGGTGTTATATCATTAGTTACACCTAGCCAGACTTTATCAGCTGTTTGTATTCTAAATTTACCGCCAGTATAATTAGTAACAGTATAAGTAAATGTTATAGTTATTTTCTTGTTTGGCAATATAGAAACATCTGCAAAATTATATAAATTAGTACATTGATTTGTTGTATTGTTACCTATAATAACTTTCTCTTCTCTTGTGTTTAATAATAAGTTTGTAGCACCTACTTGTATATTATTAATCGAAGTATTTACATCATCTTTAGATGCAACTGGTTTAGAGCCTATATTTAAATTAGTAGCTCTTATAGTTACATTACCATCTTCGTCTACACCTAAAGTTAAGTTATTATTTTTATCAACTACTCTTAGGTTCTTAGCATTTATATATTGTCCATTAATATATAATTGACCATTTTCCATATAAATACCTTGTATTTTACCATTATCTGTTAAGGCGTCAAATACTTGTTGAGAATTATTATTTAATTTATCTTTTGCTATATTTAAAGCATTCCATTCTTGAGTATAATCTTCAACTGTTAAAGCATCAACTTGCACTATACCATTTCCGCCAGAGTAATTTACTATAAACATTGGCTTGATAGATACTGTACCTGAATCAAATGCTTTAACTGCTGGGCATAGTGTTTTACCATCTGTACCAACTAAAGCACTTTTAGCACTTGTAGACATATAAGCAGTATATTCTCTCCATCCATTTGCTACTGTAATACCTTGAGAACTAGCTACAAAGTAAGTACCGTTATTAGCAGAAAGTTTGTCGCCTGCTGCATTAAAAGTAGTAGCACCCGCATACACTTTATTTTTATCAGCACCGTTTAATGGGTCTTGTATTTGTCTTACTCTAAAAGTAAATTTATATATTTTATTTTGTTCTATACATATTTTATTTTTAGCATATAACCATGTATCATTTTGAATTTGTAATACATTACCGCCAATCTTAGAAGTAGATTCTTTAAATACGGCTACGTTATTTCCAGGAGCAGTATAAGTGTCACTATAATTTGTATTCCAATATTTTTTACCATCCATAAACGAGCCGTCATAATAATCTTTTGCTTCTCCTTGCGGTCCAGTTGGTCCTTGAGGTCCTTGAGCACCATCATTAACTACTGATAAGGTATAACTAGCTATTGCTAATAAATTTCTTGTCCTTTCATTCATTAAAAGTCCTCCTTTCAATTTATTATAATATTACTATAAAAAATAGGACATAGGATATAAATTCCCCCCCCATGTCCTATTATAATTCTAAACTTTAATCTTCTACCTCAACAACAAAACTTGCTTTTTGAGTTACTTCTGAACTTTGAACTCTTATTATCTTACCTTTTCTGCTCCAATTAGCTACTTTAACTCCTATTTCATTATACTTGAACCAAGTGTATTTGAATTTAGAGTAAGCATTTACTCCTGTTTCTGGAGTATCTATTGCAGTCCAAGCAGAATCTGACCATTTATAATATTTATTATCTGTAGTTAAGTATATTATTTCTCCTGTGCTACCTGTAGTTGGTTTAGATTGAACTATAGATATTGCATCTATTTCTTCACCATTTCTTATTATTCTAGCCATTAAATGAGTTTCCCCAGTACCATTTTTGAATGTGTCTCCTGCTGTAGAGAATACTGTAGCTTGGATTGGGTCCATTCTATCTTCAAGTACTAATGTATCTTGTATAGTAGTTCCGTTGTAAGTCATGTAACACTTAACAACTAATAAGTTAGGTATTTCGCTCGCATTAATTGTTATTGTAGATTTAGTGTTGTTTTCTAAGTCGACTTCTCCTTCTGATGAAGAAACTTTAACCCAGTTGAAAGTTGCAGATGTAGTTACGTTAGAAGAACCATTAAATACTACTGCTTCAAGTGGTAAAGAATCCATTTCTTTATTCTTAATTATATTACCTTGTGGTCCCCATATATATCCAGATACGGTATGTTTACCATCATATACTTTCATTACTGTATGTGTATCAAATACTGTAGTATCTTTTGAGTATTCCGCTTTTACTTCTAATACATTATTAACAAATCCATTATTATTATGTTGTACAGTTAAGCTTGGCCCTGTACCTAATTGTGTGCCTGTTTTTGCATTCTTCCAAACTATTTGAGCATCAGTTGGATTAAAGTTTTTAGGTGTAGCTGTTAAAACTATTGAAGTTTCTTTTGGTGTACTTGCTCCACTTGCATAACTGAATGCCATAGGCCCTGTTATAGTTAATACTTTAGCAGATTGTCCATCAAGAGCTTTTTTAGACTTAGTTATAGAGAATATTTTCTTAAATTCTTTTCCATCTACTGTTACTACTAAAGTTGCTTTAGCTGAATCTGCTGATAAACTAGCAACTGTTACTCTCTTAGTAGTTGGGTTTATGCTTATAGTACAACCAGTAGGTGCATCCGCTCCAGTTCCTTCTTTTACTGTAAAGTCAGTTACTGCTTTAGTTCCTTTGTAAACTATGATATCAGTAAATGCTTTAGCTAATTCTCCACTAGAAGGTGTTCCGTTATTTTCACATACAACTGTATGAGATTCATTTGTAAGAGTTACTGTGTGTGCATCGTTACCATCTACACCGTCTCTTAATTTAGTTAAAGTAACTTCATCTGTAAGAGAATCATTTATATAATATCTAACTCTCATTTGGTTATTACTTGCAGTAGCAAATGGTGTATTAGCCATGCTGTGAGTTACTGTTAATGTGGCTCCTGTTTGGACTGTACTGAATCCAGTCCAAGCTGTTCCGTTATGATATTGCCATGAACCACCAGAAGTATTTGTTAAAGTTCTAGTTAATACTACTTGAGTTGGAGTAGGAGTTGTTGCACCAGCAGCATATTTAAATACTGTTTCCCCAGTTACTTTAGCACTAGCCCCGTGAAGAACTTTATTTATAGTCATTTCTTGTCTTAGAGTTTGAATATTTTCACAATTTATTTCTATTACTACTTTAGCACTGTTAGCAGTCATAGTATTTATATAGAATGTTTCATTGTCTTTTCTAGCAGCTGTACATCCTGTTAGTGTTTTTATAGTATATTTAAACTGTCCTTTTTCTGGAGTTGCAGTATCAGCTACAGCAGTTAAAAGAGTAGCCCCTTTGTATACTATGATGTCTGAAGTAGCTCTACCACTTGAACCTAATTCTCCTGATTCAGCTGCCCCTGAAGAGTTACATATTACAGTATGAGCAGCATTAGTTAAAAGTGCTGTATATGAATCAATCCCGTCATCCCCTTGTACTGTTAAAGAGAAGTCCATTTCAGAAACTTGAATGTGAGCTTCTGGCATCCAGTCTTCTTTATAAGTCATTTCACATTTAATAGCAAGACCTGGATTATCTTTAGTCATTAAGTTTTTATTTATAGAAACTGAGTGGAATTTAGGACTTGTTCCACCTAAAGTAAAGTTCGAATCATTTGTCGTTATCTTAGTCCATTCAGTTGCTGGAGATAACTTATAGAACCATTCTATTTTTGTTACATATCTTGAGTTATTAGTAATTAAGTTATCTGCTGAACCTAATCTATATAATTCTGCTGTAACTGTAGCAGGTGAGTCAGTATAGTTAGGTGTATACATCCCGTTATTAGTTAAAAATTGCACCTTAGGTACATTCCCCGTTAAATATGATTGCAGTGAAACTGCGTCATTTAAATCTACTATTGTAATTTGTGATGTTGCTAATAAAGCCATTTATTATTTTCCTCCTGTTTTTTTTAATTGTCTACTTCACATGTAAAAGTAGCTCTTTGATTAATATCTTCCCTAGTTATTGTAATACTTTTTATACCAATTCCATCTGTATTATTCCATCTAGCATCTCTAGTCGGATTCATGCTAGTTCTTGTCCATCTAAAACTAGATGCAGGTAATTCGTCTGTCATATCTTTTCTGCCTTTATAAACTCTAGCAGACAATACAGTATCTACAATATTATTTTTAAATATATTTCCATTGCTCGATATTATTTCTAATTTCCAAGCTATGTCGTTTTCAGTAGCTGCATTTTCAAATTCTCCTGTATTAGCTGCAACTATCTGTAAAGTATTAACTTTAAGTGAGACATTCCCCTCTTCGTCTATTTTTAAAGTTTCTACATTATCTTTTTTTCTTCTCACTACTAAATTATATGCATCTATATATCTACCAGAAACATAGTAATTCTTTTGACCATGTTCATCTATATCTACATAGATACCTTGCATTTTTCCTCCATCAGTTAATGAATCAAATACTTCTTCAGCAGTATTTCCTACTTTTTGGTCTAAAGCATCTTGCATATCTTCTATTGCTAATTCCCACTCAGTAGGTATTGGATGATTTTCTAATTTTATATTTGTAACCACAAAATCAAAAGTAGTATCTTCTTGTCCACTGATTATAACTTCTATCTTTGAAGTATCTGCTAAAGAACTAAATGTAGAAGTAAATACTTTTGCTTCTGTCTTTATATCAAATGTTTCTTCTTTAATTAATGTTTTTATATTAGAGCTATTAATAGAATAAAAAGCAATTAATAAATCCCCATTTGGATATTCTGATTGTATGTATATTTCAGATAATATTTGAAATGAATATTGACCTTTTGCATTAGCATTAACTATTTGTGATATTCCACAATAATCATTTTTAATAGCATTAGATTTTATACGAGCCCATTTCTTACCTGACATTGATTCTATTTCTAAAGTAGCATTATTAACATTAGTCCAATAATCAAAATTCTTTTTATAAAAATTAGAATGTCTAATTAAATTTCTTCTGTCTTTTCCTGCTATAGCAACTTCTATCCACATTCCTAAATCGGAATCCCACATCATAAGTCTTGGCGGTGTTACAGAAGTATCTAACCACAAGTCTCCATGTTTAGGATTATTAGGAGGAGTATCACTACCTTGCATATCATTAATATCTATAAAAGATATAAAATCTGCTGCAACTAAAGTTCTCTCTCCATTTATCAATGAATATATTTCAACTTGGATATTTGCTTTTTCTTTTATATCATCCTTAGTTATTATTATATCAGACTTACCAGCATGTTGTTCTCCCCATGCTAAATCTTCTTCTATATTTTCTGAATTAGCCGTGAATCTTTTCCAAACTATATCTGAAAATTTAACAGTTACATCATCTAATCCTTTATACACTCTAACATATAATTCTGAAGATTTATCAGTAGAACTAAATATGTTTCCATTAGAACTGAATAATTGAGCTTTGTATAAAGCTACATCTTCTATTATTTGAATAGTCATAGACGCCCTAGTTAGGACGTCTTTATGATTATAACTTCTGTTGAATACCAAAGTTATTCACCTCTTCTTTGTTTATAAGCAGCTAATATGTTTTCTTCTTGAGCTATTTTAAATGCTCTCATTTCTATAGCGGTATCCAATATATTAGCAAAAGCATATGGACTTAAACCAGAATTAACAGCTATTATTTTAGCGTCTTTTAATTCTTCTTCTGTTGGCATACTTCTTAATAAGTTAGCTCTATATTGCTTAACCAACGCTTCTTTTTTATTTAATAAGTCTACTGTAAATGTAGCTTTATTATCTATATGATTAGGATGTATATCTATACTTCTATTTAACTTTTTAGGGAATCCATTATCACTTGTATAGTTAGGGTCTTTAGTATCTATAAATTTTAAAACACCTTGGTCTTCATATATATTTTCTACAACAGTTCCCGAACCATCTATTCTATACCAATAATAATCAAAAACAGTATCATACATAGAATCTCCATCTTCTAATAAAGTTCCTCTATACGTAACTACAGCTTTTAAATTAGTACCTGGTGCTTCCATACCTTTATATAATTTATCTCCATTAGATGACCATATATAACATTGTGTTGGGTCAGAATAATCATGTACATTCTCTAAAGCATTAGATTGCATATCTGATTGTTGGTCGTCTGTTACTGTAAATCTTATAATATCAGAACCAGCTATTAAACCAGGAGTTATTATTAACACTGTTCCTCCTTTAGCATTCTTAGTCTTTTCTGTTCTAATTATATTCCCTTCATGGTCTTTTTCAACTACTCTATGTATTTCATATAACATTTTACCTGGTTGATTCCATTGATTATCATCTTGTGTAGCTGCATCTAATATAGTCCAACCATTTTGTGTTCTTATAAACCATTCTACTCTAGTATTAGAAGTTGGGTCTTGTAATCTTTGGTCTAAATCTAC
>ERZ772805.2702-NODE-2702-length-10970-cov-3.345213_pt1 | contig 10970 bp, 8 predicted proteins | sample MGYA00511344_ERZ772805 | MGnify/ENA primary metagenome ERZ772805 (study PRJEB29015, sample SAMEA2737730) | human gut metagenome | biome: human gut; feature: human-associated habitat; material: faeces | place: China | collected 2012 ...
GCTCGTCGTCGCTGGCATTCTGCACCGGTGCTGCCGCTCGGCCCAAACGTCGGCGGAGTCTGATCACATCCAGGTTTGTCAGCGCCACCGGATGCCAACGGTTCAGCAGCGCCGCCGTGATCCCGGGTCCCCACCCGTATTCCGTATATCGACGCAAGTCCTCCAGAAACTCCGGTGTCAGCTCTGGAGCATCCTCGGTCTGCATGAAGGGTCACCTTCGTTCGTTTTTTTGTTACAGTTTTGCGGTGTTAATAGGCCTTGACTCCGGTAGAAGCTGTCTGTGTCTCCACCAGCTTCCCCGCAGAGTTATACACATAGGCCGTGACCACTACCTGGTACACATGACCGTGGGTGATGTTGACGGGTTGCTCAAGTATGATGGTATCATATGTGACGGTATCCTCCCAGCGTACATATTCCACGTTGCTGCGCTTCAGGACCATGACCAGCTTAACGGTATAATTCGCATAGGCGCGGGTGGTCCCTCGGCAATAGGCAACGCCGTTTTCAAAGTATAAATCGGCGGATATCTCTGAAATACCAGTGTATTGCGGCGCGATCTCATCCTCCGTCGCGGCATAGGCCTGCACGGGAACAGATACTGCCAGGCAAAGTGCAACCATGACGGCGCATACAAAGGAAACCAATTTCTTCTTCATGTTTTCTCTCCTGTCTGTATTTTTCTGCAATAAGATTCCTGACCATCTGTCAGGACAAAACTATACTCTGGGCAATTCTCAGGGCAGTCTCCGTGGAAATATTATCGCCGCAAAGCATGATGATGCAATTGGATTCCGGATACATCCAAATAAGTTGTACGCTATTATCGCGTTCAATTACAGTGGCAAGAGTATTTTGAACCAGAACCTGATACACCTCGTCCGCCTCCGTATCAATCTTAAAAACGCCTTCATCGGAAAAGTCCATTATCCGAATATCAATTCTCTGTTTCATATCGGCTCCTGATTTGGTATAGCGGCGCAGTATCGTCCTATTCGTAGCCCTACTTTCCACCAGCTCATATCCCTCCGGCAGCCAGCCCACTTCGATGCCCTGGTACTGAACACCTCCTTCCGTTTGGTTGAATCGGTACTCCGCATGATCGCCGAAGGTCGCCACAGCCCACCGCAGCGCGTCGCTGCGGAAAACGGGTGACACGGCGAACGCAGCCGTCAGGCAGGAAATGACCAGCAGCATAACGACCGCCGCCTTGCTGAGGACCCGCGACGCCGTCCGGGCTGCGGCGCGGGCGTGGCCCCGCCTTACCTGCCGGGAGATCGTCCGCAGACACCGGCGCTTCGCCGTTTCGGAGGGGCCGCCCTCCTGCGATTTCAGCGCCTGGTTTTCCTCCTGGTACTGCTGCCCCTGATGCTGTGCAACACTGTGCATCAGCAGCCGGAACAATGCATCATTATACTGCTCATACAGCATTTCCTGCTTTGTCATGCTGGTACCTCCTCAAATCCCTCTACACTAATAGAACTGTTGAAACGGCAAAATGCAACAGTTTTTCTAAATTTTTTCCAAAAATATTTTCTTCCATGGAAGCACTATTGTCAAGATGCGATTTTTTTGCTATAATTTTTCTCGGTTTTTATTGCTTTTCTGAAAAGGGGAGAATACCGAATGATTCCCATCTGCATTCAGACCATAGAGAATGATGATGACCGGGACTTTATGGAGTGGCTGTTTTTGGAATACCATCCGCTCATGTACGCAACCATCCGGAAGGTCATACATGACCAATGGACGTGCGAGGATGTGCTGCAGGAGTCTGTCAGAAAATTCATCGACCATATTCCCCAGCTGCGGGAGATGGACGCAGCCTCCCGCACCAACTACATCGTTGTGGCGTGCCGGTATAATGCCATCGAGGAGGAAAAGCGTCAGCGCAGAGCCCCCTTCCCTGTGGGGAATGGGGTGATCGACATTGCCTCCCGGGATGCAGAGGATCCGGAACGGCAGATCCTGCTTTTGGACGATGCCGATGTGCTTTGGCGGGTCTGGCCGCAGCTGGATTCGCGGACGCGGCAGCTGCTGGAGGACAAATATGTCCTGAACATGAGCGATGCGGAGATTGCCTCTGCCCTGGGCGTCAAGCCCAGCAGTGTGCGGATGCTGCTGACAAGGGCCAGGAGCAAGGCGCGTAAGGCGATAGAGAAGAAAATGTGAACAAAACTAAGCCTCATATATAAGACAGGTAAGCTGTTATACCCGTCTTATATATGAGGCATTTTTGTGGTAAGAGGGACTCCGTTTTTGGCGGTCAGCCCCGTCATGCGGCTGAAGCTGTCTGTACGTTGTGCCGTTGACCGTCTCGGAAATGCGCTTGCCGTCGGCATTGTAGCCGTAGGTGATGCTGCTGTCGGATGCGCTCATGGACGCCAGCTGGCGGCGTTAAGGTGTCCTACTGTCCGGACATAACCGTTAAAGAAACAATCATATCCGGGCGGCAGGATTAATTAAAAGTGCAGCTTTGTAAAAGTTACCTATCCATTTTGTATGCCAGCACAGTGGAGTAGCATTTTCTGAGCTGCCGGCTGATTTCCGGCGGGGTGTTTCGAATCAGCAACTCGTAGTTTTTGGGGGTATACAGGATACGCAAGAATCCTTTGTTGATACGATATGCCGCTATTTTATGGGTATACTCCACTGGAACCGGGTTTGTACTGAAATAGATCCAAAACTCCGGACGGCCCTCTATGAGGCTGTAGTCTATACCGAGGTACTTCATATCAGCATAGGAATAGCTTCGCCTGGTAAACATCGCCCACAATACGATTTTGTCCTCATGCAGTCTTACGATAGACAGCCAGTCATACCGCCGGAAGAAGGCTGCGATCCATAGGGGAGCCGGAGGGGCAATGATGTTCAATATTGCTTCCAGATGACCTATCTCTTCATATTGCAGGCTTTCAAAAAACAGATAAATCCCGACAGACTGTATCAGCAAATATACTACCGTTATAATCAAAAACCGGCGCGGCGCACAAAGAAAGGCCTTATTTTTCATTGTAATATTTCCCTAAATGCAATCTACTTTCCTTCCTTGGCAAACCTGGCCTGACGGGCGCGCTTTCTCTTTTCACGCCGCCGCCTGGCAGCAAGGCTGGAAAAATACTGCCTGAATCCCCCAAGGCCGGAGAAGAAGCCTATTGCCAGGAAAATCAGGGCACCTGAGCAGAAAAGTCCATGAAGGAGACATTTGTCCCTATGCGCCAGCTGGCTTGAACGCTCCATCGTTTGAAACACGCGGCTATCACTGCGGATATCACATGCAGACGTTCCACGCCTGGGGTCCCGGTATAAGCGCAAAGATAGCCTTTCTCCCGCAGGAATACTCAGCAGCGTCCGATCCTCCAGCGTGTATACGAAATAAACGTTTCCGTCTGTGAAATGCAGCCTGATGTGCTGCTTAGAGTGCATCGCTCTATAACCAATGTGCCAGGTGGTGTATTTCTCCACATGGGAAAGCGTACCGGTGTAGGCTTCTGTATTTGACTCGTCAAAATGAGAGGGCAACCTACACACTACCGTCTCCAGTACCGCAAAGATAGACAGCACAACCAACATGTATAGCAGTGCACCTTTCGCACTTTTAGACAGCTTTACCTTTTTCTTTTGCATAAATCACAACCTAACGGAAGCTTCTGCATATATAGCCGATAAGTTTCCCCGAGATGGCATTGCCAACACCACTTACACCCTCATTTTTTGAAAAGCGCACAAGAGCTCTTTTATACGCCGATATGCTCTGCTGGGCAGCGCGATTTCCGGTTGGAGATGTTCCCGGAGTTCTGAGGTGATTCTTTCCAGCCTTTGAATCCTTATATAGATCATTCATCTTCGACCCATCAGATGGCCCCGAGGCCCATGCCAAACACGCAGCCGTACTCGCATTGACAATCGCATGTCCTATTATTTGCCCAGTGCTATAACTTTGTTCTCCCGTATAGTTGCTCCTCAGATCGGACGCAACACTTTCCGCAGCGCCCAAAACACCACTCAAAGCAATTACTGCACCAAAGCTGAACACCCCACAGCTTGTCAATACCCCATTAGCACATCCAAAAGCAGCTGCAATAAATACTTGTCCCCAGTCAAAATTATCCGACCCTTTTTCATGTATCTGAGTAACCGCATTATTTATTGCGCTTATAGCTCCATTTATTGCGCCCGCTGCAATAATATGCCAAAATTCCCCGCCATCATCTTTTCTGCTGACCGGCTTATTGTCGCAGTAGGCAAAGAGATTCTTATCCCAGTTGGCTTTGTCGGGGGACGCAGCTACCACGGCGGCGGTATCCGTATTGATAAACCTTCCCCAGACCGGGTTATAATACCGGCTGCTGAGGTAGTACAAGCCCGTCTCGGTGTCATAGACATACCCGCGATAGCGGAAAGGATTGTACTTTCCGATATCGTCCACATGGGAGCCGTAATGATACAGCATATTGCCCCATGCGTCGTAGATATAAGTCACAACCGTGTTCCCGTTGCCGTCCACGATCTGAACCACATCGCCCTGCGCATTCTTGACGTACAGATATGTGGTCCCGTTGTACGTCACGGACGCCGGGCCAATGGAGTCGTAGGTGAAGTGCATCCGGTTGCTGCCCCAGGACAGGTCCGTCAAGGTGTCGCCCAGATAGGCATAGTTGTACGTCGTGCCGTTGACGGCCTTGGAAATGCGCTTGCCGTCGGCATTGTAGCCGTAGGTGATGCTGCTGCCGCTCTTGCTCATGGACGCCAGCTGGCGGCCATGCTGCCAGCCGTAGGTCCATGTGCCGTCGGACAGGGGATTGCCTATGGCGTCGTAGGTGATGGACTTCCCGTTGAACGCCGTCAGCAGGTCCGGCCAGTCGGTGTTGCCGTAGGTGTAGGTGGCAATGGTAGAACGGGGCCGGTCTTGATTTGGGTCTATCTTTTCGCGGCGAGTCAAATTGCCACCTACATCATAGTGATAGAGTAGGGTGTATCCGCTTGATAGGCACTCCACGCTGGTCAGACGACCATACCCGTCGTAGCGGTAATCAAGTTCCAAGCTTCCATCGCTTATGTAGGAGATATTTCCCTTGCTATTATAGGAGTATGTGTATGTAGCCTTGCCGTTGTTCCAGGTTTTCACCTGGGTAGAGGTGGCCGACGAGCTGGGGTCCACATAGGTGACGGCGGTGTTGACCACGGGGCTGCTGCCATTTTTAACAGTCAGTCCGGACATACGGCTGAAGCTGTCATATGTGTAGTTGGCGGAGATGGCGCCCTCCGTCGCCTTGGTCAGCCGGTTATCCTTGTCATAGGCGTAGGTGCTGGCATAGGTGCTCCCGTTCAGCGTCTGGGTCTGGGAGGACAAATTGTTCTCGTCATCGTAGCCCCACTGGACAATGTTGCTGTAGCCGTCGCCGGACTCCTCATACCGCATGAGCCGGTCCAGGAAATCGTAGCTGTAGCGGTTGACCCGGCCGGAAATGCCGTCGGTCAGCTGGCCCAGGTTGCTGTTGGCATCGTAGGCGTAGGACACGGTGCTGCCGGTGTCGCCGTAGGTCACTGCGGTGGTGCGGCCAAAGCTGTCGTAGCTGTAGGACACGGCGTCGCCGTTGCCGTAGACGGACCGGCTCAGCCGCCGGTTCTGATCGTTGGTATAGCTGTGGGAGATCAGGGTGCGGCTTCCGGCCTTCACCGCCGTGGTCAGGTCGAACACCCCATAGGTGAAGCAGTAATCCGTGCCGGAGGCGGTGGAAATGGCGGACAGCAGATCCTTGCTGTAGGTATAGTCCACCGCGGCAGTGCTCTGCTGGACCTTGGTGGTGCGGTACAGCTGGTCGTGGGTGTAGTTGGTGCGGGTGCTGGCCGTCTCGCCGGGAGCCTGGGTCCAGTTCAGAACGCCGGTCTGGGTGTCGTAGCCATAGGTGGTGGTCTGGCCCAGTGCGTCCGTAACGCTGGAGACCTGGTCCCCGTTAGCCGTGTACACCGCGCTGGCGGAAATGGTCTGGCTGCCGCTGCCCAGCTTTACGGTCTTGATGTTGCCATAGGTATCATAGGTGAACCGGGAGGTAACGCCCTCCGGGCTTACCGCCTTGATCACATTGTGGTAACTATCATAAGTATACGACTGACTGGCCCCACTTGGCAAGGTCATTTTTACCAAATTGTTGTTGGAATCGTAATCATATTTGGTTTTGTTCTTTTGCAGGTCTACCACGCTGATGAGATTGCCGTTGGAGTCGTAGTCATAGCTATGTCCAAACTCCTCTTTGAACAGCTGCACATTGTCGAAATAGACGGTGTTCAGTGTTTGGACATAGGCCGTGTAGATGCCCATTTGGGAGTAGGGCTTGGCTGCCTTGACCACGCCGGAAACAAACTGCCAACTGCTCTGGCTGTCTGTATCCGGATTGAACTTGATAAAGTTGTCGCTTGTGGTGCCATCTGTGTAATAGAATCGCACCATCAGGGCATACATCCGGCGATTGCTGTCGTCCGTATATACGCAGTCGCCCTTGGCCCAGCCGGCCACCGTATATACATCGCCTGCGGCCCCGCCAAGACCGCTCAGAATTTGATTGCCATACTTGTGCTTGTTGGGGTCACCGGTGATGCGCATAACCCGCTTGTCCGAGTTCTCCGTGGGAGAGCTGGTATAGGTGATGATCTGGTCCGTACTGGCGCAGCTGGAGTTGGGAGTCCAGGCGGAATTAAAGGAAAAGTCGCTGTTTTCCACCAGGTTATACCGGCTGGGCGAGGCGGTCTGTTCCAGCTGCAAGGCGTCAAAATAGGCGGCCGTACCGGAGGTGTTCTGCAGGAAGGGGAGAACCGAGGCATAGGCGCTTCCGGATGGCAGCGTATACGTCACCTGCAGCCGGGTCCAGGTGTTATTGGCCGGTGCGGCGGTGCTGACAACCAGGGGCTCCGTGCTGCCGGGCTTCAGCAATCCAATGCGGGCTCCGCTGGCTCCGGCTCTGACATAGGCGGAGAAGGTATATGTCTTCCCGGGCTCAAGGGCCCGCACAGCGCTGCTGACCGGCTTGAGGGTGTTGTTCTGAATGGACAGGGAGGTGCGGCCATAGTAGGCCTGGGCCTGGCTGTAGCTCCAGCTGCCGGTACCGGTGCCGGAGACCGTCCATCCGGTCTTGCTCTCGAGGCTGCCGCTTTCCAGCAGATTGATGACGGTATTCTGCAGCTTGGACGACAGCGTCAGCTGACTGGCCTTGGCCAGGTCCGTGCTGTTGGCATATTGGGAGAACTGCGCACGGCCCAGTCCATCCTGCACCGACAGGGTACTGCCGTAGCGGTTGAACTGCATGATCTCCTTGTTGCCGTTGTGATCGGTAAATGTGGTCTGGTTATGTGCGTATTCCAGAGACAGTGTTCCGCCTGCGGTGCTGCCATCGTATTCCTTGATGGTCGCGATTCGGTTAGGCTGTCCGTTCGTGGTCGTGTTATAGGTATACGCCAGCTTATAGCCGTCAGCATCCTGCGCACCGGTCAGCAGATGTTCTGCGCCATAGGAAAATGTCGCATTTTTCCCGTCTGGATATCCGATGGTCCTCAGATTATCGCCGCTGACCTGGTAGGTCATAGCGGACAACTCTGTTGTGCCGGTACCTGTAAAGCTGATCTTGGTCAGGTTGCCGCTGCTGTCATAGCTGAATCGGTATTTGCGGCCAACGCCGTCCGAGATGACCGAGATGTGATCCTGCGATGCGTAGTAAATGGAGACACTGCTGGCTGTGGCCTGGTTATTGGAGAGTCCAGCCAGCCGTCCACTGGTATCGAAATAGCGTTTGCTGCCGCTCTTTTCTGTGATACAGAATTTTTTCGTTCCGCTGCCGGTATCCGTCAGTTGACGTGTAGGCTCCAGTTCATCCACATACAGCCCGGCAGATTTTTTCATAAAATAGTGGCGGGTGCCGTCCTCATCCTCCCACCGGTAGTAGGTAGTGCCGCCTAAAGTGATCTGCTCAACGCGCTGGTTGTAATTGGTACGCCAGCCGTAGCCAAGACCGTAGGCCTTGTTGCCCTTGTCGTTTGCGTTATAGACAGCGTTGATGCTGACGGGCATCCGATTGCCGGAAAAGCCCAGCCCTGTGTGGACCCACACCAGGTTTCCGGTGTAGTCATTGACATAGCCGGTACCGGCCCGTCCGGCACTGGAGGAGGTATAGTCCCAGGTGCTTTCCAGTCCGCAGTTGTTGATATAGGAGATGACCAGCATGGGGCATTGCTGCGTGTTGCTGTAGTCAGAGGAATAGAAGGACGCTGTTTTTGTTGTCGTCCCACCCTCTACGGCTTCCGACATGCGAAGCATGACACCAGTATTTCCGGAGGGCTCATACCATTTTTGGGCAATGTTCGTAATATCCCAGCTATGCCAGGTTTGTCCGGCAACGAATTGATAATCTTCTGAGGTGTGGACATAGTCCGCCCGGTTAGCCCAGGTAATTGTTTCAGAGTCCCACATGCTTTTGACCTGATGCGCCGTCATATAATTGCCCGAGATACTACCGGAGCCGCTATATTTACAAAGCAAGACTTTTGCACCTACGACCACATCTGCTGACGTCAAAGAGGGGATATTCTTAAAACGAATATAAATCCGTTCCCGCCCGCGGTTGGTGGAATATCCTGCATCTAGAGAAATGTCATCATAGGCCGGCGGATTGCGCTGGGTCACGGTCTTATCCCGGATGGTGAACGTGTTGGATACCGGCTGGACTACGGGGTCCAGTATTACGGGGTACGCAGCAGTCGCCATCCAATCCTGGGGCAGATAGTACCGCAGCTCATAGCCCTTGTCGTTTTCCTCCAGGGTCACTTTGATATCATTTGAGTATGCGTTTTCTGCATCCAACAGATAAGGAGCCGGCATATAGAACACCGGTTCATCTTGGGGACCGGCGTCTTTGGCATAGGCCAAAATACGGTTGTCCTCCTGCAGCTCCAGCCGCAGGCTGTCCGTTTCCAGGCGATAGCGGTAGCCCAGCATTTCCTTCGGGTAGCTGCGCAGAATCAGGGACTCCTTCAACCGATTGGAGTCCAAGTCATAGGTCACATCTGTGTCGTGATAAACATTCTGATACAGGGCCTTACTGCGCTGATTCTTCAGCGCAGCCTCTGGCTGAAGCTGGTCATCGTCTGCCAAAGTGGAAGTGGTACTGCTGATTGCCGCAGTACTTTCGCCTGCGGGAACGCAGATCATATCCTCACCGGGCAGTTCCTCCCCCATGGAGGCGCTGCCGCTTTCCGAGATAGCGCCCCCGTCTTCAAACAACTGACCTGTCAGATAAAAGGATAGACTATATCCATTCCGGCTGACAGTGATCCCTCTGGCGGTGTTCAGTTCGGCGGGTACCGAGACATCCCACATACCGGCGACATTCTGATAAACCGTCTCGCCGTCCCGGGTAGTCGCAGGCAGAAGGCGATTATCGATATCCTTCCACTGGCCATCCTTTTGATAATGAACGGCTGCGGGATAGATAACTACTTGCCGCACGCCGTTGGCCAGCAGAAATTCCTTCTGGTTTTCCTCCCGTCGCTCCAGGACTTCTCCTATTACATCGGGAGGTGTCTCTGCGATGTTTTCCGTTGTCAGCGGCCACAGGTCCCCCAACTCTTCAGCCATGACCTGCACAGGGAGCAGGTATACGGTCAGAAGGAGCGCCAGGAAACAGGACAATATGCGTTTCCACAGTTTCATTCGTTTTTCTCTCTTTCTCTTTGTATTCAGACGCTAGTTTGTGCGTCTACTTATAGAACTGTCCCACTTTCTATTTTGCAACAAAATTCGACACATTTTGCAAGAATTTGGAACAATTACCAATATGCCGCATTGAAATTGAACCTTTTGACTAAGAAAATTGCCCGTTTGAAATAACTGGTGTGTCGCAGACCAATGCCAGGCGTCAACCTTCCTTCGCCGTTTTTACCTATTCTTATCTTCAATGAGTTTTACGCCAGGGAAACCAGCCGTAAAATACGAGCCGTTTTCAAAGCAATGGGACAGTCCGGCAAGTCACTCAGCACAAACCCGCCATGCGGATATGTGAAGGATTCGGAGGACAAGACGCACTGGATCGTGGACGAACAAGCCACCGAGATGGTCAGAGACGTGTTCCGGCGAGGTTCCGATCATAGTGGTCAGTTTTCTCCAATAGCCTTGTTGCTATTTTGACGACTACAGGCCCGAAAAGGCGGCAGAGATTTTACTCTCTGCCGCCTGAACCACATCAGAACATTTGAACAGAAGAACTATCCGGTTCTTTGTGGTTTTCACTGTACTGCCCCTGCTTCCGAGCAGACTGATTTGAGTTCTGCTGATACCACGATGTGAGCCAGCACTGATAATGCATCCGCGTTATCAGGAACATTTCACTGAGAGCCTCAAAGTTCATCATGACTGCCACATGGTTTTCCGGCTTACTACCGAATTTCGGAACAATCAATCCTTTTTCGTTGGTTTTACCGGGGCCGTTGTCGGCAACAAAGAGGAAATCTGCTTTGTTGGCAGGTATCAGTTGCGCCACACGGGAAAGGCTTTTTTCGTCCGGTCTTGCCCGACCGATGGCTCTAAGCTTTTCGGCAGATGTGCCGCCAAGGCACTGGTATAACGGCGTATTATCGCCGTTTTTCTTTTTGCTTTGCAGCATATACCGTAGCTCGCCGCAATCCAGCTTTCGGCACAGTTCCAGAAACTCATCCACAGCAATATAGATATGGACATTGTTCGTCTGGCGCTGACCGGCCGGCTTCGACTGATCGTATGCGGCAAAAGCCAGATGGATCCTGCCGATAGAGAAGCTGTCATTCAAGCTTTCCACAAAACAGTTCCGGGCATCTTTGCGAATAATCTGAAATTGATTTCGGTCTTCACGCATGGTTTACACCATCCTTCGATGTTGGCATCATTTTCATAAGATTAAGGACTTTTTCAGAGTTCTCCTCAAATTGAGGGAGAAAATCCTTACTCG
>ERZ772805.2704-NODE-2704-length-10960-cov-3.541953_pt1 | contig 10960 bp, 5 predicted proteins | sample MGYA00511344_ERZ772805 | MGnify/ENA primary metagenome ERZ772805 (study PRJEB29015, sample SAMEA2737730) | human gut metagenome | biome: human gut; feature: human-associated habitat; material: faeces | place: China | collected 2012 ...
GGGCAATGCACCTTGTTTTCATTCTCCGATGCATCCAATTGGCGATCAAATATCATCCGGGCTACAACCGAATCTCCTTGCAGCCATATAGTGCTACTATATTGCTCCGAAACAATATTATACCCACCTTGCCATTGAACAAAAGCGTATTCTTTTATCCTCTTCTCACTATCCTGCAGAATAGGAACAAAGCTTTTTCCCTGTAATTGCCCCTCAGGAACCGGAACTTTACACAACTCACACAATGTGGGATAAATATCCACAAATTCTACAACTCCCCCAGCTTTTCCGCCTTTACAATGAGGCACACGGACAATCAATGGAGCACGGGTCGCATGATTCATCAGGTTATGTTTTCCCCAGAAACCATGTTCACCCAAATGCCAGCCATGATCTCCTAATATCACTACTATCGTACTCTCTGCCAATCCCAAGCGTTCAAGTTCATCAAGTACTAAACCGATCTGCGCATCTATGTAACTCACACATGCATAATAACCGTGTTTTGCCTCTCGCTGAAAAGCCTCATCCTTTGTTGTCGTAAATTTCCCATATCCACGAATCTCACCGGAGGAAGTAACCTGCTTCGGCAATGCTTTCGGTCGATAAGGATTCGATGCCAACTGAATCTTCTCCCTTTGATATAAATCCCAATATTTCTTAGGAGCATTGAACGGCAAATGTGGCTTCCAGAAGCCACATGCCAAGAAGAAAGGTACTTTCATCTCTTTCAATCTCCTTAAATCTGCAATCGTCTTCTGCGCTACTCTACCATCAATATAAGTTGTATCCGAGACATCAGCCGATTCACAGAACGGTCCTCGCAAAGTCTTAGGGTGGATATAACGGGAAGACTCTTCGTTCTGCCACAATTCCCACTTATTATATTCAGCCCAATCCTTACCGTAACCATCAGGATATACTCTCCACGGATATTCTGACCAACTACGGGCATGATCGGTTATATTATGGAAAACTTTTCCATTGGAAATAACATAATATCCGTTTTTCTTAAAACACTCCGGAAGCGAAAGTGCCTTGGGACAATCTTTCTCTGCATTAGCATCGAAAGCAGTAAAACGTTCCGGATAACAAGGATATACTCCTGTAAACAGACTCGCTCTGGAAGCCCCGCTCACAGGAATATTACAATATGCATTTTGAAAGACCGTAGCCTGCTCCGCCAATCTATCAATGTGAGGAGTCACAATATCCTCTATTCCATAACACCCCAATTCAGGCCGCATATCATCAGCAATGATAAATAAAACATTCATCTTATCTTTCTTCTGTCCATAAACATGGGCAGAAGAGACTAAAGTAATCACACCTACAAAATAAAATGATTGAATGCTGCTCATAGCTATATCCTTTGGAATGTAAAACCAGATTATTTAAAATTAACTCCCTCAAATGAGAATCTATTCTTAGCGTCAGTCTTATATTCTTTCAAATAAGGAGAATAAGTGTCCACTTTTACCTGTTTCTTTTTCACATCTATATCTACAATACGTAAAAAACCGGTTTGTCCTCTATTCGTTCCTTTCACTCCATCCTGAAAGTTAGCCAACATCTGATATACCTTATTACCTTGTTCGCCTGTACTAACCAACGTCCCAACACCGCCATTCAAAACATGTCCACTAAAGACAAAGAGGATATTGGGATATTTGCTCACCAACTTATCCCACATTTGCTCACCATTATTCACCGCATTCTCACCGGTATCCTTTCCCAAACCATATTTCTGCGGCAACCAACGGTCTCCTTCTCCCATACGCGTATCGTCTGAGTACATATACGCATGCGTATTAATAATCACCTTATGATGCGGATGTTTCTTCACAACCTCTCCCGCCCAATCAAGTACATTATTACGAGGCCCGAATTCCAAACAAAGAATTAGCCATTTTATTCCGGCAGCTTTGAAAGTATACCATACATTATCCATTTTCCCTTCTTCAAACGCACCTCCGAAATTCTTCATCTTACTGTATTTTGCATAAGGAAAATAGTTATTAAACAATTGGGAATCTCTTTTGTTCGAATTTTTTCCCAAATCGTGATTTCCCATAACAAAAGCATAAGGAACTTTATCATCCATCATATTCAAGGTAGAAGCTGCCACCGCCCACTCTTTATCAATATTGTGATCCGTCATATCCCCTTGCTGTAAAACAAAATCAATACTATCTGCATGTTCCACCGCCCACTGGGTCTGCGATCTCAGAATGTCCGGGTAAAGTCGTGAATAAGTTTGTATGTCCGGCAATAAAACCAATCTGACCTGTTTCTGTGTACTGCAACTTGACAATACCAGAATTGTAGTAGCCAATAAAGCTGCCAATCTCAAATGTTTTTTCATAATATTTCTATTTTTATTCAACTCTGTTGAAGGTATGTTGTACTATTGTTACTTAAATAGAACATACCTTCGAGATTTAATTCTAGTTTCTAATAGAACCATCTTTCTTTATATCACGACTTCCGCTCCATATTTTAACCGAAGACCATTTCTCAGGCTTGGCCGTCCAGAATTCATCATCCGCCTGTAAACCCAAAGGCAAGAAAATAAAAGTACACAAATAATTACTGCCAGTAGATACATATCTGTCGGCAATCTCGGGCTGGTGCCCACAAAATCCCAGATTCAGCCATCCATCCTTATCAAATGTACCTTTGGCCAATTGTCTTTTCATAACCTTAGTTAGAGCGCAACGCACTTGTGCCGGTTTGATATGTTCAGGTAATAATTTCATCCAGGATACCTGAGCTAATACCTGAAAAGCCCCAAAACGATAGCCCATTGATCTTCCCAATACAGGATAGGTCCCTTCCGGAGATATCATCTTTTCTTGTTGATCAGCATAACGGATCAGGCGTTGTAACTGTACGTCATAAAAATCAGCCCCTTCCACTTTATGCTCTTTCATGACCGCCAATACATCTATCAACATGGGTTGAATCACATAACTGTTGTAATAATCCAAATGAAAATTACGCCCGTCACCATACCAGCCATCTCCTTTATACCATTCTTTATGTCTCTTTAACGCATAATGAATTGGTTTCAAATCACATTCACCCGTAAACTCCAATAAGGCCGCTTCAATAGTAGCAGAGAACATCAACCAATTAGACTCTGAAGCCTTGATCCTGCGCGAAGCTTTCAATTCCTTAATAATTCTCTCTTGAGTCACTTTATCTAACTTCGGCCAAATCTGATCCTTAGAACGTAACAAGCCTTGTGCAAAAAAAGCAGCATCAACCAACGGCTGTCCTCCAGGCCCATCAAAACGCATATAATCAGGTGATTCCGGGTTTACAGCATTAGCAATAGATTTCACCACTAAATTGGTATATTTAGCACGAAGCTGACCTTCTTCCGTATCATCAGGAGGTAAATTCAACCATGCAGAAATACCATCAAATGAACGTCCTAAAGCTTCCAAATGCGTCACATTCTTTCTTGTATTGCCATTGTTTAATCCATCAAAGGTTTCAACAGGCATGTTTTTCCTCAAAGTATTCTGACTCAAATTGGTATATAGCGGATCAATAATCTTGATCATTGTTTTCACCCAATACTCACGATCCTTACTTTTCTTTGCAAAAGCATTCCCCCCATTTACCAAAAGAGAAAATACTAGAAAAAAGAAGAATATTCTATGATTTTTATTATTCATAATTTTATAATTATTAGTTCTCAGTATCTTCAGTCACACCAAAGATACTGAGATTTTATCTAAATAAATTAATTAGCTTCTATTGTTTCCAAAGGAGGAATATTATTTTCAGATCCTGCATATCCCTTATTCTGATTAATATGCCCTTTAGTATTAGAATTAATCGTAGATGCAGGAATAGGCCATAAGACATGATACGGACTCATTGTAAATTCCACATTAGAAATAGTTTTAACTCCTTTATTATAAAAATCGGTGGACTCCATAATTCTATCATAAAAGAAATTATCTTCTGAGAAATTATCCATTTTATAGACCTTACCAGTATAAGAGGGTTTTCCCGTTTGTGCAAATATATAAGCAATACGAGTCAACTCTGTTTTTCTAGGTTCTTCATAATATAACTCTCTCGCACGTTCATCCAAAATTGTTCCAATATTCATATCAGATGCCGCCAAATCACCTGCACCCGCTCTATTTCTTACTTCATTCACATCATCTGCCGCTTTCTGCAAACTAGCAGCATCGCCTTTCCAACAATAAGCCTCTGCACGCAACAAATAGGTTTCCGCCAAACGATATACATACCAGTCTGTATTACCACCTTCCGGTTGATCTACTCTGTCCGGATCCGGTATAAATAATTTGTAATGCGGCCAACCAAACCAACTACGAATTGTATCTTTACACAACAGCTGTCCAGTCTCTCCATAAAGCTGTAAAGGTTTGCCATAATATTTATTTTTCCCCTCCAACTTAGGTTCATTATATACTAAATCCTCCATATTCATCCAATTTCCTTTTGCATGACGCAAATCATTCGGATCATCCCAAATATACTGGGTAGAATAAGCTGTTCCCCGACAGCGTCCGATTCCACGTCCATACTTTTTAACTAGTGAAATTTTAACTGTTCCTGTCGGATCCTTTTTGTCTGTTACTCCCTGTTTACCATCAGGAGTCAATATAGCATTCTTCGTATTTCCATAATAAGGCACTGCATTTCTCATCGTTCTGATTCCATCGCCTTGGCTTCCTTCTACAAGGTATCTGTCAATAACCAACAAGATAGTCTCTTTATTTTCTGCCAATGCCTTATTTTCAGGGCGATGTAAATCCCAAATCACATTTTTAGTAGCATCAGCTTTTTCTGCTCCGAATCTATTTTTCATCAATTCATAACGCGGATCACTTATTACAGCCGTAGCTGCTGTTATGGCTTCATCAAACAAACCGGCAGCCAAATATAACTTTGCCAACAAATGATAGCCTGCCGCACGTGGAGCTTTTCCTCTATCAACCACCTCAGGCATCCATTGACAAGCAAACTTCATATCATCGATCATTTTATTTAAAATGACCTCACGCTTTGTTGTATAGAAGTCGAGTTTCGCCTCTGTAAATTCTTTCAATAGTAAAGGCACATCACCAAATTGATTTATCAAACGATAATAGTGATAAGCTCTAAAGAAATAAGCAGTAGCCAATATCTCGTTCTTCTCCTGTTCAGACGAGTAAGTTGCTTCATCAATACGTGTAATCACAGTATTAGCATACCTAATATTATCATACGCTTCATTCCAATACCAACCTACTCTATTGGCATTAGGACTATTCAAATTTTTATCAGGCGTAATAACCGCATTTAGATCTTGAGCAACACTTGTTTTGTCCGTAGTTCCTTCAATAGCTACCTCAGAAAAAATATGTTCGGTAATAATGGCAGGTCCATCTCCATAAAACTCCGCTTTAATCCTTTTCTCACAAGTACCAAGTGCAGCCCACATACCTTTAGCATCTACCAGAGTATTCTCCGGAGAATAAAATGAAAGAGGTTTAGGTTCCAACCAGCTGTCCCCACAACTCGAAAGAGTTATCGCAACAGATCCTATTATCACTAATTTACTAATATTATTCATAACATTGATTCTTAAAAGTTAATTACATAGTCACATTAATACCAAAAGTATACGTACGAGGAGTAGGACTACTATTTTCCGGATCCCAAAGTTTAAAATCCGGAGCCCAAACCGCTACATTTCTTACATTAGCATAAACTCTCAATGAGCCTAATCCCAATTTAGTAATCCAACGTGATGGAACATTGTATCCGACAGATATATTATCTAATCGAATAAATGATTTTTTCCGATATACAGAAAAACTGTTTCCTCCTGTACTGGAATCAATTCTTGCCCACTCATTTGTCGGATTTTCCGGAGTCCAGTATGGTAACTTGTAAGCATTCTGTCTATCATTATATACCGTGGTTCCACTATGCTTAGCCACATCATATGTACCTTTATGCCCCCAAAGAGAATACAACATGAAAGAAACATCTATATTCTTATATATCTTAAAATCATTGCGCAATGTCCATGTAAATTTCGGACTAGTTGTCCCTTGGAATACTTTATCCTCATCTGTATACTGTCCGTTTCCATCAACATCCCTCAACTTAAAATCACCAGGAGCTACACCATACTTCTTTGCTTCTTCCGCTTCATCCTGTTGCCAGACTCCAATAACTTCCAATCCCCATATTTCATCCAAAGACTTACCTATAAACCATTTATTCTTGATATCGTCAGCCTCTTTCTGTCCTACTACGTTCCCATTCTCATCTAAAACATCAACCATATCTCCGTACAGGTGAACAATCTTATTTCTGTTCAAAGTAAAATTGAATGTTGAACTCCATGCAAAATTCTTTGTATCAATATTCTTCGATGTCAGGCTAAGTTCAATACCTTTATTCTCTACTTCACCTAAATTAGACATCACTGAACTGAATCCGATCAATTCGGGTAATGTACGTTCAATAAGAAGGTCTTTCGTGTTAGCTTTATAAATATCGATATTTCCTTTTAACCGTTCATTAAATATAGAAAAATCCAATCCTAAGTTGAATGAAGCCGTACGTTCCCATTTTAATTCTTTATTAGCCAAAGAATTCACATAAAGATAGGATCCATTATAAACCTTTCCATCCGGACTTACATACATATATTTACTATTACCCATTCTGGCTAAAGCTCTATAAACCCCAATGTCTCTATTACCATTTAATCCCCATGAGAACCTTAGCTTTCCATAGTCCAACCAATTTAACTTCTTCAAAAAAGGTTCATCAGAGAATACCCATCCGACAGCAACTGAGGGGAATACCGCCCGAGGATTTTTTTGTCCAAACGCAGAATAGCCATCTCTCCGAACCGTACCGGTAATCATATAACGGTTGTCATACGAATAAAATAAACGTGCCATCAATGCATCACCGGTTCTATATTCATCATTACTACTAATTGTAGGCAATATTCCACCTTTCATATAATGATATCCAAGATCATCATTCGGATCAAATCCTTCATTATTCATTTCATCACTCCATCTTTGAAACTTCTCCGCATTAAATAAGAAAGTGAAATCCACGTCATGTACTTTGGCGAAAGTTTGTTTCCACTTTACTATATTGTCAAGTTGCCATAGAAAATCATTTCTAAAAGTTCGTGAAGCAGAACCCCCAAAATCTTTCCAGCTTGGATGTTCCGAAGATTTATGTACATAATCTGTAGCCCACTCATATCGTGGAGAGAAATTCATCTGATAAGATATATTAAAAGGTAAAGATACCTTAGCATAGATATTAGCATTCAAATTATTTATCACATTTCTCTTATCTGTATAATAAGAATCGATCAAAGGATGCTTCGCTGACGTGTCATCTCCCGGATTCAACTTCATTGTTCCATCTTCATTAGTAGGACTTCCATATGGAGTCAGCTTCTGATACTGAACCCAATCCGCTCCGATAGCACTGGCATCACGTTGTACAAATTGCGCATTTAATCCCACAGTCAGAAACTTATTTATTTTGGCATCCAGATTTAAACGAGTCTTAAATGATTTATATCCGTTATTTACAATAATGCCCTCATTGTCTGTCCATCCCATAGACCAATAATAATTTACCCCTTTTGTCTTTCCCGAAATACTTGCATTATAATCCTGACGAAGACCATTTTGAAAAACCATATCGGCCCAATCTACAGATTTACCATCCAAATAATTCTGTATTTCCAAGTTCTTAAAGCCAATTCGACGCAACCAAGTCTCTACAGGATCTCCCGTCGAATTATCATATTTCATCCAATCTTCAATAGAAACATCTGCGGGTAATTTACGAGGGTCATTAAACTCATAAGGTCTATGGTTCGGATTTGCACTATTAAAGACATCCGTCCTCCAAGCAGTAAACTCATCTCCCTGATATACTTCAGGAACTATAGCCTGAGTAGCTACACCTATAGAAGCATCAAAACTAATTGTCGGTTTTTCACTTTTACCCATCTTTGTAGTGATGATAATAACTCCACTAGCAGAACGCGCTCCGTAAATAGCAGCAGAACTAGCATCCTTCAACACATCAATTTGTTCTATATCATTCGGATTTATATCGGCCAAGTCACCCGGATATATAACCCCATCCAATACAATTAACGGGTCAGTTCCAGCATTAATTGAGTTCTTTCCACGAATCAAAAGACTTCCACCCGGTTTGGGACCTGCACTAAAACCAACACTCAATCCCGGAACATTCGCTCTTAATAAGTCTTGCATGGAGGAAGGACTTTCATTTTCCAACTGCGCAGACTTTACTTGCATTACTGCACCAGTCAAGTCTCTTTTGCGAGCACTACCATAACCAATCACAACTACTTCATTCAATGTTTCTGAATCTTCTGCCAGACGAATTACAAAATCGCGTTTGTCTTTGACAGGAATTTCTTGCTGAGCAAATCCTATATATGATACTACAAGGGTAGCTCCGGAAGAAACATTTAAAGTAAAAAATCCGTCAAAATCAGAAATAACTCCATTCGTTGTACCTTTCTCCATTATATTAGCCCCAATAACAGGCTCATTATGTTCATCAGTTATCTTACCTTTCACTGTTACTTTTTGTTGAGCAGACAGTTGAACGGTAAACAACAGAAAAGCGATTAACCATAAGATTCTCACTTTCATAAAACAATGTCTTTCCATTTCGTATAAGTTTAATTATTATTAAAAGGCTATTTCATTTTCAACATCTCAATTCCTGCCATCAAGAATGCTCCAACCCCATATACCTCAGTCATATTCTGAGTCACTTGTTCAGGAGCAGCACTAACCGGTTGGACATATCCAAGCATGCCATCTTCATGAACATAGCTTTTCAAAGCCTTCCAACCCTTACGGGCAGCTTTTTTATATTTTCTATCTTTCAAAATTCCTTGATTCACTCCCCAGCCCAAACCATAAACAAAAAACCCGGAAGCACTATTTTCAGGGGAAGGATATGAATCCGGATCAAGCATACTGGCATGCCAAGAACCATTCTTATCCTGACACTGAACTATAGCGGAAGCCATTTCTTTATAAATGTTCAGATAATAATCATAAGTAGGATGATCTTTAGGCAAAGTTTGCAACAACAAAGGTATTCCTGCAAACACCCAACCATTACCTCTTCCCCAAAATACCTTCTCGCCATTCTTCTCTCTTTTGGGAATATATCTTCTATCACGATAGTATAACTTAGCATCCGCATCATATAAAGAATCTGTAGCTTCTTTAAATTCCCTATCCATAAAAGCCAAATAGTTTTTCTCCGGATAGAGCTTATTCAACAACCCGTATACCGGCGGAGCCATAAATAACGCATCACACCATGACCAACGTTCCGACCAATTCTTTGCTCCGAGCCACAAACGGGCCTTCGAAGGTTTAGCAACAACAGAATCTGTTCTGACCGAGTCAGTCGTCAAAGAATCTACACGGGCAATTGTAGGCTGAATCATTGCAGGATCATGGTATTTCTCATACATACGAATATACATCTGTGCTATAACAAGATCGTCCGCATGATAGAGACGTTTTAAGAACCCCCAATGATGTTTCTTCCCTATCTGCATCAGAAAATCATAATAACGGGAGTCTTGAGTATAATCTGCCCATTCTACCATCCCCCGGAACAAGACTCCGTTTGTCCACGCCAAATCATGATGTTTAACTTTTGACTGATGATTTACCTGCCACATGGCAACTTTATCAATTAACACACGATCTTGTCCCTTCTTACTTTTCGCTTCTACTGTAGAGAATATCGAAAAAAGACTAAAAACCAAAATAAGTATTTTTCTCATGGTAAATATAAAATCTCTATATTTGTTATTTTAACGTTTTACAAATCTCATTATTGATCTTCTTCAATGTTGCTTCATCCAGCTTTATTACTTTACGGTCATAAGTCATCAGTCCATTCACTTCTACTTCTACATCTGTCGTTTGTGTGTAAACAGCTGCAGAAAAGCCTTGCTTTATCATTTCTTTCAGCATTTCTGCATACTTCAGATATTCAGCAGTAGCTTCCGTAGATGTATTAAACTGGATGTATCCCCAATTCCGGTTGGGTTCCCAAAGATGATTCTTCAAAACCAAACCAATCCCCCCATATTCTCCTAGTACCGTAGCACGTTGTGCATCATACAAATACATTTCCGGCCCCGGATAATTATGCAAATCAAGCATATCACCGCAAGTATAATGATTTCCACCACTTGCCGGATTGACCAAACGTGTAGGGTCATATTGTTTGGTCCATTCTGCAATCTCACTTGTCTTAAATTGCCCCCAAGCCTCATTAAAGGGCACCCAAGTCCCAATACAAGGATAAGAATAGAGATAATCAATAATTTCTTTCCATTCCTTACGATAAGTAGCCTCAGATTCAGGAGAACGTGCCAGTTCCGTTCCATCAAAATACTTCTTTCTCTGCCACTCCAAGGTTTTATCACCATTAGGCATATCCTGCCAAACAATTACTCCCATTTGATCACAGTATGTATACCAACGTGCAGGCTCTACCTTTACATGTTTTCTTATCATATTAAAGCCCAAATCTTTCGTTTTCTTGATATCATAACACAATGCCTCATCCGTAGGAGCTGTATATAATCCATCCGGCCACCAACCCTGATCTAACGGGCCAAATTGAAACAGATCTTTATTGTTTAACTGTAAACGCACAATACCTTTTTTGTCTCTTTTCATAGAGTACTTACGCATCGCCATATAACTCCTTACACAGTCTACCCGTTTTCCTCCCTCAAATAAAGAAACTTCCATCTGATATAAGAATGGTTCATCCGGCGACCAAAGTTTGGCATCAGCCGGCATGGAAACCTCAACTGGTAACCCATTAATTGATGTTCCCACAGCCACCAGACGCC
>ERZ772805.2711-NODE-2711-length-10938-cov-3.212441_pt1 | contig 10938 bp, 7 predicted proteins | sample MGYA00511344_ERZ772805 | MGnify/ENA primary metagenome ERZ772805 (study PRJEB29015, sample SAMEA2737730) | human gut metagenome | biome: human gut; feature: human-associated habitat; material: faeces | place: China | collected 2012 ...
ATTACAAAGACTACAGCTCCCCCCAGGTTCGCCAGTCTTATGGCATGCTCTGCGGAGCTGTGGGAATTGCCTTGAACATTTTTCTTTTTATAGGAAAATGGCTTGCCGGAATCCTAAGCGGCTCTATTGCCATCACGGCGGATGCCTTCAACAACTTATCGGATGCAGGCTCCTCTGTGATCACTCTGGTGGGCTTCAAGCTCTCCGGACAAAAACCGGATACAGAGCATCCCTTTGGACATGGACGCATGGAATATATCTCCGGACTTCTTGTCTCAGTTGCGATTCTGATCATGGGCTTCGAGCTGATCCGCTCCTCCATTGACAAGATCCGCACCCCGGAGCCCATTGAATGCAGCCCAGTTATTATTGCTGTCCTTATTGCATCTATTCTGGTAAAAATATATATGTACTACTATAACCGCACTATCGGTCACAAAATCGACAGTACTGCCATGCAGGCTACAGCTGGAGACAGTTTAAGTGACACAGTTTCCACCAGTCTGGTTCTTCTGGCAACTATCATCAGTCAGCTTACCGGATTGGTGCTGGACGGATGGTTCGGTGTCCTGGTGGGCATTTTTATCTTCTATACCGGAACCACTACAATGAAGGATACCATTGATCCCCTTCTCGGACAAGCCCCGGAGAAAAATTTAGTAGAGGAAATCGAAGAGATCGTTCTTGCCCATCCCCTTGTCCACGGCATGCATGACCTGATTGTCCATGACTACGGTCCAGGCAGACTAATTCTTTCCCTCCACGCTGAGGTTCCCGCCCACGGAGATCTGCTGATTATCCACGATGAGATTGACAACATTGAGCATGAGCTTCAGGACAAACTGAATTGTTCTGCCACCATCCACATTGATCCCATTGTCACAGACAACAAGGAGGTCAATGAAATACGCAGCCAGATTGAAGAAATCACCCGCAATCTGGACCGTCGTCTTTCCATTCACGATTTTCGCATAGTAGAAGGTCCTACCCACACAAACCTGATCTTCGACATAGCGGTTCCTTTCGAATGCAAACTCACCAACGTGGAGATCACCAATCTCCTCAAAGAACGCATCCGCAATATGGACGATGGCAACTATTGTGCCGTGATCCAAATCGACAGAGTATATTCATAAAAAATTCTTTTCCCCATACAAAAAGACTGGTTCTTCATGCAGCTGCATGAAAAATCAGTCTTTTTGTTATTTCGTCCACACTGCGTCCGCTTTGAAGCACCTTTCCTTATCGAATATTCAAATAGACATCCTCTCTCGTATGAAATCCCCCGTCAATGATCACCTTATCCATATTTTCCGCCGTCACCGCGATTGGATCGATTTTATAATAAGGAATGTCATATGTCCCGTCATTGAAGGTTTCTACTGCCTTGTATTCCCCTTCTCCGGAAGTAATATCCTCTCCTTTGCCAAGCGCCACTGCGAACTCGGCCGCCGTATTCGCTTCCTGTTCAATAGGCTTATAGACAGTCATTTCCTGTGTACCTTCCACAATCCTCTGACAAGCTGCCAGATCCGCATCCTGGGCCACCACAGCAACCTTCCCTGCCAGCCGGTTCTCCGACAACACCTTCACTGCCTGACTTGCCAGATCATCATTTCCGCACATCACTCCTACAATATCTTTTGTAACTTCCAACCCCTGAGTCACATAATTTCCGGCCAGCTCTGCCATCCAGTTATCGCAATATTCCGTATAAACCACATTCAGATTACTGCCTTCAATGGCTTTATTGAACCCCCTCACAACTTCATCCACATTTCTGTCTGTAGGAGATCCATTGATGGCAAAAATATTTCCTCCCTCTGGACAAGCCTGGATCAGCGCCTCTCCCATAAGGGTTCCAACCTTTTCATTATCAATGGTAATATACAGATCTGCATTAACATTTTCCACAATGCGGTCATAGCAAATTATATAAATCCCCATTTCCCGGGCTTCCTTCAGCACATCATACAGCGCATTTCCATCAATAGGGATCACCACGATCACATCCATCTTTTTCTTAATAAAATACTCTATCTGGGAAATCTGCTCTTCCACAACGCCTCCGGCTACCTGCACATTCACCTCTGCTCCAAGGCTCTGGGCAGTAGAAACAAACATATCCCGGTCCCGCAACCATCTCTCAATTACAAAAGAGTCAAAGCTAAGCCCGATCTGCAGCTTATCTTCCTCTTTTGCTTCTTCCTTCTGCGGCTCCTGAGTCCTACTTCCGCAACCTGCTGCCAATGCAGCTGCCAGGAGCAAAGCCAACGACAAGATCAGCCAACGACACTTTCTCATTTTCCATACCTCGCTTTATACTCACTTGGAGTCATATCCATCTGCTTCTTAAAAATCCTGCTGAAATAATTGGGATCCGAATAGCCGCTCTGAATTCCCGCTTCCTTTACGCTCACATTTGCATCTACCAGAAGCTCTTTGGCTTTATCAATCCGGACTCTGGTCAGATACTCAATAAAATTCTCTCCAGTCTCCTCCTTAAAAATCTTGCTGAAATAATAAGGACTGATATTCACCTGACTGGACACATCATCCAGAGAAATATCCCTGCTGTAATTTTCCTGAATATAAAGCATGGCCTTCTTTACCGCGGAATTAGACTGATCTTCCTTCTGATCCCGGATTGCCCGGCATACATTTACCATCTTTTCCTGGAACCATTTACGAAGATCCTCATAGGTTGAAAGCGACATGGCAGTATCCAAATAGTCCCTGCGGTAACTAAATCCATAATTGATCGCGCCGCTTTCAAAAGCAATCTTCTCACCCCAGATAATAAACTCCAGTATTTTCAGGCGGATATTATTCATATCCTGTGAATAATGCTCTACCATCCAGTCACAGAAAAAGTTCACCTCCTGGAGCATCCCCTCCTCATTTCCCTCCTCAAGACAGCGGAACATCCTCTTCTCATCATTGCCGGGAAAAGCCTCGTCATAGACACCATTCTGGGAGAGATCCTCTATATGTATTACCCTGCTCAGGCTTCCGTTTAATGCCCGGAGTGCTTCGCGGTAAGATCTCTCAAGTTCTTCCATTTCCCATACTCTTCCAATTCCCACACGGAATTTTGCATCCAGCCTGCCTTCCAGCCTTGTCACCAGTTCTCTTGCCTTTTCCACCAGATCGATACGGTCTTCGTAAGGATTCTGGAAAATTTCACAAGGCACTACCACAGGAATACGGTTGGACATAATATTTCCAACCACACAGGGAAAAGCAGACTTCACCACATCCCGGAATTCCGGATAAAAGCTCTGCGCCTTCACATTCATTCCAACCGGGCTTACCAGTCTTCCATTTTCATAGCTTTGTCCAAACTGCACCACCATAACATAGCCCTGACCATATTCAATATCCAGAAGCTGCTGGTAATAATCTGCTGCTGCCATCTCCTTCTGGAAAAGAAGAGAATTCACATAACCAGATTCCACAACCGGGATAACTGTCTCTAGCTTTTCCTGGATTTTCAACAGATTACTTCTCTGATCACGAACCTTATCCACCTTTGCTGTCGCTTCTTCCACCACAGAAATAATCTTACTTTTTGAAATCGGTTTCGTAAGATACTGTTCCACACCAAGATTGATGGCTTCTTTGGCGTAATCAAATTTGTCATATGCAGAAACTACATAAAACAAGGCGGAATTGTTGAACTTCCGGATTTCCCGCATAGCCTGGATTCCATTAATTCCAGGCATGTGAATATCCATAAACACAATATCCGGGTGAAAGGTCTCCGCCTTCTCGATTACCGCCCTTCCTGTTTTCGCAGTTTCCACACTGCATTTATCTCCGAATTCAGCCAGAATCACTCCTTTAAAAGCCTCCAGCATAAGTCCTTCATCATCTGCTATCAGAATACGGTACATTTTTTTGCTCCCCTTTATTCAGCCTCTGTTCACTGCTCATTGCAGCATAACTCCACGCTATCACTTTTTACTCATTCACTGGTACCTTCAACCTCCACCGGTAAGGTGATATGCACACTGGTTCCAAGTCCAAGGCCCTCACTTTCTATGGTAAGAAGATCTTTTTGTTTATAATACAATTCCAATCTGTCAATTACATTTCCTACTGCTATGCCTGTAGAATAACGGTTCTCTCCATTATTTCGTGCTTTCCCTACCATAACAGACCGAATCATCTCCTGTGTCATTCCGGCGCCATTATCACTGACTGTGATTTCCAGGTCATCCCCATCCTTGTGAATGGACATTCTGATTTTCCCAGTTTCCATACAGTCGTGAATTCCATGCTGCACGGCATTTTCCACCAGAGGCTGCAAAATCATACTTGGAATCCTGAAATTTCCGATTCCCTCATCCACATCTTTTTCATAATTGATATCTCCGGCAAATCGGACATTTAAAATATAAATATAATTGTCAACTGCATCCACCTCTTCCCAGAGAAGAGCATCATCCTCCATTTTCCGTACATTATATCGGAAAAAGTCTGCCATCTTTTCCAGAAAAACACCGGTACGCTCTGCATCCTCCAGCATGGCAAGCTGGGCCCCGGCATTCAGACAGTTAAACAGGAAATGAGGATTGATCTGAGCCTGAAGATATTTCAGCTGTGCTTCTTTCAGGTGGGTCTCCATAAGAAGCTCCCTCTCCTTCATCTGTGCCTGCTTCTCTATACTCTCACGCTGTTGTTTAATATGAATGCGTATGCTGTCCAGCATCTGATTAAAGCTCCGGGTTACCACGCCAACCTCATCCTCGCAGACAACAGGCAGAATTGGCACATTCAGATTTCCCATGGCAACCTCATGCGCAGTACTGGAAAGCTGGGTCAGCGGCCGGATCATGGATTGCACAAACAGAATGATAATAGCCACACCTACTGCCGCCACAATGAAAATAACCACCAGTGCCAGCCGATACAGTACATCCATAGAAGAAAGCAGGAGCTGGTAATTGGAGGAATTCATCCGGAAGCGCAGATTATTCAGCTTGTAAATATAAGAATTGATATATTCATAAAGCTGCAGTTCTTTTTCATAAGAAGCCTTGTACTTCTCAATATTTCTGCCTCGCTTGGCCTGAACAGTCTCGCTGGTCTGATTCAGATAGCTTTCTGACATTCTGCGTATATTTTTTTCCAGCATTTTTACTTCATTGTCCACATTCCGGTCATTCAGCTTATCCAGAAGCTCCCGGTAATCCTGCTCATAGCGATAGTAATTTTCCAGAGCCTTGGTTCCCTTTATATTCAGATATTCGTAAACCGTTCCTTCCAGCTTGTTTAAGGTATCCGAGAGATCATTAATTGCTGCATTGCTGGAAAAAACAGCATCAATCCGGTCTACACCGGTATGGATCTGTTCAAAGATAAAAAAATTGATGCATACTACAAATACCATGACAAGGGCCATAACAAAGCTTAATCTTGTCTGTATGGAATTCTGGACGGAAAGGCTTCCTTTTCTCTCTCTCATTTAATTCCCCTCCGTTCTGTAAGCACCAACATTGCTTCTGGTGATCACATGCTGACCCACACTGTAATAATTGCTGGTATGTCCCAGGGAGGAAAACTCTTCCAGGGCATTCACGCTGTATCTTCCGATTTCATCCATATCCAGAGCGATAGCTGAAGAAATAATCCCTTTGCTGATACCATCCAGAATTACATCGGAATAATAAAAACCAACTACATCCACATTTCCAACCTGGTTATAGTCAACCAGAGCCTGGTAAACGCACTCTGTCACAACCTCGTCCATGCACACCAGCACATCTGGCAGGTTCTCCTCGCTTACAAAAATATCCCGGACAAATTCCTCTGTATCAAAGCCAGAGCTGCTGTCAATGTTGTATTCTGAAATCGTTACGGTCTGATAATCCTTCTTTTTTTTCTCCAGTTCTTTTTTAATCTGGTAATAGATCAGATTGGTCTCCTGTGTCTTGGACTGGGAATTTGCCAAAAGAAGGACCTGCGTATTCTCATGTTCCTTTAAAAGTCCAAGGATCTGTTCCGTGTAAGCATTTCCCAGCTGATAACTATTCAGTCCAACAAAGCTGATTCTGGCACTGGAGGAATCATCTGTCAGCACCGTAACTACCGGAATATCCGCATCTGAGGCTTCCTGGATCAGTTCCTGCTCTTCATCGCTTCCATCAGCTTCCAGAATGATCCCGTCCACCTGGGAGGCAATTCCAATACGCAGATAATCCGCCTGATTATAATTGGAATCGTGCCCGGGCTCGATCAATTCCAGATAAGCATCTGCATCCTTTGCCGCCTGGCTGGCGCTTTCATAGATGGAATCCCACATCAGGGTATTTTCCTCTCCTGCTATCATCAGATAATGTTTTGCGTAGCTGGATGCACCCTCGCCTTCACCAAGATCCACCTGATCCAGTTTTTTCTGGAAATAAATCCAGATTCCAGAGAGAAATAACATACAGCCTACTATAATAAAAAAAACAGTCAATGTGGATTTTTTCATAATTAATAAGTTCCTTTATTGCCCGCGCTTTTGCCTGTAGGCAAACCGCCATTTTATTATAAAATAAATATGCTTTCAAACATCTACAGTTTACCATATTTGCATGCTATATGCAAAAGAAGCCATTGCATTTCTGCAACAGCTCCTTTCTGATTACTGTTTACTGCACTCTCAGCAGTTTTTTGGCAATTATTTAGTTGGATTTTCTATTAGAGATAACATCAAATACAACTGCGATCAGAAGTACGGCACCTTTTACAACATACTGCCAGGAATCACCGATACCCATGATTGACATACCCATGTTGATAACACCAAGGAGAAGAGCACCGATTACAACACCACCTACAGTACCACTTCCACCGTATGCAGAAGCACCACCGATGAAACAGGAACCGATTGCATCCATCTCGAAGGATGTACCTGTACTACCATTTACAGAACCTACACGTGCTGCGCAGAGAAGACCTGCAAGGCCAGCAAGTAAGCCCATGTTTGTATATGCAATGAAATAAACCTTATTTGTATCGATACCGGAAAGCTGTGTTGCTTTCTCGTTACCGCCGATTGCGTAGAAGTAACGTCCAAACGCTGTCTTGGATGTGATGAAGTTGTAGATCATGCAGATTGCAACTACCCATACAAGCATTACGGAAATACCTTTATACTGATATAATTTGTAGCAATACCACAGAATAACAACTGCAATCACGGCTGCTCTGCTGTAATCAGAAGCTGCTGTATTCTGGCGATAACCTTTTTTCGCTTTGTTTGCTCTGGAACGCATGGTAGAGAAAATAATATAGCATGCGATCAGAACACCAACGATCAGTGCAGAATATTTCTTTCCATCATCAAGTCCAGGAATGTTAATGTAGGATGTAAATACATTCAGGAAAGATTTGTTCTGGATAGATACTGTCTTATTATCCAGTACCAGACGTCCAAATCCACGGAAAATGAACATGCCGGCAAGTGTTGTGATAAATGGAGGAATTCTCTTATAACCAATCCAGTAGCCCTGCCATACACCAACCAGAAGGCCGATTACCAGGCAAAGGAGAATGGTGATAAATGGATTGAAGCCCTTGCTACCGATCAGGACAGCTGCAACACCACCAACGAAGCAGATAACAGATCCAACAGAAAGATCGATGTTACCACCAGTTAAGATACAGAGTAACATACCACATGCAAGAACCAGTACGTATCCGTTCTGGAGCATAAGGTTTGACATGTTCTGTGCGAAAAGAAGTCGTCCATCAGTCAGAGCACAGAACAGGATAAATACGATTACAAGTGCAATAACCATCGTATATTTTCTTAAAAAGTCTTTTATTTTTGCATTCATTTTGTTTTCCCCCTTCATTATTTCTTCTGATTCTGCATGATATGTGCCATGATGCCTTCCTGGGTAGCTTCTTTCGCATCCAGTTCTCCGGCCATTTTACCTTCATTCATGATATAAATCCGGTCGCACATACCAAGGATTTCAGGCATTTCTGAGGAAATCATGATTACAGATTTTCCCTGTTCCACCATCTGATTGATCAGACAGTAAATATCATATTTTGCACCTACGTCGATACCACGAGTAGGCTCATCCAGAATCAAAATATCTGGTTCTGTGAACATCCACTTTCCAAGAAGGGCTTTCTGCTGGTTACCACCAGACAGGTTACCAATACGCTGCTCATTGGAAGGTGTTTTCGTTCCCATTTCTTTTGTCATCTGCTCCGCCAGCTGTACCTCAAGGTCCGTGTTGATAATTCCATTATCACAGACTTTGTTCAGACGGGCAAGAGTTGTATTGAAACGAATGGACTCATCAAGGATCAGTCCGTTTGTCTTACGGTCCTCAGTTACATATGCAAGACCATGCTGGATGGCTGCACGAGGATCTTTCAAATCTACTTTTTCACCCTTTATGTACAATTCTCCGGAAATTGCACTTCCATAGCTCTTACCGAAGATGGACATTGCCAGCTCTGTACGGCCTGCACCCTGCAGTCCTGAGAAACCAACAACCTCACCTTTATGTACTTTAAAGGAAATATTGTCGTCTACTATTTTTTCCGGATACAGAGGATGATGAACCGTCCAGTTCTTTACCTCCAGCATCACTTCTTTACTTACATTGTGCTCACGTTTCGGATAACGATCTTCCATAGGACGTCCAACCATTCCTTTGATGATCCTGTCCTCGCTTAAGTCATCCACGCCTTTTGTAAGTGTCTCGATTGTGCTTCCGTCTCGAAGAATGGTACAACGGTCTGCACAGTAAATGATCTCATTCAGTTTGTGTGTGATAATAATAGATGTCAGTCCCTGTTTCTTAAATTCCATAAGCAGGTCCAGAAGCATCTTTGCATCTTCATCATTCAGGGATGAAGTCGGCTCATCCAGGATGAGCAGTTTAACATCTTTTGAAAAAGCTTTCGCAATTTCTACCAGCTGCTGTTTGCCGGTTCCGATATCTTTGATCAAGGTCTGGGCAGATTCATGAAGACCTACCTGAGCCATATGTTTCTCAGCCTCGCTGTATGTTTTATCCCAGTCGATGGCTCCTCTTTTATTTTTGATCTCGTTTCCGAGAAACATGTTTTCACCGATGGAAAGCAGTGGGATCAATGCAAGCTCCTGGTGAATAATAACGATACCTTTTGCCTCGCTGTCATTAAGCTTTTTAAACTTACACTCTTCACCCTCGTAGGTAACCGTTCCAGTATAGCTGCCGTATGGATACTGACCACTTAATACGTTCATCAATGTGGACTTTCCCGCACCGTTCTCACCGATCAGCGCATGAATCTCGCCACGCTGAACTTCAAGGTTAACGTTATCCAAAGCTTTGACACCGGGGAATTCCTTCGTAATGTGTTCCATTACTAAAATATTGTCAGCCAAAATGGCGCCCCCTTTCCCATAAAACAGGCGGGGCTTTTCACCCCGCCCACATTTAAAACTTTATTTTTGATTTGTATGACGTTTTCGTTCAGCCTTTATTAGTTTGCCGGATGAAGATATCCGTCATCATCCATTGTGTAATATCCTGGGTCAACCAGTGCTTCCTGAAGGTTGTCTTTTGTTACAACTGTAGGAACCAGAAGGAAGGATGGGCATTTATTTCCATCAGATGTCTCATAGGACTCTGTATCATATGCACACTCGAAATCCCAACCAGATTTTTCAATCAGAGACTCATCAACTGTATCACCAGCCAGCATTGCTTTTGCAAGGTCAAGTGTTACGACTGCTTCATTGGCAACTGCTTTGTAAACGGTCATGGACTGTTTTCCGTCAACGATGTTTGCAAGGTTTGCTTCATCACCATCCTGTCCTGTGATCAGAACTGTGTTATCACCAGCATAGTCAGACTCGATTGCCTGTGTTACACCAAGTGCTGTGGAGTCGTTGGAGCAAAGAGCTACGTCAAGCTGTGTTCCGTCTGCATAGTAGGATGCCAGAATATTCTGCATTCTTTCAAGTGCTGTCTGGGTATCCCATGCAGGTGTTGCAACAGAATCAAAATCAGTCTGTCCGGAAACTACATTTAAGGTTCCTGCATCAATGTATGGTTTTAATACATCAAATGCTCCATTGAAGAAGTATCCGGCATTGTTATCAGCAGGATCACCAGCTGTAAACTCGATATTGTATGTCTTGTCTCCAGCATTGTCCAGATCCAGAGAATCTACTACGTACTGTCCCTGAAGGGTACCTACTGTGTAGTTATCAAAAGAAATATAATAGGAAACAGCGTCGGACTTGATCAGACGGTCATAGGAAATAACTGGGATTCCTGCATCTGCTGCTTCATCCATAACTGTATTAAGAGCCTCGCCATCGATAGCTGCTACAACTAACAGGTTAACTCCGTCGGAAATCAGGTTCTGAATATCGTTTACCTGACGGTCTGTCTCGTTGTCAGAGTATGTAAGCTCTACTTCGTATCCAGCATCTTCGAACTGTTTCTGCAGATAGGAACCATCACGATTCCAACGCTCCAGAGACTGTGTAGGCATTGAAATACCGATCTTTCCGCCAGCTGCTCCGTCTTCTGCCATTACCGGAACTGCAAGTGAACCAACTGCCATTGCTGCTACCATTGCCATTGCTACTTTTCTCTTCATGAAAAAACCTCCCGTATCATTTTTATTTGCTATGTTCTATAGCTTTTTGATGGGATTATAATATCATATCGGTACTCTGTGTAAAATGGACTAATTTTGGATTGCTCTTTCAATTTTTGTGTTATGATATGCACAATTTTTTGCTGGACTGGACATTTTTGTTGTGGAATAGTGTTAGATTGTAATTATGTGCTATTGACATTTTTGAGATATGAAGTGTTATAGAATTCCCGAATGTGATTTTGCTATTTAATGTGTTGGTCGTTATTCCGGACGCGATTTCACAATGTATATTCACCGCCGCGCGTCGCAACGTTCCGGCAA
>ERZ772805.2714-NODE-2714-length-10932-cov-17.693941_pt1 | contig 10932 bp, 9 predicted proteins | sample MGYA00511344_ERZ772805 | MGnify/ENA primary metagenome ERZ772805 (study PRJEB29015, sample SAMEA2737730) | human gut metagenome | biome: human gut; feature: human-associated habitat; material: faeces | place: China | collected 2012 ...
GGGAATGAAGGGCTCCGGCAAGGATGAGAATAAGCGGGCTCCCATGTACTGGAGCAAGGATGACAAAGCGGAAGGCATGTGCAAGGGACCTGCGGATATGGAAGATTTTCAGATGAAATTCGACAGTCTGGAAGAACAGCAGGAGGATCCGGATTCCATTTACAATTATGTAAAACAGGTGATCCGTATCCGGAACCAGAATCCCGCTATTGCCAGAGGCACCACCACTTATCTGGAGCAGTATTCCGGCGAGCAATGCTTTGCACTGACCAGAAGCTATGAAGACAGTACTTTATTACTGTTGGGAAATACCTCTGCGGAAGCTGTAACGGTGGATCTTGGCGGGCTTACCGTTGGTAACACCGCAGCAGAGGATCTGGTGCTGCTTGGAGAGCTTTATACCGGAGAGGAGAGCGCCAAACGCGAAGGAACTGCGGTCACACTTCCGGCATATTCCGTTTTGATACTGGGGGAAAAAGAGGAGCTGTAATGAGCAGTAATGAGACAAAACTGCATTGACAGTCCGGATTTCCTGTGCTACTGTAAGAATACGCAAATGCAATGAGGAAGAGAGTATTTATCATAGAAGTTTTACAGAGAACATTCCGTAAGGCTGAGAGGAATGGAACGGACAGATAGAGAAGATGGCTTCTGAGCGGCGCACCGAACGGATACCGGAACAGAATAGGAACGGTAGAAGCAAGGCTGCGACAGGATCCGCCTGTTACAGCGGATAGGGTTACGGACCCGAAGAGGTCTGTGCTGTGAGGTACAGACGAAGAGAAGTGGTAACACGAGATAACGCTCGTCTTCTGTCGTGTACCAATGCTTCATACCAACCAATTTAGGATTTTTAATGGTCAATCCAGTTTCTTCCTTGACCTCACGAATAACTGACTCAACTAGCCCCTCGTGTGCTTCGATATGACCACCTGGCAAGGCAGCTCCCGACCAAGAATAACGTTTGGGATCGCGGATTTGCATGACAATATTTCCATGACCATCTTCGATGAGACACATATTGGTCAGAATAGTTGCTTGTGAACGTGACATATAGTTCCTTTCTTATTATATTGCCTATTCTGCTTCATTTGCCTCAATTCCTAACGTTAAGGCTTTACTCAGAGTTTCTTCACTTCTTCTGCTACTTTTTGGAGATGCTTTTCACGGATGCTAGCTGTATTCACATCTCGTCCAACTTCACCTAGTATGCACACGCGCTTGGTTTTAATCCCACAATGGTTCAAGACAGCATTTTTCAACACAGAAATGCCATAACTATCTGGAATGTTGATAGGACCTGAAAAGATTTTGTACCACCAAGTAGGTGCCATAGAGGTTGCATAAATACTTGCTATTTTCCCTTTTAACAACTTTTTAAACTGCTTGCCTCTGAGATAATTCCAGATAAAGCTGCCCTGATCATTAGCTGAGTAGGCAATCCCCGGTGTAAAGACACGATCAATCCAACCTTTCATGAGACTAGGCATACTACTCCACCAGATAGGATAAACAAAGATCAGGTGATCCGCCCACTTGATTAATTCCTGAGAACGAAGGATAAAAGAATCTTCTTCCATACGTTTTCGATAGCCATAACGTAAAACAGGATCAAAGTCCTCTTCATTAAGGTTGATGACTTCAAGTTCATGGCGACCTGAGTCAATATTTTCTACAATGGTTTGAAAAATAGCCTGACAGTAACTTTCCTTATCAGGGTGTCCATGGATGACTAAAATCTTCATTCGTATTCTCCCTCAAGTCTTTTTTCGTTCTATCTCTTTCACTCTTTATACTTGATTAATTGATAATGGCTCAAAGATTGATAGATACGTCCTTTAGGAATTTTTATTTGAAGAACACATCATCCGCAATTCCTTAACAGGTTTTCCAAGTTCAAGTATTTTTTCTTGGCCATCAAAAGCAAAACCGATTTTTTGATAGAAAGCAATTGCTCGCTTATTCTCTTTTAATACCCATAAATAAATTTCAGAGAAATGATCAAGAGTGCTTAAAGCTTCCTTCATTAACTTCTGAGCAATACCTTTTCCATAATAGTCTTTTAAGACATATAAAGCAATAATTTCACCAGCTTGAACAGTCTCATCACGAAAGTTTCCATAGCTGATAAATCCAACAACCTTCTTTCCATCCATCGCAATCAAGGTATTTTCTGGATACTTTTGACTAAAGAAACGACATCTATCTAATGTCATCGTCTCCTGAAATTCTGCAGGCAAAAGGTCGTCATAAGCCTCTCTCCACGTTTGCCAGTGAACAATGGATTTACCTTCTATCTCTTCAGGTGTTTCCATTGTTTTAATGATAATCTTCATTCGTCTTCTCCTATCTAATCCAAGGCCTTGACTTCTAACACCATGTCACGGATTTGTGCAGCCAATTCAAAGTCAAGCAGTTCTGCTGCTTCGTGCATTTGTTTTTGAAGTTTCTTGATGGCTTCTTGGCGTTCTTTTTTGTTCATGGCACTGTAGTCCACAGTGTCCTCTGCTACTTCTGCTTCATTAGCCTTGGTAATAGAAATAAGGTCACGAATTTCTTTCTTAATCGTTTGTGGAACAATACCATGCTCCTTATTATAGGCCATCTGGATTTCACGACGACGAGCTGTTTCATCCATGGCCTTCTGCATAGACTCTGTAATCTTATCCGCATACATGATAACGTGCCCCTCACTATTTCGGGCAGCACGTCCGATTGTTTGGATAAGTCCACGTTCGTTACGAAGGAAGCCTTCCTTATCAGCATCCAAAATAGCAACCAGACTAACTTCAGGAACGTCAATTCCCTCACGAAGAAGGTTAATCCCGATAAGAACATCAAAGACACCCAAACGTAGGTCACGGATAATCTCTGTACGCTCTAGAGTCTTAATGTCAGAGTGCATGTATTTGACCTTGACACCCATTTCCTTGAGATAGTCAGTCAAGTCTTCAGCCATCTTCTTAGTCAAAGTAGTTACAAAGACACGCTCGCCTTTTTCAGTTCGGGCATTGATTTCACCAAGGAGGTCATCCATTTGTCCCATGGTTGGACGCACTTCGACTTCTGGATCAAGGAGCCCTGTCGGACGGATGATTTGCTCAACGACAGTCTCAGTTTGCTCCATCTCATAGTCCCCTGGAGTGGCAGACACATAGACAATCTGATGAACATGACTCTCAAATTCTTCACGTCGAAGTGGACGGTTATCAAGCGCTGATGGCAAACGGAAACCGTAATCAACCAACATCTTCTTACGGGCCTGGTCTCCGTTATACATTCCCTTAATCTGACCCATGGTCATGTGACTTTCATCAATCATGATGAGGAAATCTTCTGGGAAGAAATCAAGCAAGGTGAAGGGTGGCTCGCCTTCTTTACGCCCATCCATGTGTCGTGAGTAGTTTTCAACACCATTGGTGTAACCCATCTCACGAAGCATTTCAACATCGTATTCTGTCCTTTGGCGGATACGTTGAGCCTCGATGAGCTTACCCTCAGCTTCAAATTGCTTAACCTGAGCTTCCATCTCTTCCATAATATTCTTAATGGCTTCTTCCATATGCTCTTCGTTGGTCATAAAGTGAGTCGCCGGGAAAAGAACAAGGTGCTCAACTTTACCGAGATTGCGTCCTGTCAAACTTTCAATCTCACAGATGCGGTCAATCTCATCACCAAAAAATTCGACACGAAAGGCATGTTCATCACGACTGGCAGGAAAAATTTCGACCACATCGCCACGCACACGGAATTTCCCACGTTGGAAATCAATATCGTTTCGCTCAAACTGGATATCAACTAGGTCATTTAGTAACTTATCTCGAGAAATCTCTTGGCCTGGACGAAGACTAACCGCTGAATCGGCATATTCTTTGGGCGAACCCAAACCGTAAATACAAGAAACAGAAGCCACAACGATAACATCATTACGCTCAAGGAGGGCCGATGTCGCTGAGTGACGGAGCTTATCAATTTCATCATTTACAGAGCTATCTTTTTCGATATAGGTATCCGATGACGGTACATAGGCCTCTGGCTGATAGAAATCATAGTAGGAAACGAAGTATTCTACAGCATTGTCTGGGAAGAACTCCTTGAACTCACCATAAAGCTGACCTGCCAAAGTTTTATTGTGGGCGATAACCAAGGTTGGTTTATTGACGCGCTGGATGACCTGACTCATGGTATAGGTCTTACCTGTCCCTGTCGCCCCCTTTAGAATTTGAGCCTTCTCACCACCTTCGATATTATCAACCAAGGTTTCGATGGCCTGAGGTTGATCCCCAGATGGTTCATATTTAGAAACCAAATGAAATTGGTTGTCTTCTTTTCTATCTATCATGATTTTTCCTTTCATTTATGTAATCATTCATCTCTTGGTCGGAGAAGATTTCTCCACTAGTGATGGGAATATGTATCATTCGTGTCTCAGCAACATATTTGCGCTTTCTTCGTGTCTGATAACCGAGTTTTTTGTCATAGGTAACAGCTGTCTCACCATTTTTGAAGAAGACAAGCAAAACCTGGTACCTCTTTTTATCATCAACTTCGGCATCATAGTCGAAGAGATGCTCAATACGTTTCAAAGAATATCTCACCGTCGAAGAGCGTTCAATATCCTCCATCCGTGTTGTCCAAGCTTTCTTGACAAATTCAATCTCGGATAAGGGAATGTCAAAGGTTTTCCGTCCAAATGCTTGGCCGTAGTAGGTCAAGAAATTGTCATCAAGTTCCAAGAGGTTACCATGACCTTTGAGATTTACGATACCGTCTATGAGAAGAATAATGCAAAATAAAAGCCAAAATAAAACAATGACAGCAAGAAACTGCTTGACTGGATTTTCACGGAGAGAACCTCTAATGAGCTCAGGACAAAGAATCCATAAAGACAAGACGGAAAATATAAGGCCAACCACTATTTTCAATTTCAACATGACCCTATCAAGCTTAACTATCATATTGTCTCCTCCAAGTGTTTCTTCTATTTTAACACAGAAGTAAAAAGACCGAGTCTTTGAACTCAGCCTTAAAAGTTTTCTTTCTTCAATTGTAATCGAAGAATGATGATACCTACCACCAGAACCACACAGGTAACGATATTACCTTCTAGGCCAAAGGCCCCACCAGACAACCAATCAGGTACACCTGATCTGGCCTGAAAGTGCAATAAGCTGCCGCCTGCATTCTGTCCACTAACTGACACGCCAACTAGATTTCCTTGCGCAAAGTTCCAAGCACCGTGGAGGGCAGCGACTCCCCAGATATTATCTGTCTTGAGCATGTAAAGAGCCATGAGAACACCCACTAGAACAATACTGATGAGAGACAAGGCGGTAACTCCTTGATTTCCCAAGTGTAGCATTGAAAAGAGAGAACTTGAAATAGCAATTCCCCAAGAAAGGTTCAATCTATTAGTCACCGTCTGAAGCAACCAACCACGTGTCACCAGTTCCTCGGTTCCACCTTGGATAAACCAGAAAGGTATTAGAGATAGTATATATAGGATTGTTCTCTGAGAAAAGTCCACTTTTACAAATTCTAACCCTCCAAGTAAATAAGTCCCAAGGAAACTAACTAACAAGAGTAGAGTCCCAAGTCCCCAACCCTTAAGCAAGTTCAACCAAATATGACCCTTAAAAAATCCTAGTGTACGAATGGGGCGTTTTTCAACAACTTTAACCCAGAAAAAGATAGCTAAGGCAGTAAAGACAAAGGTTCCCAACTGAAAATACAAGGTTGAAAATATTTTATAGTAAATCGAATGTATATCCTGGAACTGAATGTTGCCATTTAATACTAAGAACGAAAGAACAATAGCCATTGGAATTCCCACAACAATCCCTGATAGAAATCCACTTATAAGGAAATAACCAAAGGCAATAAAACAGGACAGCATAATCATCAGCCAACTTGGGACTTTATCATATCGACTGGTATATTTCTCAAGCATACGTTTCTTCATTTTTTTAGCTCCTGTAACAAATCTTACATGTATTCGATTACAGTGTAACTAATTGACACAAGCTTGTCAAATTCTTCTAAAAAAGCTCTCATAACTAACTGATTTTGTCATATTTTCTAACATAACACCTCTGGAAGTTTGATATCAAGGGCTTTTTTTGATAAAATGGGAAAGTATTTTATAAAGGAGAACTTTTTATAATGAAGAAAAAACTTCTGACACTCTTTTTGAGTGCCATGTCTGTTTTCTTTGTTTTCGGAGCTAAGGTATCTGCCGAGACTGTCTCAGTCGTTTCAGATACAGCCTATGCTCCATTTGAATTCAAAGATTCTGATCAGACCTATAAGGGTATCGACGTTGATATCATCAACGAAGTTGCCAAACGTAAGAATTGGGACGTTAACCAAACCTTCCCTGGTTTCGATGCCGCCGTTAACGCGGTTCAATCAGGACAAGCTGACTCCCTCATGGCCGGTACTACTGTTACCGACGCACGTAAGAAGGTCTTTACTTTCTCAGACACTTATTACGACACCTCAATTGTTATCTACACACGTAGTAGCGATAAAGTCAGCGACTACAAACAATTGAAGGGTAAAACAGTCGGTGTTAAAAACGGTACAGCTTCGCAAACTTGGCTTGATAAAAATGCTAGCAAATATGGTTTCACAGTTAAAACTTTTGACACTAGCGACTTGATGAACAACAGCTTGGATTCTGGTTCTGTTGACGCAGCTATGGACGACACACCAGTTGTTAAATACGCTATTGGTCAAGGAAAAGACTACGCTATCAACATTAAGCCTGAATCTATCGGTAGCTTCGCTTTCGCTGTTAAAAAAGGTGGAAAACACGAAAATCTTATCAAAGACTTCAACGAAGCTCTTAAGGAAATGAAGGAAGACGGCACCTACGACAAAATCATGAACAAATGGTTGGGTGACTCATCAAAATCTTCTTCATCAAAACCTTCAGCAGATCTTAAATTGACTGGTGATGCCAACGCAAAAGCCACTCCTGCTAAGGAAACCTACACTATCTCAATGGACTCATCTTTTGCTCCATTCGAATACCAAAATGGTTCAGGTAAATATGTAGGTATCGATGTCGATATCATCAATGCCATTGCTAAAAACCAAGGTTTCAATGTCAAATTGACAAACCCTGGTTTCGATGCATCACTTAATGCTGTACAATCTAGCCAAGCTGATGCCGTATTGGCTGGTATGACCATCACTGATGCTCGTAAACAAATCTTTGACTTCTCAGATCCTTACTACACATCAAACATTCGTTTGGCTGTAGCTAAAGGAAGTAAGGTTAAATCTTACAAGAATCTTAAAGGTAAGACTGTAGGAGCTAAAAATGGTACGTCATCTTACTCATGGTTGGAAGACCATGCTGGTGAATATGGCTTTACTGTTCGTGCTTACGATGAAGCTTCTACTATGTACGACAGCTTGAACTCTGGTTCAATCGATGCTCTTATGGATGATGAAGCCGTTCTTCTATACGCTATCCAACAAGGGCGTAACTTTACAACACCTATCGAAGGTATTGCTACTGGTGAAGTCGGCTTTGCTGTTAAAAAAGGTGCTAATCCTGAGTTGATTGAAATGTTCAACAATGGTTTGGCTGCTATCGTTAAAGATGGTACTTACGATAAGATTATCAATAAATACCTCGATAGCAACAAATCAAAAGAAGGAAGCACAAAAAAAGCTACCGATGAAACAACCATCGTAGGCTTGATTAAGAACAACTACAAACAACTTCTCCAAGGTCTTGGAATTACCCTTGGATTGACCCTTCTTTCATTTGCTATTGCCATGATTATCGGTGTTATCTTCGGTATGATGGCAGTTGCACCAAACAAGACACTTCGTGTGATTTCACAAGTCTTTGTTGACGTGGTTCGTGGTATCCCATTGATGATCGTTGCAGCCTTCATCTACTGGGGTATTCCTAACTTGATTGAAAATATCACTGGTCACCAGTCACCAATCAATGATTTTGTGGCAGCAACAATCGCCCTCTCACTTAACGGTGGTGCTTACATTGCCGAAATTGTACGTGGTGGTATCGAAGCTGTTCCTATTGGTCAGATGGAAGCCAGCCGAAGCTTGGGTGTTCCTTACAATACAACAATGCGTAAGGTCATCTTGCCACAGGCGGTTCGCTTGATGTTGCCAAACTTCATCAACCAATTTGTTATCTCATTGAAAGATACGACTATCGTATCAGCTATCGGTTTGGTTGAACTCTTCCAAACTGGTAAAATCATCATTGCTCGTAACTACCAATCATTCCGTATGTATGCGATCTTGGCCATCCTTTACTTGGTCATCATCACATGCTTGACGAAATTGGCTAAACGACTAGAAAAGAGACTTAAATAATGGCTGAATTGAAAATCGATGTGCAGGACTTGCACAAATCATACGGCGACAATGAAGTCCTTAAAGGCATTGACGCCAAATTCTACGAAGGTGACGTTGTATGTATCATCGGTCCTTCAGGTTCAGGTAAATCAACCTTCCTTCGTACGCTTAACCTACTTGAGACAGTGACATCTGGTAAAGTAGTCGTTGATGGCTATGAATTATCAGATCCTAAGACAGACCTTGACAAAGCCCGTGAAAATATCGGAATGGTCTTCCAACATTTCAACCTCTTCCCACACATGACAGTCCTTGAAAACGTAACATTTGCACCTGTTGAACTTGGACGTATGAACAAGGAAGAAGCTGATAAATTAGCTATGGATCTTCTTGATCGTGTTGGACTTGCTGACAAAGCCGATGCTACACCTGATAGCTTGTCAGGTGGGCAAAAGCAACGTGTGGCAATTGCACGTGGTTTGGCGATGAATCCTGACATCATGCTCTTTGACGAACCTACTTCTGCCCTTGACCCTGAGATGGTCGGAGACGTTCTTAACGTTATGAAAGAATTGGCAGAGCAAGGTATGACCATGATTATCGTTACTCACGAAATGGGATTTGCCCGTCAGGTTGCTAACCGTGTTATCTTTACTGCGGACGGTGAGTTCCTCGAAGATGGTACGCCAGATCAAATCTTCGATAACCCACAACACCCACGTTTGAAAGAATTCTTGGACAAGGTTCTAAACGCTTAATCATCACAACAGTTACTCTTGCTAGAGTAGCTGTTTTTGATTACCAATTTGGATAAGAAAAAAACAGAGCAAGTGCTAGACTTGCTCTGTTTCTTCATTTAATTCAGGGTGTTTTGCTGCTTCTTCCCTTGCCAAACGTTCACGCTCAAGACGGAGTTTTCGGTTAGGATTTAAGCGCGTAAAGAGTTCTTCAAGTTTCTTTGGATTCCAAACATCGGCCGCAGAAACAAAGTTCCCATCTTTATCCCTGAAGGATATCGGTTTATCTCCCATTGTAAACCTCTTATTTCAATATTTTTATATTTCACCGACTTTGCGCAGTTAGTGAGGTTGATAGGCAGAACGCCATAGCGGCTGCCGTAGACTATCAAGTGCTTGGCACTTAGAGAGTCTTTCATGGTCACGAAACGAAGGAAAGTCGGTCGATTATACCGACTTTACGCAGTTAGTGAGGTTGATAGGCAATCCGCCATAGCGGCTGCCGTAGACTATCAAGTGCTTCAGCACTTAGAGAGTCTTTCAACGTCAATCCACAAACTCAAATTCAAAGTTACCAATACGAACGATGTCGCCATCCTTAGCACCACGTTCACGAAGCGCTTCATCAACTCCCATACCACGCAATTGACGTGCAAATTTCATGATAGATTCGTCACGTTCCATGTTGGTCATAACAAAGAGTTTTTCAAGTTTCTCACCAGAAAGTACCCATGAGGCATCGTCGTCACGGCTAATTTCAAATGGACGTTCATCCTCGTTAAAGCCGTAGTAAACTTCTTCTTGTTCCATATCATCTTCGCTATAAAGCAAGAATTCGTCGGTCTCATCAAGCAATTTTGCAGTAGCTTCTAAGAGATTTTCCAAACCTTGGTGAGCCAAACTTGAAATTGGGAAAATTTGTGGCAACTCATCGAATTCATCGTAGTTAGCAGCCAATTTTTCCTTAAACTCTTTCAAGTTTTCCTCAGCCTCAGGCATGTCCATCTTATTAGCCACAATAATTTGTGGGCGTTCCATCAAGCGTAAGTTGTAAGTTTCCAACTCTTTATTGATCTGAAGATAATCCTCGTAAGGATCACGTCCTTCACTCGCTGACATATCAATCACATGGAGGATAACACGTGTACGCTCAATGTGGCGAAGGAACTGCGTTCCCAAACCAACACCCTGACTAGCCCCCTCAATCAATCCTGGAAGGTCAGCCATAGCAAAGCTCTCACCTGACTTAGTACGGACCATTCCCAAGTTAGGAACAATTGTCGTAAAGTGATAGGCACCAATCTTTGGTTTTGCTGCCGTTACCACACTGAGAATCGTTGATTTACCAACAGATGGGAAACCAACCAAACCAACATCAGCCAAAATCTTCAATTCCAATTGAAGTTCGCGTTCTTCACCTGGTTCACCATTTTCAGCGATTTCAGGAGCAGGGTTACGAGGTGTTGCAAAACGGATATTTCCTCGACCACCACGTCCACCGTGAGCAACGACAAACTCTTGGCCATCTTCAACCAAATCAGTAATAACTTTGCCAGTCTCAGCATCACGAACTGTCGTACCTGGCGGGATGCTAACGATGAGGTCTTCAGCACCTCGACCGTGCATTCCCTTGGTCATCCCTTTTTCGCCATTCTTAGCCTTGAATTTACGGTTATAACGGAAATCCATAAGGGTACGCAAGCCTTCGTCAACCTTGAAAATGACTGAGCCACCCTTACCACCGTCACCGCCCCAAGGACCGCCATTTGGCACATATTTTTCACGACGGAAAGCAACCATCCCATCGCCACCACGACCAGCTTTGACACTGATCTTGGCTGTATCTAAAAAC
>ERZ772805.2733-NODE-2733-length-10859-cov-61.269252_pt1 | contig 10859 bp, 6 predicted proteins | sample MGYA00511344_ERZ772805 | MGnify/ENA primary metagenome ERZ772805 (study PRJEB29015, sample SAMEA2737730) | human gut metagenome | biome: human gut; feature: human-associated habitat; material: faeces | place: China | collected 2012 ...
CTTCTTGACAACAGAGAAGCTCCTATGACGTTTGCCTTTTCTTTCAGTTCCGACAATACAATATCCGAATCCTTATACATTAAATTCAGCGTATATTTACGGACTGCCGAAATAACCGGAGGCAACAAATACTCTCCTACCTTCGAGAATTCTCCTCCGATAATTACCTGTTCCGGATTGAACACATTAATCAGGTCACCAATGTGACGTCCCAGTTTCGCGCCAATCTCTTCCACCAGCTCAATGGCCAGCACATCTTCACGGCGAACAGCAGAAATAATATCTGCTAAAGTTATTTCATCGATGGATTTCTCTTTCAGCAACACAGAGTTTTCTCCCTGACGCAAACGGGCAATAAACTTCCGATACAAAGCCGAGCAGGATACCTCCGTTTCAATACAGCCTTTCTTTCCGCAATAACAGATCTGCTGGTTATCATATCCGTAATTATGTCCAAACTCACCCGCAAAACCAGACATTCCCGAATACAGTTTACCGTCAATGATGATAGCGAGTCCCAACCCCCAGTTTACATTCACATAAATCAGGTTCTTCGGACATTTCTCCGAGCGCATGATATATTCTCCGTATGCCATTGCACGGCTATCGTTATCAATGCACACATTAATACCCAATCTTTCGGAGAACATCTCTGCCAAAGGTTTCTCACCAAAAGTCAGATGCGTATAGCTGCAGCCCGTTTCCGGATTTACTCGTCCGGTCATACCAATACAGATATTCAGAATCTTTGATTTGTCGCACGGAAGTTCATCGATAAATGTTTCTATTTCCTGACAGATATGTTCCAAACATTCCGGTGTATTTTCCAGCTTGAACGGAATTTCCATCTTGGTCTGAAGCACATCCCCCTTAAAGTTGATTGCCCCCAGGCTTAACGACTGTACCGCCATCGCTACCCCGATAAAATAGGCAGAATCCGCATTCAGTCCATACAAACTTGGATGACGACCTCCACTGGTTTCCAGTTTTCCACAATCGTTCACATATCCCTCCTTGCACATTTCATCCACAAACTTTGTCACGGTAGGCACACTTAGTCCCATCGATTTGGACAAATCTGTGATTGTAGTGCTTCCCGCATAAATCAGGTGCGTAATGATACGCTGCTTTACCAATGCACTTTTTACGCCTTTCTGTATATTCTTCAATAGAGTCTGACCCATATTTGTTATTTTTTATAGAAACATTTACAAATGTAGAATTTTTCTTTAAAAACTCATGCATAAAAAAACTATTTTTTTATTTGCCTTTCTGAGTAAGCTTTGATATATTTGCATGGAGTAAGAAAATTCTTATCACAAAGGAGAAAGAAACAAGTTAATTTAATTTCAATATTCAAAATTCTAACCACCATGAGATTAATCATTGAACCCGATTACAGTTCTCTGTCCAACTGGGCAGCAAACTATGTTGCAAAAAAAATCAACGCAGCTAATCCTACTAAAGAAAAACCGTTTGTATTAGGACTTCCCACAGGTTCATCTCCTCTGGGTATGTATAAGGCCCTGATTGAATTAAACAAGAAGGGAGTGGTATCATTCAAGAATGTAGTGACTTTCAATATGGACGAATACGTAGGCTTGCCGGAATCTCATCCTGAAAGCTACCATTCATTCATGTTCAATAACTTCTTTAATCATATTGACATCTGCAAGGAAAACATTCACATCCTGAACGGTAACGCAGCCGACCTGGAAGCTGAATGTGCCAACTATGAAAAAGAAATTGAAAAGTTCGGCGGCATCGACCTGTTCTTAGGAGGTATCGGTCCTGACGGTCACATTGCTTTCAACGAACCGGGCTCTTCACTGACTTCACGCACACGTGTGAAAACACTGACTACTGATACCATCATCGCTAACTCACGTTTCTTCGACAACGACGTGAACAAAGTGCCTAAGACAGCATTGACCGTAGGAGTTGGTACTGTACTTTCTGCTAAAGAAGTACTGATTATCTGTAACGGACATAACAAGGCACGTGCATTGCAGCATGCAGTAGAAGGCGGCATCACACAGATGTGGACTATCAGCGCATTGCAGATGCACCAGCACGGTATCATCGTATGTGACGAAGCAGCTACTGACGAACTGAAAGTTGGTACCTACAAGTACTTCAAAGATATTGAAAAAAACAACCTCTAATTCGCTGAATCATGAGAACCAATCTTAGCTCTCAAATTTCACTGAATCGCGTTTCCCCACGTTACTATCGTCCGGGAAACGCAGTAGAACGTTCTGTCCTGACACGACTGGAAAAAATCCCGACCAACATCTTCGAAACAAGCGAAGAAGGTGTGGTACAGATTGCCAATGAAATCGTCGCAAAGATACAGGACAGACAGCGTGAAGGAAAATTCTGTACCATTGCCATAGGTACAGGTGCTTCCCTGCGTCCGCTGTTCACCGAACTGATTCGGAAACACAAGGATGAAGGCGTAAGTTTCCGCAACGTGGTATTCTTCAACCTGTATGAATATTATCCGCTGACCGAAGGTGCTGGAAGCAGTTTCAGCCACCTGAACAAGCTTTTCCTTTCACAGATAGACATTGACCGCCAGAATATCTTTACAATGGACGGTAGCATCCCTCAGGAAGCCATCATCGAACACTGCCGTTTGTACGAACAGCGTATACAGACCTTTGGAGGTCTTGATATGGTTATCATGGGAATCGGACGTGAAGGAAACATCGGTATGAACGAACCTGGTTCACATGCCAGCTCTACTACCCGCCTGATTTTGATTGATGCAACTTCTCGTTCTGAAGCTGCACATAATATCGGTGTAGACAATCTTCCTCCCTGCTCCATCACCATGGGTATCAATACCATTATGGGAGCCAGAAAAGTTTATATGCTGGCCTGGGGTGAAGACAAAGCTGACATCATCCGAAGTGCAGTGGAAGACAAGGTAAGTGATACACTGCCGGCATCTTACCTGCAGCTTCATGCCAACACTTCTGTTTGCGTAGACCTGGCTGCGGCAGCTCATCTGACTCGTATTCAGCGTCCATGGCTGGTAACCAGCTGCGAATGGAACGACAAACTGGTAAGAAGTGCCATCGTATGGTTGTGTACTACACTGAACAAGCCTATTCTGAAACTGACCAACAAGGACTATAATGAAAACGGCTTGAGCGAACTGCTGGCTCTTTACGGCTCTGCCTACAATGCCAACATCAAGGTATTCAACGACCTGCAGCACACCATTACCGGATGGCCGGGTGGTAAACCGAATGCCGATGATACTTATCGTCCGGAACGTGCCAAACCGTTCCCGAAACGTGTGGTGGTATTCTCTCCGCATCCGGATGACGATGTAATCTCCATGGGAGGTACACTGCGCCGTCTCGTTCAGCAGGGACATGAAGTACACGTGGCTTACGAAACTTCCGGAAACATTGCCGTAGGCGATGAAGAAGTAGTACGTTTCATGCATTTCATCAACGGTTTTAACCAGTTGTTCGAAAATAGTGAAGACAAGGTTATCAGCGACAAATATGCTGAAATCAAACAGTTCTTCTCTACCAAGAAAGAAGGCGACATGGATACACGCGACATCCTGACCATCAAAGGTCTGATTCGTCGTGGTGAAGCTCGTACTGCTTGTACATTCAACCGTATTCCGCTCAGCCGCTGTCACTTCCTTGACCTTCCGTTCTATGAAACCGGAAAGATTGAAAAGAACCCGATCAGCGAGGCCGACGTAGAAATCGTGCTCAACCTGCTCCGCGAAGTGAAACCTCATCAGATTTATGTAGCCGGCGACTTGGCCGACCCGCATGGTACTCACCGCGTATGTACGGACGCTGTTTTTGCCGCTATCGATGAAGAAAAGAATGCCGGTGCAGAATGGCTGAAAGACTGCCGCATCTGGATGTACCGTGGTGCATGGGCAGAATGGGAAATCGAAAACATCGAAATGGCCGTACCGTTGAGTCCGGAAGAACTTCGTGCAAAACGTAACTCTATCCTGAAACACCAGTCTCAGATGGAAAGCGCACCGTTCCTGGGCAATGACGAACGTCTGTTCTGGCAGAGAAGTGAAGACCGCAACCGCGGAACTGCTTCACTTTACGACCAGTTAGGTCTGGCTTGCTATGAAGCTATGGAAGCATTTGTAGAATATAAACCTATTTAAGTGCATATCACATTTTAAGCCAAAAGACACAGAAACGCAGAAGTTCACCCCGAAAGGAAGAACTTCTCGTTTCCGTGTCTTTTTTATTTCTGTATTTACCAAATCTTTTTACCTGCATGAAAAAACTACTCATTCCCGCATTTGCATTTTGGCTCAGTTGCCTCTTCCCGTCGTGTACCTCGACTTCTCCCAACCATTTTCTGAAAGAAGCCGACTACCGCAACAAAGTGGAAGCTGATTTCGGACAGAAGAAGGAGATTCTCAACCGGGGAAATCTTTTTGACATCTTCAATGAAGACATGTCGCTGGAGGAACGGGAAGCCATGATGTTCCTGTATGCCTACATGACTCCGGGCGATATTTCCGACTATTCCGGAGAATTCTACCTGAAAAATGTACGTCTGGCACTTCAGAACCGAAAAGAGACTTCATGGGGAGCCGGAATTCCCGACATGATATTCCGCCACTTTGTACTCCCTGTCAGAGTAAACAACGAAAACCTGGATAATGCACGCGAAGTGTTCCGCCAGGAACTGATGCCGCGTGTGGAAAAACTATCCATGTACGATGCCGTGCTGGAAGTAAACCACTGGTGCCATGAAAAAGTAATCTATACCCCGACCGACATCCGTACCAGTGCCCCGATGGCTACTGTGAAAACGGCTTACGGACGTTGCGGTGAAGAATCGACCTTCCTGGTAGTCGCTCTCCGTGCCGTAGGTATCCCTGCCCGTCAGGTGTACACCCCGCGCTGGGCACATACTGACGACAACCATGCCTGGGTAGAAGCCTGGGTGGACGGCAAATGGTACTTCCTTGGTGCCTGCGAACCGGAACCGGTACTGAACTTAGGATGGTTCAATGCTCCTGCCAGCAGAGGTATGCTGATGCACACCAAAGTATTCGGTGCATACGACGGACCGGAAGAAGTGATGAAAACCACTGCCAACTATACGGAAATCAACATCATCGACAACTACGGACAGAGTGCCCCCGTCACTGTCACGGTGGTAGATGCTCAGGGTAAGGCCGTAGAAGGTGCACACGTAGAGTTCAAGATTTACAATTACGCTGAATTCTTCACCGTAGCCAACAAAACGACCGACGCACAAGGAAAAGCATCACTTTCTGCCGGATTGGGCGACATGGTAGTCTACGCTTCGGCAAATGACCACTTCGGCTTGCAGAAAGTTTCTTTCGGAAAAGATAAAGAAGTCACATTAACGCTTTCTCACCGTCCGGGAGATGTATTTACCGATACCTTGCACATTGTGCCACCGGCTGAAAAAGCCAACTTCCCGGAAGTGACCGATGCACAGCGTAAGGAAAACAACCGGCGTATGGCTCAGGAAGATTCTATCCGCAATGCTTACGTAGCCAGCTTCCCCACCGAAGAAAAGGCCAAGGCTTTTGCAGAAGGACTGAAACTGGATGTGAACCAAACAAGCACATACATTCTGAAATCCAGAGGAAACCATGCGGACATCATGCAGTTCCTGTCGAATGCTGCGGAAAAGGGACAGGGTGCCCGTGCATTGGAATTGCTCAGCACACTGGCTGATAAAGACCTGCGCGACACACCTTGCAGCATTCTGGAAGACCATTTGTATGCTACCGATGCGAAAGCTGACGTAAAAGAAGTGCTTGCACCGCGTATTGCCACTGAAATGCTGACTCCTTACCGTACCTACCTGCAGAAAGCCTTGTCTGCCGAACTAGCCGCACAAATCAAAGCTGACCCGCAAGTGCTCATGAAATGGTGTAAGGACAGCCTGTCTATCCGCAACGACCTGAGTACGATATTCACCATTACCTCACCCGAAGGTGTATGGCGCAGCCGTGTAACCGACTCACAGTCCAGAGACATTTTCTTCGTAGCTGCTGCCCGTAGCTTAGGTATCCCCGCCTGGAAGGATGAAGTAAACGGTAACATCTGCTACCGCCTCAACGGAAAACCGGTATTGGTGGACTTTGAAAGTTCAGAAGGTGGAAGTCTGTCGGAAGGTGTATTGAAAGCTACTTACCAGGCTATTCCTCGACTGGACAATCCGAAATATTACACTCACTTCACCCTGTCGAAGTATGACAACGGCACATTCCAGTTGCAGAACCATCCGGAAGATGCCAGCTGGGCTTCTCTGCTGAAAAACGGAAGCAGCATGTCGACCGGTTATTATATGATGGTAACGGGTAGCCGTATGGCCAACGGAGGCGTATTGAGCCAGGTTTCATTCTTCTCTGTCGACAAAGGAAAGACCACGGTGACTCCTCTCTGCATGCGCAACAATACGGAAGAAGTACGTGTCATCGGCAGCTTCAATTCCGAAGCACTCTACACCCGTCCGGGCACCGATGAACAAGTATCTGTCCTCAACACTACCGGAAGAGGATATTACATTGTCGGCGTATTGGGCGTAGGTCAGGAACCGACCAATCATGCCCTGAAAGACATCGAAGTAAAGAAAGCGGAATTTGAGAAATGGGGACGTACGATTGTACTGCTTTTCACTGACGAAGCAGCCTATAAGAAATTCGACCGCAAGGAATTCCCCAACCTTCCGTCGAACGTAGTGTTCGGTATAGACAAAGACGGAAGCATTCTGAAAATGATTGCTGAAAATATGAAGCTGGGCAGCAAACCCACCCTGCCGGTGATTATCCTGGGCGATACGTTCAACCGTGTAGTCTTCGAATCACACGGATACACCATCGGCATGGGCGAGCAACTGCTCCATGTTATCCACGGACTGTAAGCGCCTCAATGGTGCGACGCACCTTGTCGGGAGTCGTGACCGGATGAGCATATTCATCCATATCCGTACCTCCCATCGACAAAGCCGGATTGCGAAGAAGCATCCGGCTTTCTTTTTGTTCGCGTGCCGAAAAATGGAACTCACCGGCTCCCGTCACACGGGCCAGTTCCGCAATGTTATGTTCGTTCACTCCGCAGCCCGGCATGATGATAATGCGGTCGCCCGCCTGCTTCACCAGTTCAGCCAGCAAAGGTGCCCCTTCCATGGCCGTAGGCATCTGGCCAGAAGTCAGCACACGGTTCACCCCCATGCCTATCAGTTCTTCAAGTGCCTCACGGGGAGATTTGACATAATCAAATGCACGGTGGAAAGTCACCGAAAGTCCTTTGGAAGCTTCCATCAGACGCTGCATGGCCGGCTTGTCCAGCTCGCCTTCCGGTGTAAGGCAACCGAACACCACTCCATCAGCTCCCGCCTGACGGGCAGCCCGAATATCTTCTTCCATAATCTCCAGTTCAGAAGGCGTGTACAGAAAATCTCCTCCACGCGGACGGATAATGACATGCAGACGGATGTCAATCAACTTACGGGCCACTTTTATCTCGCCCAACGACGGAGTAGTTCCACCTTCCGGCATGCCGGCACACAATTCTACCCGATGAGCACCTCCCTGCTGGGCAGCCACGCAACTCTCTGCAGAGTTCGCACAAATTTCAAACATGTAGTTTTTCATCTCTCAGTCAACTTTAAACAGTGATTTTTTTCACCCTCAGAAAAGGCCTTTGCATTTACCGGAAAACGCTTTGACGCTTCAATCAAAACGCAAGTACGTTTTACTTAAAACACAAGTGCGTTTTACATGAAACGCAAGTACGTTTTATATCAAACGCAAAGGCGTTTTAGCACAAACGTAGGAGCGTTTTTTCCGAAAGTACAAATCGCGATGTCTGAAGGCTGGTATCTATAAACAAAAAAGCTTATTAAACCGTTCTTTTTCAGTCTAATAAGCTTTATGTACGCCCGTGGGGAGTCGAACCCCAATCGAAGGAACCGGAATCCTTTATTCTATCCATTGAACTACGGGCGCAAATATCAATAAGCACACTTTCCAACGTCCTTTTTTGAGAAAGGATATTTCGAAAGCGTGACAAAAATACAATTATTCGGTCTTTTCTCCTAATTTTTTCCTGAAAAAATAGGGAGTGAAAACTAAAATAGTTTTACTCTTACACGCCTATACGACCTCACACATCAGAACTGGAAGTAGATAAACGGCTGAATATCGCTGCTTTTCACCTGAATGACCAGATAAATCAGCGCAATCATTATCAGTGCCTGGGCTATGAGCGGCATACGCACCATGCCCCGGCTGCACGCATTCTGCCAGCTGTCGGGACAGAAATGAAGCAAGAAGCCTACTCCCATCAATGCAAACACTTTCCAGTAGCCCGTCAAAAGCTGCTCCAGCAATTCCGGATGGAAGGCTGTAAATATCTGGCGAATCATGGTCACCGAAGCCTCAAACGTGGAGTTTCGGAAGAATATCCAGCAGAAGCATACAAAATGGAAAGTCAATACCACAGCAAAGAATTTACGTATTCCTCGGCTGCGATATTGTTTGGGCCGACCCAATAGGTTACGGAAAAACTTATGTAAGGCCAATGCCACTCCGTGCAATCCGCCCCACACCACAAAGTTCCACGAAGCACCGTGCCACAAACCACCTAAAAGCATGGTCAGTATCAGGTTGATGTAGGTACGGATTTTTCCCTTTCGGTTACCGCCCAGGGAAATATACAGATAGTCGCGCAACCAGGTAGACAAGGAGATGTGCCAGCGATGCCAGAAATCGGTCACACTGTCCGCCTTATAAGGCGAATCAAAGTTGGGAGGGAAATGGAATCCCAGCAGCAGGGCAAGTCCGATAGCCATGTCACTGTAGCCCGAAAAGTCACAGTATATCTGCAAGGCATATCCGTAAATCCCAAACAGGTTTTCCAGTCCGGAATACAATCCCGGATTGTCGAAAATACGCTCCACGAAGTTCACGCTGATGTAGTCCGAAATCACCGCCTTCTTGAACAAACCGCTCACGATAAAGAAGATGCCCTGACCGAACATCTCGGACGTGACGGACAAGGGCCGGCGGATTTGCGGAATGAAATCGCGGGCACGCACGATAGGTCCTGCCACCAGCTGCGGGAAGAAAGACACATAGAAAGCATAATCCAGCAGACTGGACAAGGGTTTCAAATCACGCCGGTACACGTCGATGGTATAGCTCAGCGACTGGAAGGTAAAGAAAGAAATCCCTACCGGAAGGAATATGTCCAGCGGCTCGAACCGTCCGTTCCACAACGGAGCCAGCATTTCGTAAAAGAAATTGGTGTACTTGAAATAACATAGCAGCCCGAGGTTGATACACAAGCTGCACACCACCAGCATCTTCCGCTTCCAGTGCTCCACCGTCATCTCCATCCTGCGCGCCAGCAGGAAGTCGGACACCGTGACAATGCCCAGCAGGAAGAAATAGGTTCCGCTGCTTTTATAATAGAAATAATAAGAAAACAAGGTGACAAACAGCAGGCGTGCCGTAGTCCGTTTCTGCAAAAGCAGATACACCAGGCTGAATCCGAGAAAAAGAAGCAGGAAGAAGCCGCTGCTGAAAATCATCGGCTGCGCCGCATCGTATGTCAATACCTCTTTCAGTCTGTCCAAGTCAATTCCAAGTTCCGTCCAGTTGAGTTTCCACATAATTGTTGTATGATTTGATAATCGCTTCGTGTAATAATAGTCCCTGCAAAATATATCCTTCCTGCGTGAAATGAATCTTGTCACGCTGGAAATAGTTTCCATTACTCCAGTTCAGACAAGCATAACGTTCACCTCCTACCACGTGATACATATCCCATATAGCGAGTTTCCGCGAAGCCGCATAATCCAGTTCTGTCTTTACCACTAATTTCGTACGAGGATTGATTACTCTTGCGCCCCGTCGGCCATTGCGGACATACGCTCCGGGAGGAGTGGTCAGCAGATATACCGCCTGCGGACATCCTTTCTTCAATTCTTCTAACAGATTATCCATCTGTGCCAAGTGCTCCGCCGAAAAATAACGGCGACCATGCGCTTCATTGGTGCCGAACGAAAGAATAACCAGGTCCGGATTCAGTTCGATAATCTGACGAATATTCTCAGGTGTAGCAAAAGAAGCACAAGTCGCTCCGTTTACTCCTACTATGTGATACACAATTCCTGCGGCCCCCGTTTCCTGCGCCAGTCCCGAAGTACGGTAACTCACCTGCATATCGAGCACGGCCTCCCGTCCGAAATCGTCTTCCAGCTGACGCCGTACAATATAAGGATACACATGCCCCCGCACATGAGAATCGCCGATGTGCACGATACGTAACGGACGGTCGAGCACGGAAAGCTTCTGCCAGAAAGGCTCCAGTTCATGCGTAGGGTCTGTAATCGTATTCTCAGTTGTTCCCTTAAAGCCGGCAGGCATCGGATTGCTGACTTCCACAAAGCGCATCAGCTGCTGCATGGCCTCGCTGTCGGACACATGACCGGAATGACGGTCCGGACGCGACTTCTCCGGCAACACATCCTGCGCTAAAAGCGGCAATGCCCCCAAAAGGAATCCGAAGAATATCCTCCAAAAACGTATCTCACTCCATTTCATAAGCTTTTCGTTTTTCGTACTGTTCCTTGCCGTACATCAACGTTTCAAACAAAAGTCCGGCAATGTGCTTTCCTCCCCTGAAATTGATGTGAGTATAGTCATAATTGGCCATCTGAGGCTTGTGGTTCACCATCTCTACCATACTACCTTCTCCTCCCATGGCTTCGAACATATTCCAGAATGCCACACCCGTTTCTGCCGCAAGTGCCTGCTGGTAACGAATCAGGCGCTTCACCCCCGGCATGGTACGCAATTC
>ERZ772805.2748-NODE-2748-length-10834-cov-4.123203_pt1 | contig 10834 bp, 8 predicted proteins | sample MGYA00511344_ERZ772805 | MGnify/ENA primary metagenome ERZ772805 (study PRJEB29015, sample SAMEA2737730) | human gut metagenome | biome: human gut; feature: human-associated habitat; material: faeces | place: China | collected 2012 ...
TGGTGTAGGATAGCAGATAATCTTCAATTTTAAATCCACGAGGAGAAATACTCTTTCTGATATATTAAAGATATGAACAGGTCTCAATCAGATTTTATACTCTTCTATCTTTCTATACAACGTAGTAAGTCCAATTTTCAGCAAACGGGCAGTTTCCGTTTTATTTCCCTTAGTGTATTCCAAAACACGGGCAATATGTCTTCGTTCCATTGCCGCCAGTTCAAAGCCCTCCGCACTATCGTCCGAACATTCGTAATGAGTATTTTGAATTTCCAAAGGTAAATCGCAAATATCCAACCGCCCACCTTCGCAGACAATCAGGCTACGCTCGATAACATTTCGCAATTCGCGGATATTTCCTTTCCAAGACTGTTTCTCCAAAGCCTCCAGAAAAGCGGGAGTCATCTCACTAATGGAATACGAAAGTTTCTCGGAAAAGCTCTTTGCAAAGGCAGTGGCAAGAATTCTGATATCACCGGTACGTTCGCGAAGCGAAGGAAGATGCACCTGAAAAACCGAAAGACGATAAAACAAGTCCTCACGGAAATGCCCGGCTTTGATCTCCTCCTGCAGGTTGCGGTTGGTAGCAGCAATGATACGCACATTGACTCTTGTCGGCTTGGTATCACCGATCTTTATATATTCTCCTGTTTCAAGGATACGCAGTAACTTTGCCTGCAATTCGAAAGCCATCTCTCCGATTTCATCCAGAAAGATCGTTCCGTTATTGGCCTCTTCAAAAAGCCCTTTCTTATCTTTCAACGCACCGGTAAACGAACCTGCCTTATGTCCGAACATCTCGCTTTCGAGCAGTTCTTTGCTGAAAGACGAACAGTTGACCGCCACAAAATTCTGTTTGCTCCGCTTGCTGTTATAATGTATAGCCTGCGCAAAGACCTCCTTTCCTGTTCCGGTTTCTCCCGTCAGCAATACGGGAACATCTGTCACAGACACCTTCTGCGCCAAAGACACCGACTCTTTCAGCACTTTTGACTCCCCCAGGATAGAATCGAACGAGTACATTTGCCCGACCTTCTTTTCCAGTTTTTCGAGACGGACATTCATTTTTGCTTTCTCTACGGCACGACTAATGAGAGGGATAATCTTGTTATTATCATCTCCTTTCGTTATATAATCAAACGCACCGTTTTTGATAGCCTGCACCCCGTCGGGAATATTGCCGTGAGCAGTAAGAAGAATCACTTCCACATTGGGAGCTATTTTTTTGATATTCAAAACCAGATCCACTCCGTTTCCATCAGGAAGAAAAACATCACATAAAGCTACGTCGGGCGATTGAATTTCCAGTTGTTTGATGGCAGTTTTGCAATCACCTGCCTGACACACTTCATAGCCCTCAAGTTCCAGCATACGAGCTAAAAGGCTGCGAATCTGGACTTCATCGTCAATAATAAGAATTTTATTCATACAAATTGTCTACATTAATATAGAAGAATGAAAAACAGGGTGCGCAAATATAGTTTTTTTATCTGAATCCATGAACATTTCTTCGCCCCTGTTTGTTATTTCCACAGGAAACTATTTACACTATAAACAGATGAAAATAATTATTATTGGGGGAGTTGCAGGAGGAGCCACCACTGCTGCCCGAATCAGACGAGTAGATGAAACAGCAGAAATTATCCTTTTGGAAAAAGGAAAGTATATATCATACGCCAATTGCGGCCTTCCTTATTATATAGGAGGAGTGATAGAGGAACGGGATAAATTGTTCGTGCAAACGCCCGAAGCCTTCTCTACACGCTTCCGTGTAGATGTACGTACAGAAAACGAAGCGATTTTTATTGACCGGAAAAGAAAGACAGTGACCATCCGGCAAAGCAGTGAAGACACTTATGAGGAGAGCTACGATAAATTAGTCATCTCCACCGGAGCTTCCCCGGTGCGTCCTCCTCTTCCGGGAATCGACCTTAGCGGAATCTTCACGTTAAGGAATGTCACCGACACGGATCGGATCAAAGAATATATCAAGAGCCACGCTCCGCGAAAAGCCGTTATCGTAGGAGCCGGATTTATCGGTCTGGAAATGGCGGAAAACTTACATACACAGGGAGCGAAAGTGTCGATTGTGGAAATGGGCAATCAAGTGATGGCTCCTATCGACTTCTCGATGGCATCGCTCGTCCACCAGCACTTGATGGATAAAGGAGTCAATCTTTATCTGGAACAAGCCGTCGCCTCTTTTAGCCGGGAGGGAAAAGGGTTGAAAGTAACGTTCAAAAATGGTCAGTCCATTTCTGCCGATATCGTTATCCTGTCGATCGGAGTACGCCCGGAAACCAGTCTGGCACGAGCTGCCGAACTGACTATCGGCCCTGCAGGAGGTATTGCCGTGAATGATTACCTGCAAACGTCTGATGAATCGATTTATGCCATCGGTGACGCAATCGAGTTCCGCCATCCGATCACCGGAAAACCCTGGCTCAACTATCTTGCCGGACCTGCCAACCGTCAGGGACGCATCGTTGCAGACAACGTTCTCGGGGCAAAAATACCTTACGAAGGTTCTATCGGCACTTCAATCGCAAAAGTTTTCGACATGACCGTTGCTTCAACCGGTTTACCCGGCAAGCGCCTGCGCCAGGAAGAGATAGATTATATGTCATCTACCATCCATCCCGCCTCTCATGCCGGCTACTATCCGGATGCCATGCCGATGAGTATCAAAATCACTTTCGACAAAAAGACGGGAAGATTGTACGGCGGGCAAATCGTCGGTTACGACGGAGTGGACAAACGGATTGACGAACTCGCGCTTGTCATCAAACACGAGGGAACGATCTACGACCAGATGAAAGTGGAACAAGCGTATGCTCCTCCGTTCTCTTCGGCCAAAGATCCGGTAGCACTGGCAGGATATGTAGCGGAAGACATCATTACCGGCAAAACCAATCCGGTATATTGGAGAGAGTTGCGGGACATTGAAATGGAAAATAAGTTCCTGCTGGATGTCCGCACCCCGGACGAATATTCTTTAGGCAGCTTACCGGGTGCCGTGAATATTCCGCTGGATGAGCTTCGTGACCGGCTGGCCGAACTGCCGAAAGATAAAATGATTTATACCTTCTGCGCTGTCGGACTACGGGGCTATCTTGCCTACCGGATATTGACTCAACATGAATTTGACAAGGTGCGTAATCTCTCGGGAGGACTGAAGACTTATCGAGCCGCCACTGCTCCGATTATCATACGCGAAGAAAATGGAAATGAAATAGACGAATCACCCGAACAACAGGGAGGTAGTCCCCAAGTTGGGCAACCTGCGGTTGCTAAGGTTTCGGATACCACGGTTACTGCCACTGCTGCCGTCACCGCCGATGCTCTTGCAAACCCCGCTAAAACAGTTCGGGTAGACGCCTGCGGGTTACAATGTCCCGGCCCGATTTTGAAAATGAAAAAAACAATGGATACACTGGCTTCAGGCGAACGGGTGGAAATCACCTCAACCGATCCGGGATTTCCGCGTGACGCCGCCGCATGGTGCAGTTCAACGGGCAATCAACTGATTTCGAAAGACAGCTCCGGAGGAAAATCTGTTGTTGTCATAGAAAAAGGAGAACCAAAATCGTGCAATATTGTTACTTCATGTGAGGGCAAAGGAAAAACCTTTATCATGTTTAGTGATGATTTGGATAAAGCTTTGGCCACTTTTGTACTAGCAAACGGCGCAGCAGCTACGGGGCAGAAAGTCACCATCTTCTTTACGTTCTGGGGACTGAACGTCATCAAGAAGTTGCACAAACCGGAAACCGAAAAGGATATTTTCGGAAAAATGTTTGGCATGATGCTGCCTTCCAGCTCCAAAAAGCTGAAACTTTCTAAGATGAGTATGGGCGGAATAGGCGGAAAAATGATGCGGTATATCATGAACAAAAAAGGGATTGATTCACTGGAATCCCTGCGCCAGCAAGCGCTGGAAAACGGTGTGGAATTTATTGCTTGCCAGATGTCAATGGACGTGATGGGAGTCAAACAAGAAGAACTCCTGGACGAGGTGACCATTGGCGGCGTAGCAACGTATATGGAACGGGCGGATAACGCAAACGTTAATCTATTTATTTAAAAAATGAACAAATGAAATATTTAAATAAGGTATGAAAACAATATGTGCAATGCGTGATGTATTCAAAGCAATGGGAAACTTTGAAACAGCATTTGAAAAAATGTACCAGATAACGCTTAATGAAGCAATGATATTGTGTGCCCTTAAAGAGGCTTCGGACAAAGTGACGGCTACCAACCTGTCTAAACAAACCGAACTAAGCCCCTCACACACATCCAAAATGCTGCGGATACTGGAAGAAAAAGGACTAATCGTCCGATCACTCGGAAGTGAAGACCGGAGACAGATGTATTTCCATCTGACTCAATTGGGTAAACAACGGGTAACTGAACTGGAACTTGATAAGGTAGAGATACCCGATCTACTTAAACCCCTGTTTAAATAAACGGATTTTCAAACAATTATCTGTAAATAATGAACGGTGAGCAAACTCCCTGATAATAGGGCAGAGCGCTCACCGTTTTTCTTTCCGCCGGGCCAAAGAAATATGTTAATTTTCCGGCAAAAGAAATTTCCACGCGAACCTTTTTCCACCTTTCTTGTTGTTTGTATCAAAAGCCCAAGGTACCTGGGCGCGATTTTTATATAACCTAAACATTATAAAAGATATGAAGAAATTAATTCCTATTTTATTGGCGGTCTTTGCACTCGCTTCATGTGAAAAAGACCCGGACATGGGTAAACTGGATGACAATTATCTGGTATACACTAACTACGACAAGAAAGCCGATTTCAAAGTTCCTACATTCTATCTGGCACCACAGATTCTGGTCATCAGTGATAGTAAAGAACCGGAATATCTCGAAGGTGAAGGCGCAGAACAAATTCTGGCAGCTTATACAGACAATATGGAAGCTAGAGGTTACGAAGCAGCAGCTGACCAGGAAAGCGCAGATCTTGGTATCCAAGTGAGCTACATCGCAAGTACTTATTATTTCACCAGCTACACACAACCTGAATGGTGGTGGGGTTATCCCGGATACTGGGGACCTGGCTACTGGGGTGGCAACTGGGGTGGTGGATGGTACTACCCGTATGCAGTAACTTATAGTTATAGCACCAACTCCTTCCTGACAGAAATGGTGAACTTGAAAGCCGAACAGGGAGACAGTAAAAAACTGCCTGTTGTATGGACAAGTTATCTGACCGGATTTGAAACTGGTTCCAAAGCTATCAACCGTACTCTTGCAGTAGAAGCTGTCAACCAGTCATTTACACAGTCACCTTATCTTACTAACAAATAAACAACTACAACTGTTATGAAAACAAGAAAAAATATATACTTCAAGGTAGTAGCCTTGGCGGCTATTGCCATCGCCTTCGCCATGCCGGCTAAGGCACAGCTATCGGACAATGGATATGCAAATATCGACTGGCAGTTCAACGCTCCGCTAAGTAACAATTTTGCTGATAAAGCAAGCGGTTGGGGTATGAACTTCGAAGGTGGTTATTTCGTGACTCCTAACATCGGTTTGGGTCTTTTCCTCAACTATCACAGCAACCACGAATATGTAGGTCGCGAAACCTTCCAAATGGGCGCCGGTGAAGTGACTACCGATCAGCAACATACCATTTTCCAATTGCCTTTCGGTGCTGCTGCACGTTACCAGTGGAATCGCGGTGGAGCCTTTCAACCATACGTCAGTGCTAAATTAGGTGCTGAATATGCTAAAATCCGCTCTAATTTCAGCATGCTGGAAGCAAGAGAAAACAGTTGGGGATTCTATGCTTCTCCTGAAGTAGGTATCAATGTATTCCCATGGGTTTACGGACCGGGTTTGCACTTTGCTTTGTACTACAGCTATGGTACCAACAAGGCTGACGTACTGCATTACAGTGTAGATGGATTGAGCAACTTCGGCTTCCGCCTGGGTGTATCCTTCTAAGACTGGCTGACAACTATCAGAATATTACGTTAATAATAAAAAAGGTAAAAGGTAGCTTTTAATATAGGCACCTTTTACCTTTCTTTTTTTATTTTTTCTTCATCGCATCATAAATAGCTCCCTGTATTCGCTCACGAATGTGCAGTTGGTTCAGTTTGCGATTTGTTACATCCGGATAAATCCGGTTGCTAAGGAATACATAAACCAGTTCATTGACCGGATCTACCCATGCACATGTACCGGTAAAGCCGGTATGACCGTACACTTCGGCAGGTGCAGCAGGAGCACAATTTCCTTTCTTCGGATCATCAGCATCCGGTTTGTCAAAGCCCAAGCCACGCCGGCTGATCTTTGAAGTTTCCGTAGTAAACAACTGACAGGTTTCTTTGCTTAGATAGCGTTGACCATCTATTTCTCCTCCATTCAGCAACATCTGATAAACGCGGGCTACATCACGGGCAGTAGAGAAAAGTCCGGCATTTCCGGCCAATCCGCCAAAGAAAGCGGAAGCCTCATCATGCACAAATCCCTGCAAAGTCTCTTTACGCAAGAAACGGTCTTTGTTGGAAGGGACAATTTCCGATTTGGCAAAACGGCGTAAAGGCAAGTAGCCTGTATGCTCCAACCCCATCGGTTCGTAAAACTCACGTTGCAGATAAGCTTCCATAGGCATACCGGCCAGTTGTTCTACCAACATGCCCAACATAATAAATCCGACATCACTATATACATAGCGCTTCTGCTTTAACGGAGCTTCTATTATTTTCTCTTCCATCACCTTTCGGAAGGAACGGTTTAGCCACAAACTATCGCAGATTTGAACAGTGTAATCACCAGTCTTGACGGGAGAGACGTATTCACTTTTGAAATTGAACTTCGGATTCGCCCATGAAGTTGTTCCCAACTGTAACGGATGATGCGCGTCTTTGCGTGCGCTGAACAATCTTCCGTCATAACTATCTTTATCAATGGTTTCTTGGTAGAAAGGAATCCAGGAAGGTAAACCGGACTGATGATACAGGATTTCCTGAATCGTTATATCTTTCTTATCAGTACGTTGCAAAAACGGTAAATGATCCGAAATCTTATCTGTCAGATTGAAACGTCCCTTATCGTAGAGTTTCATGATGGCAAGCAAAGTGCCCGTCGTCTTTGATAGGGAAGCCAAATCGTAGATACTGGTAGATTCGACACGCGGACTTCCTTTACCCGCATAAGTGCCGAAAGATTTGTCGAACATGATATGCCCGTTTTTCAACACTACCACCTGGCAACCGGGATAAGCTCCCTGACGAATACCGTCTAATGCGATAGAATCGATGCGTTTCAGATGAGTGGAAGAAAGCCCATATTCTTCCGGCACGAAATGCAATGGCGTCTTGGGGGTAATGGTCACTCCTGCTCCCGTTGGAAACAGTTCTCCCAAGCTTGCCGACAACTGTCCGTCTGCGGATGCCTTGGCAAATAACACATCTGCGACCTGACGCTGCACGTCTACATTATAACTATGTCCCAACACGACTGCCGAAGCATGAGCCACGGCCCGCTGAATCTGTAACATCATCTTCCCAGGAGTGAAGAACAGATAAATAGCCGGACTTTGAGGAGCAAACTTCGCAAAGAAAGGCTGATAAGAAGCCAGCCGCTGTTCGCTAATGGCTACAATGATTCGTTTATAGGTAGCCAGAGAATCACGCAACCGTTGATTTTCCTCTTCTGTCTGATTAGCGCGAAGGCAAAAGCGGGCCAAAGAGGTATAACGGGAAAGTTGTTTGGCCAATACATCAGTTTTTCCAGGATTTCCCACTTCGAGCAGTGCAATCTTCTGTTCCTTGTCTGTATGTAGAGGAAGGATATGATTCTTATTGCTCAAAACGGTTATTGCCGCTAAATTCAACCGACGAACCAGGTCACGTGTCTGCGGACTGTTAATGCGTTGTTCCAGACCGGATAATTGTACATACGATTTCTTCTTAAGTCCCAACACATATTTATAAGTCAAGACTTTGCGGCATTTGCTTTCAATCTCTTCACGGCTTAGTTCCCCTTTTTCAACAGCTGCCAGTACGGCCGGTATCTCTTCCTTCAGGTTACGGGGAGACAGTACCATGTCATTACCTGCTTTCAAAGCCTGCAAACTGACATTTCCATTTCCTGCCACACCTTTCATGGCAAGCGCGTCGGTAAATATCAGCCCTTTGAACGCCAGTTCATCGGTCAGCAAATCATACACGACATTGCGGGACAAGGAAGACGGAAGTCCGCCAATAGGTTCAATCACCGGAACTTGCAGATGCCCCACCATCATACCGCCCAGTCCGGCACGGATGGCCTCTTTAAAAGGATAAAGCTCCACACTGTCCAGACGCTCGCGAGTGAAAGGAAGTACCGGAAGCGCTTTATGCGAATCGACATCGGTATCCCCGTGTCCGGGAAAGTGTTTGCACACAGATAACACCCCTCCACTTTCCAAACCGGAAGCATAAGCGATAACCTTATCAGCCACCTGTATCGGATCTTCTCCAAAAGAACGGGTATTGATTACGGGATTTTCAGGATTTATATTCACGTCCGCCACCGGAGCAAAGTTGACCTGTACTCCAATCTGTCGGCATTGACGAGCAACTTCACGCCCGTATTCATAGAGCAGCTTGTTGTCACGGATACATCCCAATACCATATTCCGTGGAAAAACAGGCATACCACGCAAACGCATGGCCAGTCCCCATTCTCCATCAAAGGTAATCATCAAAGGGACTTTTGCCTGCCGTTGCGCCCGGTTTGTCAGTTCAACCTGATTTTGCATCTTCCCACCGGAAAAGAGAAGTCCGCCCACTTTATAGGTGTCGATTACTTCGCGCAACAGTTCCAGATTTCGTTTGGTATCTACCGGGGCAATGGTATAGATGAACAACTGCCCTACCTTTTCTTTAAAGGAAAGCTTATCCATAACCGAATCAACCCAGTGCCGGCAGTCTTTGTCCTGAAGGGCTTTATACACCAGCAGAGGTTCAACGGTTGTAGCATTCTGCGCCGGACTTGAAACCGTGCCGGCCGCAATAAGGAATAAAAGCGTTACTATTGAGGGGATTATCTTCATTTATGTTTCAAAGTCAAATCGAGACGGCCTACACGAACACCATTTTTTCCCGTGTGCATAACAGGCACCTCTTTTCCGTCCATATTCAAGTATGTTTTGGGGCCTTTCATAAATGTATGAGAGTGCCCGCCCAGAATCACGTCGATATTGCGTGTTCCGGCAACCAGATGTTCATCCATTTGAATGCCCAGATGAGACAGGCATACTACCAAATCACAACCTTCTTCGTCTTTCAACAAAGCAGCTATTTCGTTGGATACGCGGACAGGATCTTCATAAACGACTCCTTCGCATTTATTAGCCTGAATCATCCCTTCGGGTTGGGTTCCAAGGCCAAACACACCAATTCTCAAACCATATTTCTCAAGAACGACGTAGGGTTTAACTATATCTTTCAATACCGTAGCATCCAGATTATAGTTGGCACAAACGACCGGGAAATTAGCCATCTTGAAAATACGTTCCATATTATCCACATCAAAATCAAACTCATGGTTACCGATAGTCATAGCGTCATAACCCATTTCATTCATTAGTTTAACTTCCACTTCTCCGCGGAACATATTATAATAAGGTGTCCCTTGAGAAATATCTCCGCAGTCGAAAAGCAGCACATTCTTATGCTCCTTGCGGAACTGTTCGAGAAAAGCAGCCCGGCGAAGAAAACCACCTTTATTATAGTATTCGTCCCCCTTCTGATTGACAGGTTCGATACGACTATGCACATCGCTTGTTTGTAAAATAATCACTTCTTTGGTATCCTTATCCTGCGCAAAGATTGAGAAAGTAAAGCTCAATGCAAGACATAACAGGAATAATATCTGAAATCTTTTCATATTCAATATTTTTAGATTCTCCTTTTTATTTTATGGTAATACGTCCATCCAGTTTAGAGGTAATCGCTTTGCCTTCGGCAGTCTGTTTGCGTACATAATCAAGAAATAGTCCGCGTAAGGTTGCGTCTTCGGGGCATACTCTCTTTTCCGCCTGCAGGAAAGCATCCATCCGTCCGTTTCCATCTGCCAGATAGTCGATAGTAGCCACCGTGTAGAGCTGGTCATCCTTTAGTGGTTTTTCACCGACAAAGGCGTTCAGCAACTTTCCATCTTTGGTGATTTCAAGACGGATACCGCTCACTCCTTCTCCGTGTAGAGATGCAATCGCTTCAAAAAGACGTCTCAAGTCTGTTCCTTTCATAGTCAGTACGCAAAGAGAATTCTCAAAAGGAAGAATTTCAAACACATCGCCTACCGTAATATCTCCTTCGGGCAAGATATTACGCAAGCCGCCCATATTTACCAATCCCATATCAGCAGGTTTCCCCAACACCTGAACAGCCGCTTGCTGCAAAACACCTGCAACAAGGTTGGAAAGTAAACTTTCGGGACCTCCTTTGTCCATTTTCATCGCACTGGTGCCGATGACTTCATACATCATCGCATCCACCTTTTCCTTATAAGGCTTTAAGATTTCGGCAGCTTTCGCGTTGGGATGGGTATCCCAAACAGAATCAATCGTTATCATGCTGCCCTCTACTTTAGTTACTTCGTACTGAGCCGTAGTCTCGCGTGCGGTCCGGCAGGAAGTAAACAGGAAGCCTCCTGCCAACGCTGCCACCATCAGATACTTCGCATAAGTCTGTTTCATGTTCGCTATTTTTAGATATGCTACAAATATACAAAAACATTTGGCTATCTGGCAAATAATTCGTTACTTTGCACCGCTTTCGCGCAATCGCTGTCAAGAGAAGAGATACTTGGTATG
>ERZ772805.2749-NODE-2749-length-10832-cov-3.316507_pt1 | contig 10832 bp, 8 predicted proteins | sample MGYA00511344_ERZ772805 | MGnify/ENA primary metagenome ERZ772805 (study PRJEB29015, sample SAMEA2737730) | human gut metagenome | biome: human gut; feature: human-associated habitat; material: faeces | place: China | collected 2012 ...
GGGTACGGCCCCCAATCAACAATTAGGAAATATCGAGTTGTCTTCATTTGGTGCGGGAAGCGGTTTCCTTGGGATTCCGGGTGACGTAACTCCACCGTCACGTTTCGTTCGTGCGGCTTTTTACCAAGCTTCGGCCCCACAACAAGAAACCGCATTGGAAACGGTCTTCCAGTGTTTCCAGATATTGAATAATTTTGATATTCCCGTAGGGATCGAATTCCCATTAGGGCAAGTACCTTGCGATATACCGAGCGCTACTCAATGGACTTCGGTTACGGATATGCGAAACCATGTGATTTATTACCGTACGATGTACAATAGCGTTATTCGGAATATAGATTTACGTTCCATTGATTTCTCCACGGTTCGTTATCGTGCGGTATCCATGGATGGGACGAAGCGACAAGCGGTTGAAACGATCAAAATAGAATAGGGCAGTGAGCTCTTTGGGGGATATCTCGTAAGTCAATAGGATAGGTGATAAAACTCAATGGAATAGGAAACATAACTCAATGGATTACGTTCCCTATTCTATTGGGTTTCGATTGATGATCTAAATCTTATAATAGTAATCCGGCCGCAACTTCCTCCGCAACCGCATCACCTTTTAGTACAGATACTAAAGCTAGGCCAAAATTGAATACCAAGCCCGGTCCTCTACCGGTTACTACATTTCCATCTACCTCGACAGCCTCGCCTGTTACGGTGGCACCAATCAATTTCGGTTCGAACCCGGGATAACAAGTGGCTTTGCGACCTTTTAACAAACCTAGACCGCCTAATACCATCGGAGCTGCGCAGATAGCCGCTACGATACGTCCTTCACGGTATTGTTGTAATAAGGCTTCTTTCACCGGTTCCGAATTGTTTAAGTTGGATGCTCCGGGCATGCCTCCGGGTAAGATCAAGGCATCAGCATCCGAAAGATCGATTTCGGTAAATGTGGCGTCAGCCGTATATTCCATATTGTGAGCACCAATCACTTTACGGTCGTCGGTGATGGAGACTGTTTTCGTGTCTATACCTCCGCGACGCAAAATGTCTACGGTTCCCGTGGCTTCCATTTCCTCGAAGCCATTCGCTAAGAATACGATCGCTTTCTTCATAAGATTCAATTATTTAAATTTGTACACGTAAGTAATAGTACCACTCTGGTTATTAGCGCCGCTGATACTGTTGAACTTCGCCTTTCGAGCCGCGTCCAAAGCGCTTTTACGCATGGAGGCGTTGTCGATATTAGTTCCCCGGCCTACCTCGGCAAATATAACGTTGCCTTTCGGATCTACGGTTATATTGATAACAATACGCCCCTCCTCTTGGATCGTATAAGCGGGACGGGGGAGACCTCCGGCACCAATGGAACGGCCGTTCAAATTAAATGATCCGTAACCGCCTACGCCTTCATTCGCCCCGTGATCAGAGTTACCGAACGGACTTCCTTGGTTACCGGTTCCGCTTTCAGCGTCGCCTTGGCTGTTACCCTCGGCGTTTCCCATACCAAAGGCTCCGGCCACCTTGTTGCTAATGGCTTGTTCCTTCTTGCGGCGTTCCTCGGCCAGACGTTTCTTCTCGGCTTCTTCCCGGCGGATACGTTCTTTCTCCTCCTCTTCTTTCCGTTTCTTCTCAGCCTCTTGTTTCTTGCGTTTCTCTTCCTCATTCTTCTTTTTAGCGTCCTCAAGGGCTACGCTTTCCTCGATATCTTGAGTGATGAGTTCCTGCTTGGGCGTTTCCACTTGCGGCTCCGGTACGGGAGGAGGGGGAGTGGTCGTTTCCTGAGGCGGTTCTTGCCCGGTATACTTGGGCTCGAACATTCCGGCGGCGGCATCTACATTCCCGAAATTAACGAGTACACCCCCGTCTTCATCCGGTACCTCGGTTTTCAATACGGTAAACCAAAGTATCAGTAGAATGACACCGTGAAAAGCAACGGTACCGATTAAACTGTATATGTCATCCTTATTCAGTCTCATATCTGTTATTTCTGCGGACGGGTGGCAAGCACCATCTTGAATTTATTCTCGTTCGCTATATTCAGTATCTTTACAATCTCTTTGTAAGGCACGGTCTCGTCGGCATATAAGGCGACGAACATCTCCGGTTCCTTCGCGTAACTATCTTGCAAGAAAGGAGTGATCTCATCAAATGAGACCTGTACCTCTTTTTGCTTTCCAAATGCCACGTAGTAATTCAAGTTCGCGTCTATCGTTACCCTCGTAAGAGGTTTCGCCGCTGTTTGCTTTTGCGCTTGCGGCAAGGTAACCTTGATGGCGTTCGGGATTACTACGGTAGAGGTAACCATGAAGAAGATCAGCAAGAGGAATATGACGTCGGTCATAGAGGCCATGCTGAACGCTTCGTTTACCTTTGTTCTTCTTTTTAGAGCCATAATTTTTTATAATTGAAAATTGAAAATGGAGAATTGAAAATTAAATAGAGGAGAGTTGGCTCATCTTCAATTTTCAATTCTCCATTATCAATTAATTAGCCGGTTCATTTAATAAATCCATGAATTCCATCGTACGAGCCTCCATCTTGTTCACGACGTTATCTACTTGAGATACCAGATAGTTGTACGCGAACAATGTAATGATACCAACTACCAGACCGCCAACGGTTGTTACCAAGGCCTCATAGATACCGCCGGATAATAGGGAGACATCAACATTGGTGCCTGCGTTTGCCATATCGAAGAAAGCACGTACCATACCGGTTACCGTCCCAAGGAAACCAAGCATGGGAGCTCCGGCGGCGGTCGTCGCGATCAAGGGGAAACCTTTTTCCAGTTTAGCGATCTCCAAATTTCCGACATTCTCGATCGCTACGAGTACATCGTTCATCGGACGGCCCAAACGGGTAATACCTTTCTCGATCATACGGGCGGAAGGCGTGTTGGTGCTCCTGCATAAATTGAGAGCCGAGTCCACTTTTCCCTCGTGAATATAGTCTTTGATACGATTCATGAACGTCTCGTCTTCTTTTCCCGCACGGCGAATGATGATCAGACGTTGAACAAAAATATAAATAGCCATCAGAGAGAGCAGTAACAATACCACCATAATCCAACCTCCCTTAAAGGCAAGGTCTATCACATTGATTTCCGCTTCCGTAGGAAGGGTTACAGCCGTTAAATCCGGCATTTGATCTGCCGCCTGAGAGCCCACGGCCTGTAGTGAAAGTAAAATACTCATCGTTTCGAATTATGAATTATAATTTATGATTTATAACTATAAACTGTCACTTGTCAACTATTCAAGCATGCCTTGTATAAAGCGATCGTCTCTTGCAAACCATGGTAGAGCGCATCACAAATCAAGGCATGGCCGATAGAAACCTCCTCCAGCCAAGGGATATTCTTGTTGAAGAAAGCCAGATTTTCTAAGTTCAAATCGTGTCCGGCATTTACGCCTAATCCTAAGTTTTTAGCTAATTGCGCGGCCTCGACAAAAGGAGCGATCGCTTTGTCACGATCTTCCGGATAATAGGTCGCATAAGGTTCCGTATATAATTCAATACGGTCCGTACCTGTTTTCGCCGCTAGCTCGATATTCGCCAAGTCTGTTCCGACGAAGATGGATGTACGGATTCCTTGTGAGGTAAAGGTGTCTACCAATTCGCTTAAGTAATCGAAATTGTCCTTTACGTTCCAACCTGAGTTCGACGTGATGGCATCCGGAGCGTCCGGAACCAGTGTGACTTGGGTCGGTTTTACCTTCAATACCAAGTCGATGAATTTATCACAAGGATAGCCTTCTATGTTAAATTCTGTCCGGATAAGAGGTTTTAGTCCATAAACATCGCTATAGCGTATGTGTCGTTCATCCGGACGGGGATGAACCGTAATTCCTTGTGCCCCGAATAATTCACAGTCTTGCGCCACTTTCAGCACGTTTGGCATATTGCCACCTCTCGCATTACGAATAGTAGCAACCTTGTTAATGTTTACACTTAAATTTGTCATTGTATATCGTATATCTTTTTTCTTTCATTACATTTGCACAAAAGTATCGGCAAATTTAGCAGGATTTAGGGAATTAACAGAATAATGTTGGTGAAAGATTTCATAACAAAGGAAATTCCGGTGTTAAAAAGTTTTGACACAGCGGAATATGCGTTGGCGTTAATGGAGGATTTTAAACTCAAGCATCTTCCGTTATTGAGTGATAGCGCATACCAGTGTTTAGTGTCGGAAAAAGACTTATTGGCGCTGCCGGATCCTTCGGCTACGATCGGTGAGCCGGTTTTATTCGCTCCGGCGATTTCGGAAAATAGACATTTACATGAAGCGTTGGCAATGATAACCCGATATGGATTGAGCCTGTTGCCTGTGGTTTCCGTGGACGGAACTTATTTGGGGGCGATTACCCGGGATCGTTTGGTGGATGCTTTATCCGAGCTATGTAATGCGGAGGCGGCTGGAAGCGTGATCGTATTGGAAATGATGCCACAGGATTATTCATTAACGGATATCGCCCGTTTGGTAGAGGCGAATAATGCCCATGTCCTTAATTTGCTATCCCATCAAGATAAAGATACGGGCCGTCTGCTTATAACCCTTAAGATCGATTTGGAAGATGCCTCTCCCGTGATCCGTAGTTTCGAGCGTTTCAATTATACGGTGCTTTATCATTTTATGGAGAAGGGGATGGTGGATGATATGTTGCGGCAGCGGATGAATGAGTTATTACATTATATGAATATGTAAAGTAAGGAGCGTAGAATGAAAGTTGGAATATTTGGAAGTGAATATCAGATCGAGAGACAGAATCTGATTAAACGCCTGTTTGAGAAGCTTCGTGAACAAGAGGCTGATATTTATGTGGACAGCCCTTTTTATACATTCCTTACCGATGCTTTTGGTTTTGAGCCAGTGGTGAGCGGGCTATTAGTGGGTGATGAGTTTGATCTGGATATAGCCCTTAGCGTGGGAGGAGATGGTACGTTCCTTCGTACGGCGGCCCGGGTAAATAAACAGGATATCCCTATTTTAGGCATTAATACCGGACGGCTGGGTTTCCTTGCGGATGTCAGCAGTAATGAGGTTGAGGATACGCTGGATGAGATTTTTAAGAATTACTATAAGGTAGAGGAACGAACCCTCTTGCGTTTATATACGGAAGACCGTGCGTTTCGCGGATATAATTATGCCTTGAACGAGATCGCCGTGCTGAAGCGTGATAGTTCCTCGATGATTACGATTCATACATTCTTGAATGGGGAATATCTGACTTCTTATCAGGCGGATGGTTTGGTAGTGGCTACACCTACCGGTTCCACGGCCTATTCGATGAGCGTAAATGGGCCGATTATCGTCCCGCAAAGTAATAGCATTGTCTTGAGTCCGGTCGCTCCGCATTCCTTGAACGTGCGTCCGTTGGTGATTCCGGATTCAGATATAATAACGCTTCGGGTAGAGAGCCGGAATAAATATTTTCTGATCTCTTTGGATGGACGTTCGGAAATATTCCCGGCAGGTATCGAATTAAAGATGAGCAAGGCCGATTATACGACGAAAGTCATCAAGCGCTATAACCATACTTTTTATCAGACGCTTCGGGAAAAATTAATGTGGGGGGCAGATGTGCGAATGAAATAATATTGTGTGCGTCCAGTCTTTGTCCAAATAGTAGCGGATAGTATTGTATTTTGTAAGCTATTGATAAATAGATTATTCTGCATGAATGAACTGAACGTATCTTATGTCTTTTGTCCAGTTTTTCTATTATGGGGTAAAAAATAGGGGGTATTCGATGTCCAGCTATGTCCTCTATTTGTCCAGTGCCCTTTTTTGATACACGCTTTTTAACTCTTTACTTTTGTCGGCAGATTAAATCTAGCTTAATGGAAGTATTTTCAATTATTATTCCTGTCTACAATCGTCCGGAGGAGATAGACGATTTATTAAACAGTCTTACCCGGCAGACATATGTACATTTTGAGGTTATCGTAGTGGACGACGGTTCTTCTATACCTTGTGAGCCCGTAGTCAATGCCTATAATGACCGCTTGAGGATTCGCTATTTCTATATAGAGAATTCAGGCCCGGGCTTGGCTCGCAATCAAGGGGTACGTTATGCGGAAGGAGAGATCGTGATTGTCTTGGATTCGGATTGTATCGTTCCGGCCAGCTATCTGGAACAAGTACACGAGTCCTTGATGCGTTATAAGGTGGATGCCTTTGGTGGTGCCGACAGGGCGCATTCTTCTTTTTCCGCTATACAGAAAGCGGTCAATTACTCGATGACTTCTTTCTTTACGACAGGAGGGATCCGAGGAAGCCGGAGACATTTGGATACATTCTATCCTCGGAGTTTTAATATGGGAATGCGGAAAGAGGTGTATGAAGCCTTGGGTGGTTTCTCTGATATGCGTTATGGAGAGGATATAGATTTTAGTATCCGGATTTTTGCGGCAGGCTATAAATGCCGTTATTTTCCGGGCGCTTGGGTCTATCATAAGCGAAGAACAAATTTCGTCCAGTTTTTCCGGCAAGTATGGCATTCGGGGTACGCTAGGATTATCTTGTACCAGAAGTACCCGGAATCATTGAAATGGGTACATTGCCTGCCGGCCTTATTTGTGGTAGGTCTGCTGGGGGTATGTATTTCCGCTTTTTTCGTTCCAAAGGTATGGGGGCTATTGTTATTTTATATTTCGCTGATCTTTTTTGACGCTTTAGTGAGAAATAAGAACGGAATCGTTGCGTTGTTATCTATCATAGCGGCTTTTGTCCAATTGATCGGATATGGGACAGGCTTTTTGGAAGCGATTTGGAGAGAGGGAATTCTAAGAAAGAAGTATTAAGATAATAAATACTATTTATATGAAGTTTGCGCTGCACACATCTACTGCCATAAGCTCGGTTCTAAAGGAGCCGGAGCATTTCTATGTAGATATTTATTATCTGATCATTTTAATCATCGTCGCTTTTACCCTGCTTCTGTTATCTTTTTTGCGTTATCACCTTTATAAGACAAAAAAGGAGAAAGAACTGAGAGAAATAGCGAGTCTTGTGGATAAAAATGAAATCTTGATACAACGTTATAGTCGTGAGATGTCGCACATCAAGGAGCAATTGGAAGCGAAGGAGAAATGTTTGAAGGAATACCAGCATGCGGCTCAGTGGAAAGCGCATCGTGACGTGGAATCCTTGATCAAGGAAAAGGAGCGTTTGGCGAAGTGTTTGCTGGAACAGTTGGATACGTTCAAGAAGCTGAAGATACTTTCTAAATCGGAAACGATATTGCCGGATTCAGATTGGAGAAACTTGATCGAGATCGTAAATACTCTTTATGATGATTTTATAAGTCGTTTACGTGTCGCTTATCCGGATTTGACAGAGGATGCCATTCGTTTTTGTTGCTTGATCAAATTGCGGCTAACCTCGGCGGAGCTGATGTCAGTCTTGAATGTGACGAAGGACGCTATCTATAAACGCAAATTTCGTTTGAAAAAAGAATTGATGCCAGATGATGATCCTCGTTCCCTCGACGATTTCTTGGGAAGCTATTAGATCTGAACGAATAGTTTTCTTGTTAATAACTATGTTTTAGGGCATGATTTCGTTAAATCGAGTTAAGCGAATGAATTTTGCAAATAATTCAGTATGCTACATAACATAAAACCGCCTATATTTGCACTGTGTTTTTCATGGTATTAGATTTAAGGTTAACAATTGAGATTGGCTGTCCGTGACGGATAGCCTTTTTTTGTATAGAGGCATGAATACACGAATTTTTGAGAACACTGCTTAAGCGCCCCTTTCCGAGGGTAACATCCATACTTTCAAAGTAAGCTAATTTCATCGGCAAAGTAAGTTGACTTGCTTTGGTATTTCAGTTAACTTACTTTGTCAATGAAGCTAACTGTATTTTTGTGATCTTTTTCGGTTATTCTTTGTCTGTTTCGATTTTGTATACAATTGATGTGTTTTTGTACGCTTTTAGTTTAGTTATGCATTTAATAGTCAATTTTTTATTATATAATTTTGTCTTGTGTTTTTTTATGATTTCCTTGGTTAGCTGTTAGCATCAATTGATATATAAGGTTTGATGGCTAATAGAAGAGGGGGTAAGGAAAGAAAAATATCAAACGAATATACTTGGGACCTTAACGGACAGAACAAAATATAATATTATTCTGTTGATTGTTGTTGAAGGTAAGATTTCGTATTCCCTTAATTTATAAGAGTGTATGCAAGAGAATAGGTATAATACATGTGATCGTTTTTTAGGCGGATTAGAAAAAGACTTTATTATTACGGAACAGATTGAAGATAGTCCATTGACTTCAGAACCTTCTTTTTTGGATTACGGGATAATAGCAGTATGTAATAGAGGTAGTGCGATCATTCATTTGCTTGATAATAAGCATGTATGGAATAAGAATGAATTGATTTTCTTATTTCCGAGACAGTTATGCTCAATGCGGAACGTGAGTGAGGACTTCTCGGCGAAGTTTATCATCATACCACATGTACTACATGGGGATGTATTAAGTTCCTTACGTCATTTTGATCCGGGATTTCATTTTTTCGTGAAGGATCATTTTTACTATAATATAGAGGATAATAATGGTATTGAGCGTTTTCAATCATTTTGCAAATTGATAGAGAATGAGCTTGAGCGGTATCGGGGTAATGGGCTTCTGAGGGAGCGGATTATATGTTACTTGGGGATTTTTTACATGGATGTTTACGACTATTATGTGAAAGTGCGTAAGAAAATCCCTTTCAGGACTAGTTTGAGAAAAGAGCAATTGATCTATGATTTCTGTAGTCTCGTGGCAGAGAATTTCAAGAATCACAAGAATGTCGGATTTTATGCGGATAAATTGAATATAACGACAACTTATTTAAGTGCGATCATGAATGAAAGGTGTGGCATTTCAGCCAAGGAGTTTTTATCTATCTATATAGTGTTAGAGGTAAAGTCGTTGCTACGTGACTCTCGATTAAATATACAGGAGATCGCTATATTGACTAATTTTCCGTCTCAATCGACATTGAATCGCTTTTTTCGTCAACGGACGGGAATGACTCTTTCTCAATATCGAAAACATATATTTTCAACATAATTATGTTTGATTTTCATATTATTTCTATAACTTTAAACTTCTGCTGCAATCGTTATTATAGTTCATTTGTTGTATAAATAATAGAGGAGATTGCTTGATTGATTTAAAGTTGGGAATTAGTGGTTATAATTTAATATGACGATGGGACAATGTAATAAAATGCTAGAGGAAATGAGCTTTAATGCCCTATTCCAGAAATTACCTGTTGGAATTGAAGTTTATGACGAGAGGGGGCAGCTAGTGGATCTCAATAGGACGGACGAGAATTTGTTCGCTATAAGCCGGAAGGATATTATGGGAATAAATCTTTTCGAGAATCCTAATTTTCCAGAGGACAAGATCGCTCGTCTGAAACATGGAGAAATGGTTGTGTTCGATTGTAATTATGAATTTGATAATATACAAACGAATGAGTACTATAACATAGACCCAAAAAAGGAAGGTACAAATTTACGTCTGTCTATTAAATGTGTGCCGTTGAAAGGAGAGGCTGAAGATATCTGTGGATATGTACTAATGTTTACGGATGAGACGGAAGAATATCAAAAGTCGGAGAAAGTAGAGGAACTGTTCACGAAGTTGAAAACGGTTATGCGTTGCAGTGATTCCTTGCTGTGGGAATATGATGTTAAAACCGATAAGATGCATATCGATCTGGATTTACGTGTTTTAGGTAATAAATCCAGATTGAGAGCAAGTAACTTGACAACGAAAAAAGATTTTTGTGAGATCGTACATCCGGAAGATCGGGAAAGGGTACTTGTACAAGGCTTTGAAAAGATTGTTACGGGTGAGATCGGTGAATATAGTATTCAATACCGACAGCTTTTTGAGGGGCAATATGTTTGGGTGAGAGCGTATGCGTACCCTTATAAATATGATGAAGCGGGAAGACCTGCGAAAATCCTTTATTACTTGATGGACATAACGGATGAGACCGCCATGCAAGATAAATTGCGCTGGGTGGAACGAGAGCGTCAACGGAAAGAATATGAGTTAGCTAAGGCTAAAGAGGCGAATCGGCTTAAGTCTATATTCTTGGCGAATATGAGTCATGAGATCCGTACGCCTTTAAATGCTATTGTTGGTTTCGCGAATATACTGGCAGAGACCAAGGAGATAGAGGAGGAGGAACGAGAGTTTTATGTGGATATCATTGACAAGAATAGTGAATTGCTTCTGCAATTGATTGAGGATATCCTTGATTTCTCAAAGATTGAGGCGGGAACCTTTGACTTTACGAAGAGAAATTTTGATTTTAAGGAGATCTGTGAGGAAACTTATGCGGTACATGCCTTGAATATTCCAAAAAACGTTCGATTTGTTTTTGACCGGGGCTCACAACCCGTGACCGTTTTCTCAGATCCGAAACGAGTCGTACAGGTTATTTCTAATTTCTTGACAAATGCGATTAAGTTTACTTCGGAAGGTGAGATCAAATTAGCCTATAAGGTATCGAATGATGAAATACGAGTTTCGGTCTCGGATACGGGAATGGGAATCTCGGAGGAAGATTGTAGAACTATATTCGATCGCTTTGTTAAGTTGAACGCTTGCAAACAAGGTACCGGATTAGGATTGGCGATTTGCAAAAATATTATCGAGAAACTAGGGGGACGAATCGGGGTAGAATCTACATTGGGAGTAGGTTCCACTTTTTGGTTTACAATTCCTCAAAAGCCCATCATTCACTTTGCTGAAAGAAGAGAAATAGTACGCGCAATGGAAAATTATTAGTCGGATGAATAAATATTACTTTA
>ERZ772805.2757-NODE-2757-length-10806-cov-3.097200_pt1 | contig 10806 bp, 7 predicted proteins | sample MGYA00511344_ERZ772805 | MGnify/ENA primary metagenome ERZ772805 (study PRJEB29015, sample SAMEA2737730) | human gut metagenome | biome: human gut; feature: human-associated habitat; material: faeces | place: China | collected 2012 ...
GGATTGGAAAATGGTTTCCATATTGTAATGGTGGAGCATATAGAAAATGGTATGGAAACAATGATGATGTAGTTAATTGGTTGAATGATGGTGTTGAAGTAAAAGGATTTGTAGATGACAAGGGAAAGCAACGTTCTCGTCCGCAAAATCAACAATATTATTATCGTGAGGGTGGAACTTGGTCAGCTATTTCGAGTTCGTCTTTTTCGGTAAGGTATTTTCCAGAGGGTTTCCTTTTTTCAAACGCAGGCATGGCTATATATGCGAAACATAATCAATTATTATATCTTATAGGCTTTTTGAACTCAAAACTAAGTCAAGCTTATTTAGGCTTGTTTAATGAAGGATTAAATTATAATCAGGGAGATATTGCGAAACTTCCAATTGTCAAGTCTGAGATAGAAGATAAAGTTTGCAAAAAAGTAATGGAAACAGTAGAGATATCAAAAGCAGAGTGGGATTCATTTGAAATATCTTGGGATTTTAAGCGAAATCCATTAGTGTGAATGAGGGACTATTGATTATGAATAATGTAAATAAATCAATTTTAATTGGCAATGGAATAAATATCAATTTTGGTGGCAAAGCCTATACTAATGATTTTATAATTAAACGTATTTTGTTTAATGCACGAGCAAATAAATATGATTATTTATTTGACGGCAAAATAAATGGAAATGAAATAGCAAATATTTTTGTTGAACTTGCAAAGTGGACGAATGAAATTGTCGATGGAAAATATGATACGATTATACCGGAAAATGAAAAGTCTATACTTGAAGATTTCAAAAATAGATATAATTGGAAATTATCACATTATTATGAAGTTGGTCTGGAAGATTGGTTGTTTATTCTCCATGTTTACTTTCTGCAGAATGCCGACATTGCTGATAACTGGTCTGCGGCAAAGCAAGGTTTTGAAAGAATAATGCTTGATGCAATCTATAATGATGGTGATATTCAAAATCTTTACACCAATATGGGAGAACCTGTAAAGAGTTGGCTATTGGAATTCAGCAATATTTTTACCCTTAATTATGATAATAATGTTGAAAAACTAACAAAACGTCCGGTTTTCCATTTGCACGGAGATTTTCGTACACCTGCAAACAGCGAAAACCCACAAACATTGTTGGGATATATAAGAAAGACTAAAGGGGAAAATGTAGATATTCCCAAAGATTTTGAACATTGCTTTTGTAATGCACTTTTTGACTATGCCGGAGAACACAAGTATGAGATTGCTTGCGCGTTTGAAAAAGGTTCTGAAGGACTTCAATCTTTAGAAAAAAGTGGTATTCCACCTGCATTTTTTCCTGCTCCGATAGAGGAACTACTGGAGGTCCATAAAGAACATTCAGAGCTTTCTTTCGGTAGTAATTACCATTTTACAGAGTTTAAGAAAATTACAGGGGAACTTCACATTATTGGTATGTCGCCTAACAACGACTATCATATTTTTAAATTGATTGATGAGAGTAATGTTGATAAAGTGGTATTCTATTCCTTCTCTGAGGGCAAGCCAAAAAAAGGACTTCCTATTCATCAAGAAGTTGAGTATAGGAACGCACAAGAACTTTGGAGGCAGCTAAAAGCATTGCCAAAGCAATATAATTGTAATTATCCTATTCCGCAGTCAGATAAGGTGAAAGAATTTTTTGATATATTCAACATGTTGTCAGGGGACAAAGTTTCCAAGACTGATATAATTAAAAGTGCAAACTCAATTTCTCGCTCCGAAGCAACAAGGTTGTGTGAGATTGTAATGAAAGAAATTATAAGGCAAAAAGAACAGGGCGCACCTATAGATGAGGAAGAACAGCAACGCCAATTTCGTGAAGTAAGTAGGATTGCATTAAGAAATGGCATTCTTCCCTCAGCTTTATTTCTTCACACAATTATGTGGATGAGCGATAGTAAACAATGAAACGGTATAAAAATCATTACGAATAATTCGATACTTAATAAACACGAACGAGGTAATAAAAATGAAAAAGATATTTTCTTCTAATGTAGACATTAATAAAAATGCTTATTTGAATTGGAGAATGAATCGCCATTCGGATTCTAACAATTTTTTCACTATGGCAGAATCATTTTCTAACTCAACTTTTATACTTTTAGATTCTATTTTGAATGACAATACAGACAAGAAAGCCGATTCTATTATTTTCCCAATATTGTATTCGGCTGATCATTCAATAGAATTGTATTTAAAAGCAATTATTATAAAAATTCATAATGATAATCAAAGTGAAGAAAAATTAAAAATCACACACGATATAGATAAATTATTTGAAAAAGCAAAAGAATTAATAAATAAATATTATGATAACAATGTTGAAAGTTTAAATGAAGCTTTATCAAATTTAGAAAGTTACATAACGGAACTTTACTCATATATTGTTAAGCCTGATGATAAAAAGAAAAAGCCACAAATGGATTTTGCAAGATATCCATTAGATACAAAAAACAATGATTATTTTTATGTTAAAAGTTTTGATAATGTTGTGGTTGATATAGAAAATCTTAAAAATCGTTTTGAAAATATAACTGATTCATTAGAATCTGTTTACTATTATTTAGAGGAAAAGTATGAGGTGCAAAATTAACAATGTCAAAACTAATTTCAGATAAATACGAGCAATGGAAAGAAGAATGCGAGCAAAGGTTCCTCAAGCTTAAAGAAAACGAAGAAGAGTTAAACAGTATATTTATTGACATATACGGTTTGAATGACGAGTTGACGCCTGATGTGGCAGACAAGGACATTACCGTTCACAGAGTATATGACAGCAAAGACGATGTGCCCGAAAGTATGAAAGGCAGTAACTATGTTCGTACTCTACACGACGAAATCGTATCGCTTGTGTCATACGCAGTCGGTTGTATGTTTGGTCGTTATTCTCTTGATGTTGACGGTTTAGCTTATGCAGGCGGCGAGTGGGACGAAAGTAAGTATAAAACCTTTATTCCCGATGCAGATAACTGCATTCCGATTACGGACGAGGAATATTTTGAAGATGATATTGTCGGTCTGTTTTGTGCTTGGCTGAAAAAGGTTTACGGAGAAGATACGCTTGAAGAAAACCTTGATTTTATTGCGAATGCCCTTGGTAATAAAGGAAAGACAAGCCGTGAAGTAATCAGAAATTATTTCCTGACAGATTTCATCAAAGACCATATTAAGACTTATCAGAAACGTCCGATTTATTGGCTTTTTGATAGTGGTAAGCAGAATGGATTTAAGGCTCTTGTTTATATGCATCGTTGGAACGCAGACACCATTGGTAATGTTCGAGTTGAGTATCTGCATCGTATTCAGCGTGTGTATGAAAAAGAGATTGCTCGTATGCAGGAAATTATAGACAATAGCCACGATAACAAGGAAATTTCCAACGCTACAAAGCAAAAGGAAAAACTCCAGAAACAGATTAAGGAAACCAAAGACTATGATGCTAAAATCGCTCATTTGGCTCTTTCACGTATCGACATCGACCTTGATGACGGTGTAAAAGTCAACTACGAAAAAGTTCAGACTGCCGATGGAAAGAAAATGCAGATTTTGGCGAAGATTTAATCAAAATGTGCTGAGGAATAATATATGGCAGAACTAAACTTAAAACAGATTACAGACAAATTAAATAGTGAGTTTGCAAGCGATGTCCGTAAACTTGTGTTTTGGTATGATGCCAATGCGGAGTTTCAGGAGGATATTGACAGCATAGAACTGGAAAATGCAAAGGTTCTGCATCTTGAGCCGGACAACCAATTCTATATCAAATACTTCTTAGAACGAGAGGATACGACAACCAATTACCTTGTGTATGCTCCGTTTGCAAAACCAAGTATAAGGGACAACCATCTTGCAGATACAATTCGATATTCCAAAGAATTTTTTGCCGACCGTGCTTCTTTGCTTACGCTTGATTTAGGAATTGATGAACGGTACAAGCCTGTTATTCAGCATTATATCAAATTCTTTGCGAATAAAGACAGAACGCAGAAATTCTATGATTTGGAAATAGAGAACTTCAACAGAAGTACGATAGAAGTTGCTTTGATGAGTGTGCTTTGCAAGGATAAGACTGCTTCTTTTGAGGAAGTATTGCGTTCAATTTTGACGGATGATGGATTGCAGGATAACAAATATCTGACAGAGTTTGAGAAGTATGATTTGCTTTCTGCATTCTGGCAGCAGGTAGATGTGACATTTGGATATAGTGACCCGAAGCCGACACTTGAAAAACTCGTTATCACGATGTTTGTTACTTATGCAGCTAAGAGTATTCATGCGGATATGCCGCAGGCTTGGAAACCATTTATTTCTTATAAATCCGGTAATATCATTGCATTTATGGATAACCTGATGAACAGCTATCTGTATGGTACACGTTTTGATGAGATTTCAGAGATTATCTATAATGCAATCAACGGTAAGAATTATCTTGAGAAGATGGAAGTGGAAACACTTGTAGATTGCAATATCTTTGCAGGTGTTGATGAGCTACTGATTAGTTGGATTATCGGCAGACTTGAGAATGAGGATATAGGAGCAAAGCTGAATGGAAAGACGATTCCGGAGCTTTGTGTAGAACGTAGGAAATGGCATTTTGGAAAGAACTTCCGCAGTGAGTATTTCATTCTTCAAAATGCGTTTGATATGATTGCTGAAGGTAAGTATCAGCCAGTCAGCGGCATCAAAAATTTGGTTGAGGAATATATGGAGTCAACCTATAAGATTGACCGTTATTATAGATACTTCTATTTTTACTTTGATAAATTGGAAGATACCACGCAGTTTGAAAAAATCAGGGAACTGGTTGAGAATATCTATACGAATGAGTATCTGAATCGGATAACAGTGAACTGGAATAATGAGCTTGCAGACGCAGACGGAGAAACAGGACTTACGTTGCAAAGAGATTTCTTTGCAAGACATATCAATTACTCAAAGGACAGAGTAGTTGTTATTATATCCGATGCACTCCGCTATGAGGTTGCGCATACGCTGTTTGAAAAAATGCAGGCAGATGAGAAGTGCAATGCTTCTATCGGAGCAATGCAAGGCGTTCTTCCATCTTATACACCGTTAGGTATGGCTTCATTACTTCCGCATAAGACGCTTGAATACAACGATTCTTATGATGTGCTTGTAGACGGAAAAGCGTGCAGTTCCACACAGCAGAAGGAAGCTATTCTGAAAGAGTATAAAATAAACAGTAAGTGTGTTCAGTTCGATGTTTTTAAGAATATGAAGCAAGCCGATTTACGAGCAATATTCACAGGGCAGGATGTTGTGTATATTTATCATAATCAGATAGATGCCCGTGGAGATAAAGCGGCTTCTGAGAATGAAGTCTTTACCGCTTGCGAAGAAGCAATTGAAGAAATTTATACTTTGATAAAGAGAATTGCATCGCAGGCAAATACATTGCATTTCATTGTGACGGCAGACCACGGATTTATTTATAAGAGAGATAAAATTCAGTCAACAGATAAGATCGCCGGAGCTGCTTCAAAATCAAACAGCGTTGGACAGCGTTATTCCATATCTACCGAAGAAATCAAGGCAGACGGTGTTTGCCATGCAACGGTTGGTAAGGTACTTGGCAATGACGATGGGCGCATTGTATCGTTTCCTCTTGCCTCGGATATTTTCAAGGTTGCAGGAGCAGGACAGAACTATGTTCATGGTGGCTGCTCTGCGCAGGAAATGCTTGTACCAATGATTGATGTGAAAGTAGATAAAGGCAAAAAGGAAACAAGCCTTGCAGAGATTGCTCTTGTAAGCCTGACTTCAAAGATTACAAACCTTATTACGATACTGGATTTTGTTCAGACAGAGCCGGTAAGTGATATTGTGAAAGAAACAAGTTACCGAGTATATTTCATTTCTGATAATAACGAGAAGATTTCTAATGAGAATATTGTTATCGCAGATAAGAAAGATAAAGATACGACGAAGCGTATGTTCAGACTCCGTTTTAACTTTAAGAATAAGAAATACGATAAATCGCAGAAATACTACTTGGTTGCATATGACGATAAGAATGATATAGAAGTTCTTCGTCATGAAATAATCATGGATGTAGCATTTGCCGATGACTTCGGTTTCTTTGAATAATTTGGGAGGTAACAATGGACGAATTGCATAATGATTTGGAACTTAGTTCAAATGAGGACATAAACAGAAAACTTCGCACTTATTTTGATGGAAAAATTGTTCGTAAAGATTTAACAAAGTCTATTAAAGAGGGAGCAAATGTCCCTGTTTATGTTCTTGAATTTTTGCTTGGACAGTATTGTAGCTCGGATGATCCGTCAATTATTGAAGATGGTGTGGCAAATGTAAAAAGAATACTAGCAGATAATTATGTACGACCAGACGAAGCACAGAAAATTCTTTCCCTGCTCCGTCAAAGAGGAAGTCATACTGTCATTGATAAGATTACGGTTAATCTTAATATTAGAAAAGATACCTACGAGGCAGAATTTTCTAATCTTGGAATTAAAGCTATTCCAATATCAGAAGAATATCCAAGTAAGTATGACCGTTTACTCTGTGGTGGCATTTGGTGTATTGTTCAACTTGAATATGAATACATAGAGGAAGATAAAAATGCTTCTCCTATCCATATCCGTAAACTGACACCGATTCAGATGCCACACGTTGACATCAATGAATTGAAACAAGGGAGAAAGGCATTTACAAAAGATGAATGGATAAGTGTAATGCTCCGTTCTATCGGTATGGAACCGGACACACTGACCGAAAGAGAAAAGTGGTTGCTTCTTGCACGTATGTTACCGCTCGTAGAAAATAATTTTAATTTATGTGAGCTCGGTCCGAGGAGTACGGGTAAGTCTCATTTATATAAAGAAATTTCACCAAATAGCATTCTTGTATCCGGTGGTCAAACTACAGTTGCCAATCTGTTTTACAATATGGGAAGAAAAACAGTCGGACTTGTCGGTCTTTGGGATTGTGTAGCTTTTGATGAAGTTGCAGGTATCAATTTCAAAGATAAAGACGGTATCCAAATAATGAAAGACTATATGGCATCCGGCTCTTTTGCTCGTGGAAAAGAAGAAAAATCAGCTTCTGCCTCGATGGTATTTGTCGGAAATATAAATCAAAGTGTTGATGTGTTATTGAAAACATCAAGTTTGTTTGCACCTTTTCCATCAGTAATGGGAAACGATACAGCATTTCTTGATCGTATGCACTGTTATATTCCGGGATGGGAAATTCCTAAGTTCAGGCCTAAACATTTTACAGATGATTACGGCTTTATTAGCGATTATCTTGCGGAGTTTATCAGAGAACTTCGTAAAGAACAGTATGGCGATGCCTTGGATAAATATTTCCGTCTTGGAAAGAACTTAAATCAGCGTGACACAATTGCTGTTAGAAAAATGGTCGGTGGATTTATCAAGCTGCTTTATCCTGACGGAGAATATACTAAAGAAGAACTGGAAGAAATCTTAAGGATTTCTCTTGAGATGCGTCGCAGAGTAAAAGAACAGTTAAAGAAACTTGGTGGTATGGAGTTCTATGATGTTAATTTCTCATACATTGATAATGAAACATTTGAGGAATTCTATGTGTCTGTACCGGAGCAAGGCGGTGGAAAGCTGATTCCGGAAGGAATGTGCAATCCGGGACAAGTTTATACCGTGGCTCAGGGTAAAACGGGTATGCTTGGTGTATTCCGTTTGGAATCTCAGATGATGCCGGGAAATGGAAAATTTGAGCGTTCAGGTCTTGGTTCTGATGGAAAATGCAAAGAAGCAACGAACACAGCATTTAATTTCCTGAAAGCCAATTCTAACCGTATCAGTGGCTCTATTAGTACGACGACAAAGGATTATATCATCAATTACCAAGACTTGCAGGGCATTGGTATGACAGACAAATTGGCATTACCAACACTGATTGCTTTATCTTCGGTGGCATTAGGTAAACCTGTTGCAAGCAGTCTTGCAGTTCTTGGTGAAATTAGCATTGCAGGAACACTCATTAAGGCGGATGAACTTGCTAACAGTTTGCAGGTTTGTCTGGATAGCGGAGCGAAAAAAGTACTTCTTCCTATTACATCTGCTGCGGATCTTTCAACGGTTCCGGCGGAATTGATTGGTTGTTTTAATATGATTTTTTATTCAAGTGCTGAGGATGCGGTTTACAAAGCTCTCGGCGTTGAGTGATTATCGGTGTTAATAACACAAAAGCGTTGAAGATTTTGCCTTTCTTCAACGCTTTTTCTAATGGGTATGTAGATCTTTTTTGTTAATTTTATGTTTCAAATCTTAAAACAAAAGTTGAAGTCCCATTACGATGATCCACATATATGCACAGGTTTTTGGAATCATAAGCAAGCCAACCTTTGGCTTTGTTTTGCTGAACAATGTTACAGGGATGTAGCAACCGAATGAAATGATGATTGCGGCAACCATTCTTGTCATATGGAGGTCGTTTGTGTTGCCAGAAATTGCGTAAAGAATGATTACACCGATACCCGTTACTGCGAAAACTGCGTTTCTGATAACGGAAAGTTTCATATTGCCTTCGTCTGAACACCAGTTGTTTTGTGGAAGAACGCAGATTACCATTCTGATGATTGCGGAAATCCAAATCATTGCTTCAACTGCAACAGGTGCTGTCAATTCGGGGAATGTAAGCTTCCAGATATACAGCAAAACAATGTAGAATGCTGTCATTGTGATTGAGGAAACCTGCAAGCCGAGTCCGAGCTGCCTTTTGATTTTGTCGTTGCTACCGAGAACTGCTCTGATAATTCTCGGAACAAGGTGGAATGCGTCACCGCCGCAAAGCGTCAATGTTAACACGCCGTATAAGATGAACAAAGGATTGCCCTTTGAAAACGCAAAGAACAAAATACCTGCGATTAAGTCGAAAATCAAATATCCTGCGTCAAAAATTGCTTCCATAATATCCGGAACTTGCGGTTTGTATTTTTCGTTTGCCATAATTAAAACTCCTTTTTTATTTCAAATAACTAACATTCACGGTGTTGTTTCTTGTTTAAACAATCTTCTGCGTTATTGCAGATTTTTTCAAAAATATTTTTGAATGTTGCGATTTCCTCATCCGAAAATCCTTTGAGCACATCGTGGGCAAAACGCTTTTGCGTGTCGATACCCTCGTAGATTATGCTTTTTGCACTTTCGGTCACAAAAATTTCTATGTGTTTTTTGTTGATTTTGCTCTGCTTTTTTTCAATCAAACCTTTGTTTTCAAGCGATTTGAGCGAGGTTGAAACATGAGATTTTGTTGATTTGCGAATTTTGACAATGTCTGCCGCCGTGTTGAATTCGGGGTTGCCGTGCAAAAACATCAGTATGTCATATTCCATTTGGGTCAAATCATACTTGTCGCAAATCGAACTTGTGAGTGATTCGTAATAGCCGGTAATTGTTTTATGCCTGTCCCAAAAATGCATATTGCCACTCCTTGTCAATCGTTCTATTTAGAACTATTATAGTGTGTGATATATCGTTTGTCAATACATATATTTTTGCGATTGGTGTTATTTGATTAAAAACAGACAGTCAAAATGTTCACTTTCTGTTTTAATAATACAATGAATTTTAATTTTTATAGATTTTTTGGTGAAAAGAAAACAGCGCCAATGCTCAATTAAGCATCAGTGCTGTTTTATAAGACTTATATTTATTTCAGTACAAAACGATATTTGAATTTTGTTTTGCGAGGTTTTGCATTTTTTCCGTATAGCCGTTAATGCAAAAGAATACAAAATATTCATTCCTGTTTTGCTTATTCCAATTTACTTTTTTCGCTTTTTCAAGCAAATCATAATACACATTAACATCAAGCGGTTTTTTGGTATATTTGCATTCGCCGAAGATGATATTATTGGAATTGTCTGTTGCGACAATATCAATTTCCGTATCTTTTCTGTCCCACCATTTGCCGATTTTTGTGGGAGTGAAACCGAAAGTGTTTTTAATAATCAACTCAGGAAGATATTGATTTTTGCAAATATCCTCATACACATAAGCAACATGATTTTTTATAAAGCCTTCTTTAATTTTATCAAGAACAAAATCTATGTGCTCGCTTTCAATGTATGATTTATAAGGATATACGAACTTAAACCAAAATCTTATATAGTTATCCTTGATTTTATAAAGCCCCATTTTGCTTTTTTCGGGTTTATCTTCCGTTATGGGAACAACCCTTTCTATAATATCAAGATCAATTAAAACTTTTAAGTATTTCGGCAAATTTGTTGCCTTTATTTCCAACGCATTGGATATATCGCTTAACTGTTCGCAGCCACAGGCTATTGTTTTGATGATTGAATAATAACTTCCGACCTCTTGAACTTCATTTTTTAATAAAAATTCAGGCTCCTCATATAAGTAACTTTGAGAATTCAAAATAGAATTTTTTATGGCAGTATAGATGTCGTCGCTGCTCTCAAACATTTCTATATATTTGGGAACTCCGCCGGTGACGGAATACGCTTCGATTAAGAATTTTTCATCCGTGCTGTCAATGAATTCTTTGTAATACTTAAACGGAATTTGCTTTAATCTGATTTGCTTTGTTCTTCTTCCGTACAGCGGACTGTCGTATGACAGGGTTTGGCTGTACATCATATTTATCAACGAACCGCATAATACAAGCATTACATTATTATTTTTAAGTTTTGTGTCCCATATTTTTTGGAGGACGGAGATAAAACTCGGATTCGATTTGCCTATATATTGAAACTCGTCAATGATTATGAGCTTTTTATCGTCTGTATTATAATCTGT
>ERZ772805.2773-NODE-2773-length-10754-cov-4.706982_pt1 | contig 10754 bp, 10 predicted proteins | sample MGYA00511344_ERZ772805 | MGnify/ENA primary metagenome ERZ772805 (study PRJEB29015, sample SAMEA2737730) | human gut metagenome | biome: human gut; feature: human-associated habitat; material: faeces | place: China | collected 2012 ...
GGGCGGGGTCGCTGCCGGGCTGGAGCAGCCGGTCATAGGGGAGCAGCAGTACCTCGCAGGGGCACTCGGCCACCACCGTTACCGGGCTGGCCAGGCTGGAGCCGCCCAGCACATCGCCAAAGACGCCCCCTGCCCCCATGTGGGTGATGGGCAGGTGGGTGCCCCCCGGCGCGGGACGGTAGGCCTGAATGGTGCCCGAGAGCACCACCCCCACCCGGCGGTTGGAGTGCCCGGCCTGCACCAGCGTTTCGCCCCGGCCATAACTGCGCACCACGGCGCACAGATCCCGCAGGAGCATCCGCAGGGCAGGCTGTTCCAGCCCGGCAAAGAGTGAAGTGGTTTGTAACAGCGGCAGGTAATTTTCCATATCCATTCCGTGAGGTTTGACCCGGGCCCTCACCGCCCATCTGCAATTCCGTTGCGTGCGCAACGGTATTTTTTCTTTCATTATAGTAAACTTGAGCCCGTAAAGCAAATGTTTTTGCAAATTTTATTTCTCGCAAGGGCAAAAATAGAAAGTGAGGAAGTTTCTGATGATGAAAAAACTGACATCTCTGCTGCTGTCGGTGGTCATGCTGGTCAGCCTGCTGGCCTGCGGGGCCTCGGCAAAAACGCTGTCGGCCAAGACCCTCCGCATCGCGGGCCTGAAAGGCCCCACCACCATGGGTCTGGTCAATCTGCTCTCCATGGAGAAGAACGGCACCGCCGCCATGGATTACGACCTGCAGCTCTATGGCGCGGCCGATGAGATCGTGCCAAAGCTCATCAAGGGAAATCTGGACATGGCGGCCATCCCGGCCAACCTGGCGGCAACCCTCTACCAGAAGACCAACGGCGGCATCCAGGTGCTGGCCGTCAACACGCTGGGCGTGCTGTATGTGGTGGAAAAGGGGGACACCGTCCACAGCTTTGCAGACCTGAAAGGCCGCACCATCCTCTCCACGGGCAAGGGCACCACGCCGGAGTATGTCCTGCGTTACCTGCTCACCAAGAACGGCCTGGACCCCGATAAGGATGTGAAGATCGAGTACTACAGCGAGGCCTCTGAGGTCACCGCTCAGATGGCCGCCACCAAGAAAGACGCCATCGCCGTGCTGCCCCAGCCCTATGTCACCGCTGCCCAGATGAAAGACAGCGAGCTCCGTGTGGTCCTCGACCTGACCAAGGAGTGGAACAAGGTCTGTGATACCCAGCTCATCACCGGCGTCACCGTGGTCCGCACCGCTTACGCCGAGGATCACCCCGACGTGGTGCAGGCGTTCCTGAATGACTATGAGAAGAGCGTCAACGCCGCCAACACCGACATCGACGGCACCGCCGCCCTCTGTGAAGAAATCGGTGTGGTGGCCAAGGCTGCCATCGCCAAAAAGGCTCTGCCCAAGTGCAACATCGTCTACCGCCGCGGCGAGGAGATGAAGAAAGACATTTCCGCTTACCTGCAGGTGCTCTACGATGCCTCCCCCGCAGCCGTGGGCGGCAAGCTGCCGGACGACAACTTCTACTGGGTCAAGCCCACCACCTCGCAGCAGGTGCAGCACAAAGTGAAGAAGCTGTTCCAGTAAGTTCCCGAAAAACAAAAGCTGCCGCACAGTGCCGTGCGGCAGCTTTTTTCAGGACTTTTTCAGGAAGCCGATTCCCATACCAACCGCAGCCGGAAGCAGCCAGCCGAAACCGAGGGCACCCAGCGGCAGGTTGTTGGCCAGTGCAGCCACCGGGCCCAGCGGCAGGGCGGCGGGGATGCTCTGCAAGGCCGTCAGCCCAATGGCCCAGCTGTAAACACTGCAGCGCTGGAACCGCCCGGGCAGGAACGACAGGAAGATGAGGACGATGGCCGTCGGGTAGATGGCGTTGAGGACGGGAACGGACAGCCTGAGGATCCCTGCCAGCCCGATGTTGGAGAAGAGCATACTGGTCAGGGCGAAGAACGCGGCCCAGGCCGGATAGGAGAGCCTGGGGAGCAGCTGGTGGAAATATTCGCCGACGCTGGAGATGAGCCCCACGCAGGTGTTGAAGCAGGCGATGACGAAGATGGCCCCCAGCAGCACCTGCCCCACCCGGCCAAAGAGGGAATCGGCCAGCCGGGTCAGGGTCTCAGCGCCCGTCTCGCAGCCGGGGAAAGCCGCCCCGGCAATGCCGCCGATGTGGGTGAGCATGGCATAGACAAGGCCGAGGAGCCCGGCGGCCACGAACCCGGCCCGGATGGTGCCCTGTTCCACCTCCCGGGGGTCTGTGATGCCCAGCGCCTGGATGTTCAGGGCGATGACGAAGCCGAAGTTGAGTCCGGCCAGGGTGTCCATGGTCTGGTAGCCGTCCAGGATGCCCTGCGCTGCGGGCAGGGCAGCGTAAGCCGCTGCCGGGGTGCCGTAGCCTGCCGCCGCCGGGCGGAACAGACACCCGGCAAACAGCAGCAGGATGAGGGCCAGCAGGGCCGGGCAGAGCACCCGGCCCAGCCGCTGGGTGAGCCGTTCCGGATGGAGCGCGATCCAATATGCTGCCGCAAAGAAGAGGGCGGAGTAGGCCCATTGGAGCCACGAGGCTTCCCCCACCAGCGGAGTGAGCATGGCAAACGAGGTGCTGGCCGTGCGGGGGATGGCGAGGCATGGCCCAATGGAGAGATATACCAGAATGGAGAAGACCTGCGCAAACCGGGGGTGCACCCGCTCGGCCAGCTGGGGCAGCCCCCCGGCCCGGGCTACGGCCACCACGCCTGCAATGGGCAGGCCGATGGCGCTGACGGCAAACCCGGCAAAGGCCAGCCAGAGGCGGGTGCCTGCCTGTGCCCCCAGATAGGGCGGAAAGATCAGGTTGCCCGCCCCGAAAAACATGGAAAACAGGGTAAACCCGATCAGCAGCAGCTTTTTGCCGCGGAGGGTGTTGGTTTGCATGAAGCATCGTCCTTTCTGCCGGGCAGGACAGCCCGGTGTGGGTTTCTGACTTTCAGTTTAGTGTACAAAAGCGCTCATGTCAAGAAAAGAAGAAAGCTTGTATTCTATCAGATGATATGATATCTTGAAAAAGGATTTGGAATGAACAGAAAGGAAGCAATATGAAACAGACAAAAAAACGCCGCCTGTGGCTGGCGGCGGTGGTGTTCTGGCTGGCGGTGTGGCAGGCAGCTGCCATGGCCATCGGGCAGGAGGTGTTTCTGGTGTCGCCGCTGCAGGCCTTTGGCACCCTGCTGCAGCTGCTGCCCCAGGCAGAGTTCTGGCAGCGGGTAGCGTTCAGCGCCGGGCACATTCTGCTGGGCTTTGTGCTGGGCGGGGTGTGCAGTGTGCTGTTGGCTGTGGCGGCGGAGCGCTGGCTCTGGGTGGACACCATGCTGGCCCCGGTGATGCAGCTGGTCAAGGCCACGCCGGTGGCAAGCTTTATCATTCTGGCGCTGGTGTGGGTCAGCGGCAAAAGCCTCTCCATCCTCATCAGCTTTTTAATGGTGCTGCCCGTGCTGTACAGCGCGGTGCGCACCGGGCTGGAAAGTGCCGACCCGCAGCTGCTGGAAATGGCCCGGGTGTTCCGCCTGCCGCTGGGGCGGCGGGTGAAAGCCATCTGGCTCCCGGCGGTGCTGCCCGCGTTCCGGCAGGGGTGCAGCGTGGCGCTGGGCATCTGCTGGAAGAGCGGCGTGGCGGCGGAAGTCATTGGCCTGCCGGACGGCAGCATCGGTGACGCCCTCTACCGGGCCAAAATCACCCTTTCCACCGGGGAGCTGTTTGCCTGGACATTCGTCATCATCGTCCTGAGCGCGGCCTTTGAAAAACTGTTTCTGGCCCTGCTGGACAAGGCGGTGGCCCGGGTACTGGGCGAGGAGGCGGTATGATGCAGCATAACAAACTGGAAATTTTGCACCTGACAAAACGCTTTGGAGAGAAAACGCTCTTTGAAGACCTGAATCTTACAGTGGAGGAGCCTGCCGTCCTCTGGGCCCCCAGCGGCTGGGGCAAGACCACCCTCCTGCGCGTCCTCATGGGGCTGGAAACGCCTACCTCCGGCAGTGTGCAGGGGGTGGGGCGGGTGAGCGCCGTCTTTCAGGAAGACCGCCTCTGCCCTCAGCTGAATGCCGTCCAGAACGTGGCACTGGTGCTTCCGGGACTGGAAATACAATACAAAGAGCAAATTGAAACTTGCTTTCAACAAATTGGATTGGACTCGACGGCCCTTGTCCTGCCTGCCCGAAAGCTCTCGGGCGGCCAGAAGCGCCGGGTGGCTCTCCTGCGGGCGCTGCTGGCCCCCAGCGACACCCTGCTGCTGGACGAGCCGTTCACAGGGATGGATCCGGAGACCCTGCAAAAAGCCGCCGCGCTCATCCGGGAGCGAGGCGGCGGCAAAAATGTCCTCCTCGCCACCCATGACCGGGACGCCATCGCGGCGTTGGGCTGGCCGGTGATCCAATTGGCGGAATGAAAGACCCCCGCGGACCTACGGCAAGCCTGCGGGGGCTGTTCTTGATAAGATTATAAGAGCTCCGCCAGAATGGTGTTCTGCACGATGAGCCCGGCGGGGGTCAGGGCCAGGGTCTTGCCATCAAAATTGGCGTACCCAGCCTTGACGCAGTTTTGCACAAAGGCAAGTTGTGCTGTGGAGAACTCCTTGCCGTAGAGGTTTTTGTAAGCTTCCAGATTCAACCCCTTGCGGAGGCGGAGCTGCAAAATGAGATAATCCTCCGCGCCGCAGCTGCCGTCCAGCACCGGGGCAGCGGTATCGTGTAAAAAGGCATCCGTATCAGGCGGGTAGTAGAAACGCTTGCCGCCCATGCAGGAGTGGGCCGCTGGGCCGAGGCCAAGGTAATCCCCGCAGTCCCAGTAGATGAGGTTGTGCTTTCCCTCATAGCCCGGGCGGGCAAAGTTGGAAATTTCGTATTGCTGGTAGCCGTGGTGTTCCAGCTGCTCCACGGCGTAGAGGTAAAAATCAGCGGCCTCGTCGGAAGTGGGCAGGCCCTCCGGCGGCTTGCGGCCAAAGGCGGAGTCCGGCTCGATCTTTAACAGGTAAGCGGAGACGTGGGTGGCCCCGCCGTTCTCGATCAGTTCCAGTGTCTCATCAAACTCGGCCTGCGTATAGTGGGGCAGTGCCAGCATGATGTCCCCGCTGATGTTGGTAAAGCCTGCCCGCTGGGCCGCCGCGAACGCCGCCCGGGCCTGTTTGGCAGTGTGGGGGCGGCCCAGCGTTTTGAGCTGGCTGTCCCGGGCCGACTGCACCCCGAACGAGATCCGGTTGACGCCCGCGGCCCGGAATCCGCGCAGTGTTTCTTCGGTGACAGTCTCCGGGTTGGCTTCCAGGGTGATCTCCGCCCCGGGCCGGGGCTGGGCAGCGTCTATGAGGCGGGAAACATCCTCGGGTGTGAGTAAACTGGGGGTTCCGCCGCCAAAATAAAGGGTATCGGGCCGGAGGGGAGCATCCGGCGCAAACCGGTGCAGCTCCCGCAGCAGCGCGTCGGGATACTCCGGCGGTACACCCCGCTGGCCGGGGGCGGAATAGAAATCACAGTAGCGGCATTTGGAAAAACAGTAGGGGATATGCAGGTAAAGCCCAAGAGACATCAAATATCACAGCCTTTTTCATGAAACGTTCATTTCTATGCAGTATACTATAAAACAGAAACCGGAGCAAGGCGGCAGTGCCCGCCCCGGCAAAAGACTGGAGGATTCCACAATGGATTATAACAACTATGACCGCGGCTATGCGGAGCCCTCGATGAATGCATCGGACTATATGACCCGCACCTACCGCTGGATGGCCAGCGGACTGCTCATCACGTTCGCCATGGCGTATATCACGGCCACCACCCAGCTGATCTATCTGGTGGATTCGCTGTATCTTGTACTCACCATTGCGGAGCTGGCATTGGTATTTGTGCTGAGCTCCCGGGTACAGAACATGTCAGTGGACGCGGCCCGGGCCATGTTCTTCGGGTATGCGTTGCTCAACGGCATGGTGCTGAGCTATTATTTTATCGTCTTCTCGGTGGGCACGCTGGTCATGGCGTTCCTGGCTACCGCCGTTTACTTTGGTCTGATGGCCGTCTACGGTACCACCACCCATAAAGACCTCACCGGCTGGGGCCCCCGCCTGATGATGGGTCTGGTAGCCCTTATCGTTACCAGCCTGATCGGGATGCTGTTCGGCTTCGGCTTTGGCAGCTCGGTGCTCTACTGCGGCATTGGTCTGGTGCTGTTCATGCTCCTGACCGCCTATGACACCCAGAAGCTCCAGCAGATGTATGCCTACTATGCAGGCGACCCGGAGCTGGCGGAGAAAGCTTCCATCTACGGTGCTCTGACCCTGTACTTGGACTTCATCAACATCTTCCTGTATGTCGTCCGCCTGCTGGGCAACAACCGCCGCCGCAACTGATTCAAACGCAAACAAAAATATCCGTCATCGCGCCGCGATGGCGGATATTTTTATGTATAAACGTCCGCCAACCATCGCACACTACCACCAGAACAAACCGTACACAAACATGGATGGGAGTAACAAACGATGGAACAGATCCGAAAATTCTTGCAGGGCAAGGGCTTTGCGCTGGTGCTGGCCGCCTGCCTGCTGGCGGCAGCGGCCGCCGGCGTCTGGGCCGTGCAGACCGTCCGCGGGGAACTGCAGAAAAATCTGGACGGCCTGCGTGATCCGGCCAGCAGCGCCCGCACTGCCCCCGGCATCGACGAGGGGCTTGACCTGACAACACCGGATGAGGAGGATTCGACCGAATGGCAGCAACCAACCGCCCCCGCCGCAAACTCTGTGGCCAATGTGCCCAAAGCATCTTCCAGCACCGCGCCCTCCGGTGGGGCTGGTGGCTCTTCTGGGGCGTCATCTGGTTCTGCTGGGGTGCGCGAGCCCTCCGCGCTGCAAACCGAATCCGCACCTGCCAGCAGCTCAGCGGCACCTGCCTCCACGCAGCCAGTCTCGGGGCGTATCTTAAACGCGTACAGCGGGGATGAGCTGGTCTACAACAAGACGCTGGGCGACTGGCGCACCCACAACGGCATTGACTATGCCGCCGCCAGGGGCGAAAAAGTTTCGGCCCCGGCGGCAGGCAAGGTGACACTGGCGGGCGCGGACGGCAGCTGGGGCCCTACCGTGGCCATTGAGGACGCTTCCGGGCGGCTCTGGCGGATCAGCGGTGTGGCCGACCTGAAAGTGAAAGCCGGGGATACCGTGACGGCCGGGCAGGCCCTTGGCACCGTGGGCAGTGTGAGCTGCGAGTGCGCCGAGGACAGCCACATCCACCTGGAAGTGAAACAGGGCGAAAAATACCTCGACCCGGCCAAGGTGATGCAGTAAAACAGAACACGGCACCCCGGCGGGAAAACGCCCGCCGGGGGGCTTTTTTGCGTGGAGCAGAGGAAATGCCGCCCGCTTTTCCTGCAATTTCAGCCGCCGGGCACATTGCTTTTGGAGGACGATTCTGGTATGATACAATAGAAATATCAGGTTTTGTGGGAGGAATTGCTGGATGGCAAATGTGTTGGTGATCGGAGCGGGCGCGGCGGGCCTGATGGCGGCCGGTGCGGCCGTGCGGCAGGGCCACACCGTTACGGTGCTGGAACATAAGGAAAAGCCCGCTCAGAAGATCCTGGTCACGGGAAAGGGCCGCTGCAACGTGACCAACGACTGCACCGCTGAGGAGTTCCTGCACCATGTGCGCACCAACCCCCGTTTTCTGTACTCGTCTTTAGGGGCGTTCCCGCCGGCAAAGACGATGGAGCTGTTTGAGGAGCTGGGTGTGGAGCTGAAAGTGGAGCGCGGCCGCCGGGTGTTCCCGGTATCCGACAAGGCGGAAGAGATCCGGCAGGCATTGCTCCGGTACGCGGAGGGAGCCGTTCTCATCGAGGACGGGGCCCAAAAGCTGCTGCTGGAGCCGCTGGCCCCGGCGGAGGAGGCTGCCCCGGCTGCCCCGGAGAACCCGCGCCACCCCAAAAAGAAAAAGCCCGGCCCGGCGTACCGCTGTGTAGGCGTGCGGGGCACCTCGGGCAGGGAGTACAAGGCGGATGCCGTGCTGGTGGCCACCGGCGGCCTGAGCTACCCCACCACGGGCTCCACGGGCGACGGCTACAAACTGGCCCGGCAGGCGGGCCACACCATCGTGGACCCGGTGCCCAGTCTGGTGAGCCTGGTCAGCCACGACCCGGACTGCAAAAAGATGATGGGCCTGGCCCTGAAAAACGTCAACCTGACCCTGTTGGAAGACAACAAGGCCATTTTTACCGAGCAGGGCGAGATGCTGTTCACCCACTTCGGCATCAGCGGGCCGCTGACCCTCAGCGCGTCGAGCCATCTGGGCGACATGAAAAAGCACAAGTACGAAGCTTTTATTGATTTGAAGCCTGCCCTCAGTGAGGAACAGCTTTATGACCGCATCACCCGGGACTTTGCCCTTCTGGCGAACCACGCGGCGCAGGGCGCACTGGTGAAGCTGCTGCCGTCCAGTATGCAGCCGGTCATGGTGGCCCGCTGGGGCATCGACCCGGCTACCAAGGCGAACCAGATCACCCGGGAGCAGAAGCGGGAGCTGGTGCAGTTGTGCAAGCACTGGGGAGTGCCCATCGACGCCCGGGGCGATTTAGCCCATGCCGTCATCACGGCGGGCGGAGTTTCGGTACGGGAGGTAGACCCCAAGACCATGCAGAGCAAAAAGGCGCAGGGCCTTTACTTTGCGGGCGAGGTGCTGGATGTGGACGCCTACACGGGCGGCTACAACCTGCAGATCGCGTTCTGCACGGCACAGAGCTTTGCGAATCATCTGGAATAAAGAGAGCCTCTGCTTGCCAAACCTCTCAGCTTCGCTGCGCTCAGCAGCTCTCCTGCAAAGGAGAGCCAAGGGGACGGCATCAAAGCCGGAAACTTCATCGAGACGCAGCCGCTGAGCTTGCCTCTCCTGCCAGGAGAGGTGGCATCGAGCAAAGCGAGATGACGGAGAGGTTTTACCCTGATTATAATAGTAAGGAGATAAATGTTATGGTATCAGTTGCAATCGACGGGCCTGCGGGGGCAGGCAAATCCACGCTGGCACGCCGCCTGGCGTCCGACCTGGGGTATATCTATGTGGATACCGGGGCCATGTACCGCACCATCGGGCTGTATGCCCTCCGGGCGGGCAAGGACCCCAAGGATAATGAGGCGGTCAACGCCCTGCTGCCGGAGATCTCCCTCCGGCTGGCGACCCTGGACGGGGAACAGCACATCTACCTGGGCGAGGAGGATGTGAGCACCGCCATCCGCACCGAGGAGGCCGGAATGGCCGCCTCTGCCGTGGGGGCCAACCCCGCAGTCCGGGCCTACCTGCTGGATACCCAGCGGAACATGGCAAAGACCCAGAACGTCCTGATGGACGGCCGGGATATCGGCACGGTGGTGCTGCCGGACGCGACCGTGAAAATTTTCCTCACCGCCAGCCCGGAGGCCCGTGCCACCCGCCGCTGGAAAGAGTATCAGGCCAAGGGGATGCCCAACACCTACGAAGAAGTGCTGGCCGACGTGAAGCAGCGGGATTATCAGGATACCCACCGCGCGGCGGCTCCCCTCAAGCAGGCGGAAGACGCTGTGCTGTTGGATACCTCCGAGCTCAACTTTGAGCAGAGCCTGGACGCCATGAAGCAGATCATCGCCCGGAAAGTAGGCTGAGGAGACGGAATGGTACTGTATTACATCCTGCTCCCGCTGGCCTGGCTGGTCTTCCACATCGGGTTCCGTGTCCGGACTGAGGGCCGGGAAAACCTGAAGAAAGTGCAGACCCGCGGCTATATCTTGGCCCCCAACCACATCTCCGCCATTGACCCGGTCTTTGTCATCATCACCCGGTTCTGGGGCAGGCGGATGATCGTTTTTGCCAAAAAAGAGCTGTTTGAGATCAACGCGTTCCTGAGCTGGTTCTTCCGCTGTGCCGGTGCCATGTGTGTGCGCGGCACCAAGGAAGAGGCGGCCGTCATTGACGAGACGGTGGCCCGCTGCCAGAACGGTGAGAGCCTGCTCATCTTCCCGGAGGGCACCCGTGAGAAAGACGGAACGTTCCTGCAGCCAAAGAGCGGCCTGTTCGTCATTGCGGCAGCGGCTGCTGTGGACGTGGTGCCGGTGCGCATCCACTACGAGACGCCAGACGGAAAAATGAAGCTGTTCTGCAAGGTGCGGGTGGTGTACGGCGAGCCGATGCCCGCCGCCCGGTTTGCCATGGAGAGCCGCCGCGATATGAAGAAGCTCCGCGCCAACAAGCAGGCGCTTCTGGACGCATGGGAGAAACTGTAAAGGAGAGAACATGGAGATTCGTTTAGCCAAAACAGCGGGCTTCTGCTTCGGCGTCAACCGCGCCGTGGAGCTGACCTACGGCCTGCTGAACGAGGGCCACAAGGTTGCCACCCTGGGCCCGCTCATCCACAACCCCCAGGCGGTGGACGACATGAAGCGCCGGGGCGCGCTGGTGGCCGACACCGTGGAGGACATCCCCACCGGGTACGAGGTCATCATCCGGAGCCACGGCGTGCCCCGCACCATTTACGATACGCTGGAGCAGCGCGGCATCGTGTACCACGACGCCACCTGCCCCTTTGTGAAGAAGATCCAGAACATTGCCGCCAGGGCCGAAGCCGAGGGCGCGGTGCTCCTGGTGGCCGGCGACGCCGCCCACCCGGAGGTGCAGGGCATTGTGGGACATACCCGGGGGGAGGTATTCGTCTTCAGCGATCTGGACGAATTAAAGGCCTGGAAAGGCCCCTCGGACCCCCAAAAGCCCATTTTTGCGGTTGCACAGACCACATTTCAGGTAACAAAAT
>ERZ772805.2792-NODE-2792-length-10686-cov-5.305051_pt1 | contig 10686 bp, 3 predicted proteins | sample MGYA00511344_ERZ772805 | MGnify/ENA primary metagenome ERZ772805 (study PRJEB29015, sample SAMEA2737730) | human gut metagenome | biome: human gut; feature: human-associated habitat; material: faeces | place: China | collected 2012 ...
AAAAATTTTTTTCTGGGATTCAAAAGAAAGTTTTGAATTGTAAATTTCTCTTCCTAAGTTTCCTAATAGAAATACAACGGGTATTTCATCACCATCAAAAAAATCATTTAGATCATTTAAAATTTTAGTAGTGTCAATCCCCTCAGCATGTAGAGAATTTATAAAAAAATCTAATTCTTTCACCATTATTTACCTTTTAATGAATTGTTAAGATCTCTTAAGACTAATTCTGCAGCTCTAATATCTTCTCTAGAAGCATTAGGATTCTTATCAATCCACTTTCTTAAAGCACTGCTATAGTTCTGAGCCTTAATTGAATGAAATTTATTACCAACTGGTTGTCCGGTTGCATTCTCATGCCTTACAGCATCAGCTGTACTACCACTTCCAATTTTAGCATTCTCTCTATACAAATCATCCATAATCTTTTTTAAATTTGGATCATTAACTAAAGGCTTACTCATTTGGGCAGCTAATCGATCTGTTAACTCTTCTTTAGCTTTATAAGTTGTATTTATACTATTTCTCTGGGTTATAGATTTATTATCTGGACTAGATTTTGTTAGCTTAGGTTTATTTGGTTTCCCTCCCGAAACAGCATTCTCTGCTTGGAAAAATCTCATCACCTTAACAGCCAAAGCAATATGTTTTTCCACATCACTCTTACTGTTTTCTATAGCCTCAAGCGTTTTACTATTTTCCGATTGAACAAGCATATCAACGCGTGAACGTTGCTCAGCCGGAATTTTCGATAAGATACTACCTATCGCAATAGCCTGCTCTTCTGAAAAATCATTTGCAGCCATTAATAAACTTGGCACTACTTGTCGGCATGCTGCATCACAATCTGCAAGTAACTTATCTCGTTCCTTTTGGCTTAAATGTTCTAAATCACGGAGAACAACTTCAATATCTTCACCATTCAACAAACGTTGATAAGCACCATGAATATCGCCTTGAGTAAGCGCATTATTCTCCACCGCATCCTTCGCCGTTTTAGCTGCAATAATCGCTCCATCAGAGCTATCCGATAAACTACCACCAGCAATACCTACAGCCACTTGGCTTAAAGACGATACCGTACGTTTTTCTTCCTCGCTAAGCTTTTCAGGTGATTTATTGTAAAGTGTCGAGGCAAGGAAATGAGCCACAGCCTCTCCACCTGCTGCACCTGCCGCACCAGCAGCAACATTACGGTTACCCGCATAAGCCTCTACCGCGCCCCAAAGTGCATGAGCTGTCAAATTGAGCGCGGTATTCACATTGCCTTTTGCATCTGTTGTCGCTTTCTTAATTTGATTATTCACCGCAGGCGATAATCCTGAAGCCACCACTTCCGCTGCCGGTCTGCCGGCTAAAGCAGTGCTGATAACATTTAATGCTGAATCAATGACAAGACGTTGACTTCCACCCGTTTCCCATTCTTTGGCTTCGCGACTCGCTGTCTCAAAATTATCTCGTGCTTGTTTGACTAAAGCTTGGTTAATTTCGTTGTTGTTTTCTGCCTTGGCTTTTTCTGCTTCTTCTAACGCAATTGCGGCTTCATGACGCTTCGCTTTCGCTTCTTCGCCAAATTTATTAGCAAGCAAACTTCCCGCTTCCGCGACATTTGGTCCAAATTTCTCTGTCACCTCACGTTGGAAATCAAGTTCTTTTTGAACATCATCTTTATTAAAACGATTCTCTAATTTGCCACTTTGGCTTGGTGCACTTTCTGTAGTGATATCGGTTTTTATCGCAGCAATTTCTTCTTGTACCGTTTTGCCTGTACGTTTTAATTGCTCAGCTTCATCTTTAATAGTGATATTTTGTGTATTAATACCACTTTTTGTTATGCTTGATTGACTATCAGAATCTTTACCATAGCCCATGCCATAAGAGAATTGGAGAGACTCTTTACCTTCAGCCAATTTTTTGGTGTTCTCTTGTCCATCTACTCCTTTAGAATTAACGGTTGTATTGCCATTCTTATCGGTATAAAGCAGATTACCATCTTTATCCGTGGCTTGTTTTGTACTTTGAGCTGCACCATTTTCGCCAAATGGTGTTTCAAAGTTAGCCGATACACTACCACTTACACCAAAACTGCTGCCACTATAATTTGAGTGATTTTCAATATCTGAATGAGTAATGCTACCAGTACTAAAATGGTTTTTACCATCTGCTTCTGCTTTTTGGGTAGACGTAATCAATGCACCTTTAAGATCGGTATGCTTATTAACATTAATATCATAACCTTCATCTCCGGCAAAAATTCCTGCCTGTTCATTTACACTCGCATAGTCTGTATTAACTTTCGACTTATTGAAACTACCACCCGCAGCAAAACCGTAGCCTACTGTCACACTAGCACTTGCATTCATTTGCTTACCGCGATAGCTAGATTTATCTTGCAAGCTTTCAATTTTCAGATTTTCTGCATCTAATTCGACACCTTTACCTTTAACTTGACTGCCCGCAAGGGTTACATCTCCGCCTGCTTTAACCACAGTTTTACTTTGGCTATCTCCTACATGACTAGCGATATAAGTGGTTTCATCACCATTTCCGTAACCTTTTCCGTGATTACCGCCTAAAGTAGCTCCAGCAGCTACACCACTGCCAACTTTAATAGCAACTCCTGCATTAAAGCCACTAGATTTATTGGTACTACGCTCTTTATGATTCTGCTCAACCGCTTTAACAATCACTTGATTATCAGCCGATAAAAACGTGCCTTGTTTACCAGAAACATCTGAACCTTCAATGCTAATATTAGAATCCTTGCCCGCACCTGTCGCACCAATATTCACCTTACCGCCCGCATTAACTTGGGATTTGGCCGCGGTTTTTCCTTCAGTATGAGTACGTGATTCGCTCTTTTTAAGCTATTAATAAAACTTATAATATTGCACCAATATTTTGCTTAAAAACTCTACAAGTCTATATTTAAAACACAAAAAGTGCGGTCAAATTTTGAGAATTTTTAAAACTCTTTGAAAATTGATCGCACTTTAATCCAACAATTTCTTTTGTATAAGTTTAAATATAGCTTACTCTAGCTATTAGAATGGAAGTATTGAATCATTTTTTGATATAAAAACTTTGTCACACTCTTTGTTTAGATATAAATAATCATATATATTTTTTTCTATCCAATTCTTATCTAAAGAATAAATCATATCTTTTTTAAAAGCCTCTTTAGGAAAGATAAACGCTATTTTCCCCGACTTATAACCGGATATAGACAATAACCCAAGAGACCTTTCCGTATCCATTGTTTCAAATATAATAAAGTCAACAACTTGATCTATATAATAATTCTCACTCTTATCTCGAATAAAAACTCTAAATATATCTCCAGACCATAATAATTCACTTTCATATTCTTCTAGCAAATAAAACATTATCAAACCTCAATTATTTTATATTTAACTTATGATTTCCAGCTAGCTTTGTCATATTTCCTTCTATGTAAACCCACCCAAATGTTTACCTTTTATAGTTTTTTAGAGAAAAAAGTTGCTACCTTGCTAATCAGGATAGCCATATATAAGATAGTTTATTATCTAAAAAACCAACTTGAATACTATTAAATGAGATAAAGTCATACTCACCCTCTTCATTTAACTCAATCTTATATTCAATACATTGATCATCTAAAATATTAATAATAGAATGGATTGAAATATTCTCTTTTAACTTAAATAATGACGATTTTGAAAAATCAATACTAACTTCCATAACAAGTGAATTATATAAATAGATATTAACTCCATCATATAATAATATCTCTTTATTTTTTTTTCTCTGCGGTTGGAAATGTATAGGTTCTCCAAGTAAAGATACAACTTTCGATTTTGTCTCTCCTATAGCCACTCCGTAAAAGCATTTATGGAAAATTAAATTCATAATATCTTCTTTAGTTACGATCATTGTTAATCCCCTCCAATGCTTTTTTAAGATTCTTAAATTCTCTAGATTTAGGATCTCCTTTTTGAGAAGACATATTAAAACCAGCTTCAGAATGCTTGATTAAAAAATCTCTAAATGATTCACTTTTAAGTGAGTCATTAGCAATAGATATGGCTTTTTCCACTTCTTTCTGATTATATGAAGAAAATACAGGTTTAAAAATAATGCCACCTTTATGATCGGGGAGAGCTTTCAGCTCTATTTTCCCTATATTAAAATGAACACCTTTTATTAATAGATCTGGGGCAATTTTTTGTGATTTTATAATATCCCTGATCAATGAGGGATCACAATCATTATGCACCCAAACCCCATCAAGGTCAGAATTAGCTCCTTTGATAAAGTAAGTGTGGTCAGTCTCAACTGTCAGGTTATATGCGCTTAACTTCTCAGCCTTGATGCTAACACCTTTCACCGTCTGCCAGTGATTATTTTCTGATAATAACTTATAGCCGGCTTTCAGATTTTGTGCATCTACCCATTGGGCATTTTGGATTTCTCCTTTGTAGTGATGCCCTTCAGAACTCGGTACCAGCTCACCTTGATTTACCTGGGTAAAGAATGGATGAATTTTGTTTGAAACAATAGTTTGATGTTTGCCTTGTTCATCAATCACTTCTACATATACCGTAAAATCATACGGGTTGTTGTAGTGTGCTTGTACACGCTGATAGGTCATTTGTCCTGTCAGTTCATTTTTCGCATAAACTTTGTCGCCCACTTTAATGGATTGAATCGGTTTATACCCCTGTTCGGTTTTCACTTCCATGTCACCACGGAAAGAACAAGTTTTGGGGTTTATTTTCGCGACATTAACACTGGAATGGGCTACATCAATCTTTCCATTTTTTAATTTGGCAATAGACTTAGCCATCGCCAATCCTGCACCACTTAGAACCACGCCTCCAGTTGAAACACCTTTCATTTTACCTTGGCGGTAACCTTGCATTTCTCCCGCGAGTTTGGGATTCTCTTGAAGGGCAAGCGCATAAGCCTCATCCCAATCTTTCAATGAGACCACAACATTATTATAGGTTTTCTCTGGATTTGAGATTGCTTCCCATAAAGACACAACGGTATCATCTAAATTAACAACCGCATCCGCAGTTTCTTTAACACTATCAATTTGACCCTGAGCTTCTGCAAGCTCTAACCCTTCTTGATATTCTTTAGCTTTATCTTCATCTCCATTGAATAAAACCTTGGCATACATTTCAATGTTTTGCTTACGCTCATTACTAGGATGAACGTCATCAGCCATGCTGTTATTCTCCACAGAGTCTTTCGCTGTTTTAGCCGCAATAATCGCCCCATCAGAGCTATCCGATAAACTACCACCAGCAATACCTGCAGCCACTTGGCTTAAAGACGATACCGTACGTTTTTCTTCTTCGCTCAGCTTTTCAGGTGATTTATTGTAAAGTGTTGACGCTAAGAAATTAGCCGCAACCTCTCCACCCGCAGCACCTGCCGCACCCGCAGCAACATTACGATTGCCTGCATAAGCCTCTACCGCGCCCCAAAGCGCATGAGCAGTCAAATTGAGCGCGGTATTCACATTACCTTTTGCATCTGTTGTTGCTTTCTTAATTTGATTATTCACCGCAGGTGATAATCCTGAAGCTACCACTTCCGCTGCCGGTCTGCCGGCTAAAGCGGTGCTGATAACATTTAATGCCGAATCAATGACAAGACGTTGACTTCCACCCGTTTCCCATTCTTTGGCTTCGCGACTCGCTGTCTCAAAATTATCTCGTGCTTGTTTGACTAAAGCTTGGTTAATTTCGTTGTTGTTTTCTGCCTTGGCTTTTTCTGCTTCTTCTAACGCAATTGCGGCTTCATGACGCTTCGCTTTCGCTTCTTCGCCAAATTTATTAGCAAGCAAACTTCCCGCTTCCGCGACATTTGGTCCAAATTTCTCTGTCACCTCACGTTGGAAATCAAGTTCTTTTTGAACATCATCTTTATTAAAACGATTCTCTAATTTGCCACTTTGGCTTGGTGCACTTTCTGTAGTGATATCGGTTTTTATCGCAGCAATTTCTTCTTGTACCGTTTTGCCTGTACGTTTTAATTGCTCAGCTTCATCTTTAATAGTGATATTTTGTGTATTAATACCACTTTTTGTTATGCTTGATTGACTATCAGAATCTTTACCATAGCCCATGCCATAAGAGAATTGGAGAGACTCTTTACCTTCAGCCAATTTTTTGGTGTTCTCTTGTCCATCTACTCCTTTAGAATTAACGGTTGTATTGCCATTCTTATCGGTATAAAGCAGATTACCATCTTTATCCGTGGCTTGTTTTGTACTTTGAGCTGCACCATTTTCGCCAAATGGTGTTTCAAAGTTAGCCGATACACTACCACTTACACCAAAACTGCTGCCACTATAATTTGAGTGATTTTCAATATCTGAATGAGTAATGCTACCAGTACTAAAATGGTTTTTACCATCTGCTTCTGCTTTTTGGGTAGACGTAATCAATGCACCTTTAAGATCGGTATGCTTATTAACATTAATATCATAACCTTCATCTCCGGCATAAATTCCTGCCTGTTCATTCACGCTTGCATGATCAGCATTGATTTTCGATTTATTGAAACTACCACCTGCGGCAAAACCATAGCCTACCGTCACACTACCTTGCATATTCATCTGTTTACCATGGTAGCTAGATTTATCTTGCAAGCTCTCAATATTCAGATTTTCCGCATCCAATTCAACACGTTTACCTTTCACTTGACTGCCTGCAAGAGTGACATCACCACCTGCATTAATCACGGTTTTACTTTGGCTATCACCTACATGGCTAGCAACATAAGTGGTTTCATCACCATTGCCGTAACCTTTTCCGTAATTACCGCCGAAAGTAGCCCCAGCAGCTACACCACTGCCAACTTTAATAGCAACTCCTGCATTAAAGCCACTCGATTTATTAGTGCTACGTTCTTGGTGGTTTTGTTCTGCTGCTTTGATGTTTACTTGATTGTCTGCCATCAAAGTCGTGCCTTGTTTACCTGAGATATCTGAGCCTTCAATATTAATGTTGGAATCCTTTCCTGCGCCTGTCGCCACAATATTTACTTTGCCGCCTGCATTAACTTGGGATTTATAGGCTGTTGTACCTTCAGTATGCGTGTGAGATTCATTTTTTTGTTGACCGTAAGTGATTTGCACCCCTACTACGGAATCCACATCGCTATTACTCATTGCTTTTTGAATAGAGTCGCCAGCTTTCATTACGCTATCAGCTGCACGATAAGCATCAAAGCCTGCATTAGCTGCAGCCATCGCATTCACACGACCATGCTTACTCTCACCTACTTGTCTAGTTGATTGCACTGCACCTTGTACAGCTTGAATGGTAGAAATAACAGGAGAGGTAATAGCAAGAGTTAAACCTTTTTGCTCAAATTTTTGTTTGGTGTTGGTTTCATATTTATCATCTGCAGCTTTAATATCGACTTTTTTCGCCAGAATATTCACATCGCCGTCTTTGATTGCACTCACCTTACTAGCGGTTTGAGTATAAGTGTTTTCCGCAATCATCGTAGTATTACCGTTCAAGCTACCTACTTGGCTACCTTGCGCATAAAGCTTAGTCTGATCACTTTCCGTGGCTTGTTTTTGAGAACCAAAGGTTACTCCAATACCACCTCCCAACATGCCTGATTTTTTCTTGCTGTAATAATCATCAGAGTAGACTCGGTTCTCAGCTTCGCGAATATCAATATTTTTAGCCTTCACCGTTAAGCTATCATCACCCACAATATCTGAGCCTTGCACTGTGACATTACCATCTTGAGAGTAAATCACAACGCTCTTTCCATCAATTTCACTACCTTTACTCAAATCGTAATTATGCTTATGTTTATATTCTTCAGTAACGCTCGTAAACGCACCTTTAGATTTTTGCTTATTACGGGTATCTAGATGTTCAATATCTCGCCCTTCTTCAATTCGAACATCTCCTTTAGAGGCAACCATTACTTTGCCATTAGCACTCGTTACCTCAGCTTGACGAAGTGTGGTTTCCTCTTGTCCCACTAAACGAGTGCCTTCTTTGCCCTCAATAACAGAGCTCACTTCACCTTCTTTATCTAAGTGATAATGATGGTTATCGCTAAAGTCATAGTGTTCTTTACTGCTTTGCTTCTCAGTCGTCACCAAAAGCTTACCTTTGGCATTTACATCAACCGTGCCTGCCGATTTCACATTTGCTGCTTTTATCGTGATATCACCACCACTTTGAATGGATAACTCACCACCTTTGCCTGTTACCTTCAATTCACTTTGACGATCGACTTGTTTATTACCCGTTTCTGTTCGACCTAATTGGCTTTGTGTTTCTGTTGAGGTGGCACCAAGCTCTACGGATTTTCCACCATAAAGTGACACGCTATCTGCTGCCATAATCTTGCCACCAAGGTTCACTAATTTTTGCTTAGCATTAAGATTGACATTATTAGCAAAAACCAGACCTTTGTTCTCTAAATCTTGACCGTATAAATTTACTAGGTTTGCAGCAAGTACCGTCCCTTCATTGGTCATATCCTTCACTGTACCTACGATGCTATCCCCCGAAATCACAGAGCCTGTAGGGGTAACTTGAGTACGATTAGAAGCTAAATAAATCTTAGGCGTTAACACATTGAGTTTTTTACCACTTGGTAAAGTGATTTCTTGGTTCACCATCCACACTAAATCAGTGGTCAGCTCCGCCATTTGTTCTTTGCTTAAGCCAACACCCGGCACTAAGTTAAATTGTTTAGCATAACGTATGCCGTTGTCCATCAAACCTTTATATTGCTCTAAGGCATTTTGATATCCATCAAGATAACGACGACCGGTTAACTGGTTAATTTGCTCATTCACTAAACGCAACTCATAAAAACCATCCCCCAAACGTTTCAACATATTATTTGAGTCGTAGCGTAATGCATTGAACATATAATCCGAACTCAACCATTTTTGCTTATTCGCAAAACGTGGATCAGTTTCAATCACATAGCCTTTTGGTGCATTAGGATTCACATTATAAAGAGAGGATTTATCTAGCGATTGAGTCAGATGATTTAACACCACATCACCCACATCACCTTTATTAGCCACGCTATTATTGGTAAATTCAGGGGACACATTTTCTTTATAGGCTAGAATTCCTAACTTCTTCTCTTTTTCAGTTTGTTTAAAGTAAGGAGTTGTGTTCTTGCCCGTGGTATAGTAATGGTCAAGGCCGTGTCTTCTTTTTTTTCTCTCCTTATAATGGGCTGTTACGCGACCCGCATCCGTCACAACAGTACGACCTTCAAATTCATCGTTATGTAATTGTCCATCCGCAATCTGAATCAACCCACCAGCGATCACTTTACTGTCTTGGTTGTCTAGATGCGCATCATTAAAATCGATACCACCACCACTTAAAATCTTACCTTCCTGGTATTTTGGTTTAAGTACCACGGTTTCATTCACTGTGCGGGTATAATCATACTCATGCCAGTTATCACTTTCGATTTTGCCGTCCGGTGAAAAAATATGGTAAAGATCTCTTATTTTTCGGTTTAATCCAAAGCGACTACTCTTGTTATCTTGTTTTACTTTATAAACCCCAGAGTCTTTACCATAAATAGTCGAATCATTCCCAATTCGATACTCAAAAATCGGTGTAGACGAAGTATCCACATTTTCCGTTTCAAGGAAGAAGTGTTTATTTTCTACTTTACCGGTATTGAAGCTAATCGCTTTGCTTTTCGCACTGTCATAAAGGTTTAACGCTTCAATCACACCATTGTAGTTGTGAACATACGCTGACTTACCTGTAGCCTGGTTGTTTTCATCCAACGCTTTACCCACATAAATCTTACCCATACTTAAAAGGGTACTTTCATTGCGGTTTAAAACTTTATCCACGCCCACATCTAAACGCTCACGCGCCGCAATTACAGCAGATTTGTCCCCTTCTTCAAGGTTATTTAAACTATCCCCCTGTAAAGCCACATGGTCACCATAAATACGGCCGGTACCTAAGTTATTGATGGTTACTGCTTTTGCCACCGTCAATGCACCATCAATTAAACCGCGGTTAGTCAAAGTGTTTGTATTAATGCGTGTTTCATTACCACTAATTTCAGCATCTTTCGTGTTATCCACATTAGCGGCTTTAACATCAGCCTTATTGCCTACACGTAATTGGCTATTGTTTTTAAAATCGCCTTCGGTTTTAAAATCTAAATTACCGCCAACTTGGAAGGCGTTATTTAACGTTAAACTATCTTGTAAACGAACCGTTAAATCTCCTTTGGTTTTGATATCACCTTCATTGGCTAACGTCTTCGCTTTTAACTCAATTGATTTACCTGCTTCAATCTCACCTTGTTTGTTATCAATGGTTTGAGCAACATCTAGTTGAGCATGCTCATCACTGTAGATGCCCCCTTGTTGGTTGGAAAGATTTTCAGCTGTAATCGCCACTTGAGCACCACGGATACCTTGCTCAGCTTTACCACCCGCTTTAGTTCCTTGGTTATCCACATGTTTTGCTTTAATTGCCACTTTCTCTGTCGCAACAATTAAAGAGCCTTTATCCGATTGCTTGCGGTTATCCACGTTGTTCGCATTAAGCTGAACTTGTTTACCGGCAATCACACCTTGTTTGTTATCAATGTTTTGAGCGTTAAGTTGTGTCTGAGCTTTAGCATAAACGGTGCCACGGTTCTCAATATTCTTTT
>ERZ772805.2794-NODE-2794-length-10679-cov-10.001506_pt1:0-2500 | contig 10679 bp, 3 predicted proteins | sample MGYA00511344_ERZ772805 | MGnify/ENA primary metagenome ERZ772805 (study PRJEB29015, sample SAMEA2737730) | human gut metagenome | biome: human gut; feature: human-associated habitat; material: faeces | place: China | collected 2012 ...
AAACATGGGGATATATCGTTACTATAGTTGAGAACAAAGCGATAGACCTGTATAGACGGCGCCAAAAGCGCCAGGTGGTTGAGTTTAGCGACGAGTTATCAGGGATTTCTGTTGTTTATGATGGAGACAATACTTTGGCATCCTGCATACTGAAACTCCCAGCGCGGTATCGGGAAGTGATTCTGCTCCGGTACTTCCAGGGATACAGCGTAAAAGAGGTAGCAGCAATCCTGGGGCTGTCCCTTTCGGCAGCGTCGAAACTTGACCAACGCGCCAAGAACAGACTAAGAGATCTGTATGAAAAGGAGGGCAAGCTGTGATCACCGACGAGATGTTAAGAATTGCTGCGGCGGAGGCTGATCAGGCCATCCGTAACTCGCTACCGAATCCAGATGAGTGTGACCATCATTTTTCCCCTCGGTTTGAGCGCAAAATGAAGCGCGTCATCCGGCGAGGACGCCATCCAGTGGCCTATAGATTTCTCCATCGGGCTGCGTGTCTTCTGGTTGTGGTAACGCTGGTTGGGGCTTCGTGGCTCACGGTGGATGCGGAGGCACGCGGCACCTTCTTTGCCTGGGTGCGGCAGCAGTACGAAAACTTTGTTGAGTACCGATTCGAGGGACTGGCACCTGATGAAGAAATGACGACCAACTTTGCTCCCACGTGGTTGCCCGAAGGATATGAGGAATATGAGGTACATTCTGCAGGAAGTACTTCTACCAAGAGTTACCGCAATAGTAATGGTCAAGCGATCCATTTCATGTACTCTCCTGGTGCTGATGCGGCAAGTCTCTTTGTGGTTTCAGAGCAAATGACTATTGAGAACGTGTTTGTGGGTACGCAGGAAGCTGATTTCTACCAGGATGCAGATCCCCAAAACGCGAATGTTCTGGTATGGCATTCTGAATCCGGAGATATCCTGTTCTGCATTTCTGCACCGCTGCCTAGTGATGAGATGGTCAAGATTGCGGAATCGATCGCCGTAACCCCATAGAATGATCAGTGCTACTACACAGAATTGTAAAGTTCCGATTCTGATACCTGATGTCAGGATGATCTAATATCCACTGGGAGAAACCTATGAAAAAACGACTATTGCTCGCAGGAGTTATATTCATTGCAATCGCTGCAATTATGGCTGTCTTTTACAACTTTATTGATTATGTCTCGCCGAAAATCCGATTGTTGGGAATAACGTATTAAAGCCAATTCATTTTTTTTTTTTTCAGCGTTATCAGTATCTCCTGTAGGATTATAAGTATCGTACTTCTTAAAAAATTTAGATTTATTAGTCAAAATTACTACACGTTTGGCTTTTCTAGAACGAATTTGATAATTCTCTGCTTCATTTTTTCCCTCCAGTTGTTCCAATTCGTCAATAAATTTGTATGACCATCGAGGAACTTTTTTACGGATTTCGTTTATTCTAATACACTTTGTTCTATTTCCATTTACTATTGTTTTTTCGTTCAAATCAGTTCTAATTGCATCAAATAATATTTTTATTATTTGTTTTTTTTCTTCTTCATAATTTATTTTTACTTGTTCATGTTCTGGAAATAAAGAAAGTGCTTCAAAACTCAAGCTTGATACTAATTTTTTTGAAAATTTACTGATTAGATTGAAAAAAAAAAATGTAGTTACTAAAGATTTTCTATCAAATATATTTATTTTTTTCTCTAATTCTGGATAATTACTATTATTTTTTTTATAAGTATTATTAGAAATAAGGATACCATGAATTTTATTTATCAAAATGGTATTTTTTTTTTCATTTTTTTCATATTGGATTGAGGTTGAAAAAACATTTTCGATTTGTCCACGAAAGCGTCCGTTCAGGAAAGGATCATATATTTTAGTTAAATATTTTGTTTTAGTTTCATCATTAGACAATCGAATTCGGTTTTCTAATATATCCAGAGAAATTAATTCCTTATCCATTACTTTTGCCCTATTTACAAATTCATTGCTCAATTTGTTTCTTTTTTCTTCATTAGTATAGCTCCAATAATTAGACAATTCATCATAGGAAATTTTATCTTTTGTGAAGAGATAAAATTTGGTTTCCATCATTTTATGAAAAGTTGATAAATTTGGTGGATACATAAAAGATATTCTTTCTTTTCCATCACTTTGACATGTATGAAAAAAAAATTCTGAAATTTCATTTTTTACGACATTTTCAAATCGATTATTTTTTATATATCGAAATGGACGATTCCATCGTTTATAATTGAAAAGAATGTTTACGAGAGGTTTTTTAACAAACCCTAATTTATATTTCTCCTCGTCAATTTTGTAGAAATTATTTTCGTTTTTCGAAAAAAGAGAAAGAAAACCCTCTTTATTGTTGGATCTTTTTTGTTTTTGTTTAGTTTGTACTCTTTGCAAATTTTTTTCGACATCTATTTTTTTTCCTTTTTTATAAATTTCATGGGTTTCTTGAATTTCTGACAATTTCTTACTAAAAAAAGGGGGGGGTACTCTTCCTAAATAATAT
>ERZ772805.2807-NODE-2807-length-10616-cov-3.334059_pt1 | contig 10616 bp, 9 predicted proteins | sample MGYA00511344_ERZ772805 | MGnify/ENA primary metagenome ERZ772805 (study PRJEB29015, sample SAMEA2737730) | human gut metagenome | biome: human gut; feature: human-associated habitat; material: faeces | place: China | collected 2012 ...
TTTGTATCTTTAAGCCCAGATCATTTTCCAAATAGGAATAAATAGAACTTTTTACTACATCTTCCGTAATACCTGTAATAAAATCCGTAGGCATGTAGGTGTATTCTACTACATAAGGTTTCCCATCCACCAATCTGGTACGGCATATATAGCAGACAAAAGCATTTTCTGCCACCTGCAGTTTTTCTGCCACTTCTTTACTTGCTTTTTTCAGTCCAAATTCATGGACATCCGAAGATACCTTCCGTCCTGCCTGGTCTTTACTAAATCCACTGAACTGACCGGATTTTGAAAAGCCCACCTGGTCCGTCATGCCCGGAGCCACGGCTTTTACAAAGGTTCCTGCACCCCGTCGTTTTGTGATCAGACCTTTTGCTACCAGAAGCTCCATTGCCTCTCTTATGGTAATACGGCTGGCATCATAGATCTTACACATTTCCATTTCCTGTGGCAGTCTTGTATCCGGCGGGTAAGTTCCATCTTTAATTTTCTTCTGTATCTCTTCCGCGATCATCTCATATTTATACATGATATATAAACTCCTCTTCCTGTCTCGTCACGTATGTCATATCATTTTATAAATAAATTATAACTTACCAATTATAAAATTACAAGGAAACCACTTTTTATTTTATGCATTTGTATCCTCTGTTTTTTCAGCAGGCACTACCGGTTCTCCCGGATATTCGATTACATAAAATTCATATCCATTGATCACCCTGGTAGTACCATATACATCTTTTCGTTTGAAACCGCTTCCATAGTTAGCATGAACATGACCATGTAAAAAGTACTTTGGATGATATTTATCCATCAGGTCTAAAAATGCCTTAAATCCGCGATGGGGCAGATCTTCCATATCATTTAACTTATATGCCGGGGCATGGGTCACAAGGATATCAAAGCCTTTGTGGCGCCACAGCTTCCACCAAAGTTTATGAATACGTTTCCTCATCATCTTCTCTGTGTACTGATTAGGTGAGTCCGGTATATATTCCATGGAACCTCCCAGTCCCAGAATACGGACTCCCTTGTATACAAAAATATCATCATCAATACAAATGCAGCCTTCCGGCGGTTTGTATTCATATTTTGTATCATGATTTCCCTTTACATACAATAAAGGGGCATGGCACAGAGTTGCAAAAAAAGTAAGATATTCAGGTTCAAGATCTCCACAGGAAATGATCAGATCAATATCTTTCATCTGCTCCGGGTCATAGTATTCATACAACAGCTTTGATTCCTGATCAGCAAATATCATTATGTTCATTTATAAGAATTGAATGTGTTCTTGCATCCTTAACATACTCAAGTCTGTATCTGTACATCTGCTCCCTTAACTTATTGATAATCTGTATAAGTCTGTCATTGTCTGTCATTGCATATATTGTATCATGGAACTGGACATCGGCATCTACAATATTTACAACATCTTTTGAAACAATTGCAGACTCAAACACCTTATTGGCAGCTCTAAGATCCATAATACGCTCAGGTGTCACGTTTTTGCATGCGAGTGCAACTGCAAGCTCCTCAAGTGTACATCTTACTTCGAGAACATCTCTCATATCTTTTTCAGTTATATGGGCAACTTCTGCACCCTTTCTTGGAATCATAATAACAAGCCCCTCAAGTTCAAGCTTACGGATAGCTTCTCTTATAGGTGTTCTGCTTACTCCGAGCTTCTGTGCAAGCTGAATCTCCATCAGTCTCTCACCGGGTTCCATCTCGCCACGCAGTATTGCCTGTCTCAATGTATTAAAAACAACATCCCTCAATGGGAGATAATCATTTACATCCATCTTTAATTCGCCCTTCATAATTTCTTATGTCCTCCATTTCTAATTATATTATTACGTATGTTTCGATTGAACAGTTATCCTAGTTAAATGTCTCAGTAATATATACTTGACGTGCCTCGCCCTGTGCCTTTAATACAGCCTGACACCTCAATGCCGTCTGTTCATCCGGAAAAATTCCGAACACAGTAGGACCACTTCCACTCATCATTGCTCCTATCGCTCCGTTTTTAAGCATCTGTTTCTTAATGCTGTCTATAACCGGATAAAGAGGAATTGTGACACCTTCAAGCACATTGCCCATCTTTTGTGCCACGCCTTCTACATCGCCTCTTTTTATTGCATCCATTATGCCATCAATATCAGGATGCTTGCTTATTCCGCCCATATCAAGACTTTCATAGACAAGCTTTGTTGAAACATTAATCGGAGGCTTTGCGACAATAAGCCAGCAGTGTGGCATAGGCGTAAGACGCGTAAGCTTTTCTCCTATTCCCTCAGCTAGTGCTGTTCCTCTCATTATGCAATAAGGAACATCCGCACCAATCTTTAAGCCCATCTCCATAAGCTTCGACTGCGATATTCCGAGGTCAAATATCTTATTCATGCCAAATAATGTTGAAGCCGCATCTGTACTTCCTCCAGCCATTCCGGCTGCAACCGGTATAAACTTATTAAGGTCTATCTCTACGCCCTCTTTGATATTATATTCATCTTTCATCATTCTGGCAGCCTTATAAATAAGATTATTCTCATTCACAGGCAGAAAAAACAGATTTGAATTAATCCTTATCTCATTCTCCGGAATCTTTTTAATGATGATTCTGTCATATATTCCGACAGTCTGCATTATCATGCGTACTTCATGATAGCCATCATCTCTTTTTCCAAGAACATCAAGACCAAGATTAATCTTTGCACGTGCCTTTAATCGTATACTGTCCATATCTTTTCTCCATTGTTTCTTGTATACAACAATTATATAAAATGTATTGTATTTTTGCAAGTACATAGTTATCTTTTATAAATATTTTCTTGTTTTTTTACGTATATTTAATATCTGCCTAAATAGCTTCCTTATTTTTCCTGTATTTATTAGGTGAAACTCCCTTGACATGCCTGAATGCATCCCCAAAATAGTTACTGTCATTGAAACCGCACTCAAATGCTATATCAGTGATAGACTTATTAGTCTCAAGAAGGAGCCTGCACGCATTTTTAATTCTTACATTAACTATATATTCTTTAAATCCAAAACCTGTTACAGCCTTAAACTTCTTAGATAAGTATGACCTGCTTATATGGAATTTATCCGACATATCCTCAAGACTTAACTTTTTGTCATAATTTTCATATATATATGTCGCAATCTGCTGCATGAGCTGATTATCAACATCAAGCTCTTTTATAACATTTTCCTCATATCTCCGGCATCTTATTATAAAAAGGACAAGTTCTATAAGCCCCGTCCTTATAAATGCCGGTGACAATATATCCTGTCCTTCATTTTCAAAAATCATCTTATTCATAAGTGATTCAACATAATCTCTTCTTTTATCAGGAATAGAAATAACACCGGTTGAGAGAGATTCTTTCACAAAATCCGGTCCAACAATGTCATTGAGCCATTTTAAATTACTCTCTTTAAAACACAAAACATATCTCTCACTGCAGCCATGCTGCGGAAACGAGCTTTTATGAAGTTCCCCTTGCGGTACAACAATAAGATCGCCTCTGTTAAGCTTATAAATATTATGGTCAATAAAAAATGTACAGTCGCCATTTATCAGATAGAAAATCTCATAATATGGATGTGTATGTGCCGGCTGGCTTCCCGAACTTTTATCTCTTTTTATCTTATAAACTTTAAAATCTGTAGGCATATCAAATAAATAATCCATAAAGGCCTCCGTATATTATAAATAAAACTTTAAACTTTTTTTCTGTATTATCCCACTAAAACTGTTATATTTTTGTAGAATTTACTGCTTTTTGTGCTATGATTAACATAAACATTAATGAACTTGATTTATCTTGTCAAGTACCAAAAATAATTATGTGCTAAAATATGCCATTTTTGCACAGAAATGGAGATAATTAACATGTCAAAACCAATAAGTGCTGATAAACGCAAATTAATTCTTGAGGGTAATCTTATTCAGGCTATCCTTATGCTTGCAATTCCTGTAATGCTCAACAGTTTCATCCAGTCAATGTACAACCTTACAGATACATTCTGGCTTGGAAAAATCGGAACTGCTTCACAGGCAGCAATAACACTTGTATCTCCTGTGCAGAATATACTAATAAACTTTGGTGCCGGCATAACAACCGCCGGTTCAATTCTTATATCACAGTATCTCGGTGCCAGACAGGACAAGCAGGCCAATTCAATGGCAAACCATATCTGCCTGTGTTCGCTTGTATTTGCAGTAATATGTGCCGGAATATGCTGGATTGCCACACCTGGTATAGTAAAATGGCTTGGAGCTGAACAGGACATTTATCACTTCAGTATTTCATATTTAAGGATAGTTGTACTTGACCTTCCATTTCTTTTTATGATTAACCTGTATACATCAGTAAAACAGTCACAAGGTGACACTGTACGTCCTATGCTTCTTAATCTTCTGGGCGTATCACTCAACCTAATAATGGATCCGGTCTTCCTTATCGTATTTAAAATGGGAATCTCCGGAGCCGCACTTGCAACACTTATTGCCAAAATTCCAAGTGCCGCAATTGCAATACTTGCATTAAGACGCAAAAACCAGCTTATCCGTCTTGACTTTAAAAATTTCAAATTTGATAAAAATAAAATGACATCTATATTTAAAATTGGTCTTCCAACAGCAATCGGTGGAAGCACAATGCAGTTTGGTTTCCTTCTTATGACAAAAAATGTCAATGCATACGGAACTACAGCTACAACCGCATACGGTATCGGAAATAAAATCAACAGCCTTATCACAATGCCGGCAAGCGGAATCGGCTCTGCTATATCAACAATAGTCGGTCAGAATTTCGGAGCCAATAATCTCAAACGTGTAAATAAATCATATCATATCGCATTGCGAATCGGTGCAGTATTTCTTTTTGTATTTGGTACTATCCTTTCGCGTCCATTTATCGCTGAACCAATTGTACGTTTCTTTACAAGCGATGAAAATGTTGTTCCGCTTGCAACACAATTTCTGTCAATCATGGCAATGTGCTGCTGGACTAATGCTTTTTATAACGTAACACAGGGACTTTTCCAGGGTTCCGGACATACATTGATAACAATGCTTGTCGATGCTACAAGAATATGGATTTTCCGTTTTCTCACATTATGGGTTTGTTCATCAATCCTCAAAATGGGAGTTGAAAGTGTATGGTATGCTGTTGTAGTAAGTAATGCGACATCCGCTCTTATTCTTTATATTCTTTACTGGACAGGAATTTGGAAAAAACGTACTATTAAGATTGAGTAAGTTCTGTCCGATATATAATGTAAAGAATACTAAATCATACCACGGAGGGTAATATTATGGATTTTAACGGAATAGGAACAAGTTATTCAGCTTATGAAACTAAAAATGTATCAGCTAAATCAACAAATGACAAAAAAGCTGATTCAACTGATAAATCTTCAGAAAAATCTGTTTATTCTGAAATAAGTGCTTCTTATGAACCTTCTTCATCAACATCAAAAGTAACATCTGCTGCAGACAGAAAGGCCATCATTGCTCAGCTCAAATCTGATACAGAGCAAAGAATGGCACAGATGCAGTCACTTGTAACAAAGATGTTTGCAAAGCAGGGCATTACAATCGGAACTGCCGATGATATGTGGAAAGCACTTGCCAATGGCAATTTTACAGCAGATGCTGATACTATTGCACAGGCAAAAGAAGATATTTCAGAAGACGGTTACTGGGGTGTCAACCAGACATCAGACAGACTTCTTGATTTCGCTGTAGCTCTTTCAGGCGGCGATGAAGAAAACATGAAAAAGATGGTATCTGCTGTAGAAAAAGGATTTAAAGAAGCAACTAAATCATGGGGAAAAGACCTTCCTTCAATCTCAAACGATACATATTCAGCAACAATGAAAAAGTTTGACCAGTGGTTTTCAGATAACGGATATTCAACAAAGACATCCGATATTTTAGGTAATAACTAAAACATAATTTTAAAAATTTACTGACATTGCCATGTTTAACTGTAACATGGCAATGTTATATTTTCAGGAGCAATATAGATAAAATGGCATCAGAAAACATCGTGCAAAAAAAGAAACAAAATCAGAAAAAGAAACAGCTTTTAATTATTACAACAATTATCTCAGCATTACTTCTTTTAATTATTATATTTACCTCATTATGTCATATAAAAATACGATTAAACGGAGATTCTGACGAGACAGTTGAATATGGAAATGAATATACGGAAGAAGGTGCAACAGCAGCTTATACTGTATTATTTTCAAAGAAAAAGCCTCTTGCAGTAACAATTGACGGCATAGTTGACTCCTCAAAAGTCGGAAAATATCATATAAAGTACAAAGCCAAAAAAGGACTTTTCTCACGCGAAACAACACGCATCGTATCAGTTGTTGACAAAGAATGTCCTGTTATTGAACTTAACCACACCGACGGCTATTATCCCAAAAAAGGTGAAGCCTATATTGAAGAAGGATACACCGCACATGATAACTATGACGGCGATATAACAAACAAAGTAACACGCAAGGAGACAAAAAGTTTCATAACTTATACAGTAAACGATTCTTCAGGAAATATCGCAGTTGCAACCCGTGAAATTGAATATAATGACGGAATTGCACCGACAATCACATTGAACGGCGATTCAGATATAACAATGAATGCCGGAACAGCTTTTGATGACCCCGGCTGCACAGCTTCCGACTCAAAAGGAAATGATCTCACAGAAGCAGTGACTGTTGACGGTGATTTAAATACATATAAAGCCGGTGATTATACTATAACTTATTCTGTCACTGATAAATATGGAAATGAATCAAGTGTCGAAAGACATATAAAAATCAATCCGCTCCGGCAGGCAGATACTGTAAGTCCCGGTTCAAAAACTGTCTATCTCACATTTGATGACGGTCCTGGCGAATACACACAACAGCTTCTCGACACACTTGCAAAATATAATGTAAAAGCAACATTTTTTGTAACTGACGGAAACAGTGATTACCGTTATCTTCTTGCAAAAGAAGCAGCCGCAGGACACACTGTTGCAATACACAGTGCAACCCACGACTACAAGTATATCTATTCAAGCTGTGATGCTTATTTTGAAGATTTAAACCGCATGTCAGACATAATAACCGAACAGACAGGAAAACGTCCAAAACTTCTGCGTTTTCCAGGTGGAAGTTCAAATACAATAAGCAAAAAATACTGTTCCCGTATTATGTCAGTCCTTACCAAAGCTGTCTCAGACCAGGGATACAAGTATTTTGACTGGAATGTATCAAGCGGTGATGCAGGTGGAACAACAAGCACATCCGAAGTTTATAATAATGTCATAAGCGGAATACAGTCACATGACATATCTGTAGTTTTACAACATGACATAAAACTTTTCAGCGTCAACGCAGTTGAGGATATTATTGTATGGGGACTTGCCAACGGATATACATTTCTTCCTCTTACTGAATCAAGTCCTGCTATACACCATGGTGTAAATAATTAGTCTTAAACATTTTTCCGGCTGTCTTACTAGATGGCCGGAGTTTTTATTAACAGCAGTTTCTGTCCTCTCGGCGGTCTGTAATTTAAATCATCAATATCAGAAAGCTGGCTGTTCTGCTGTTTTATCATATCCATTGTAGTGTGATATTTTTTTGTAATATTCCACATATTCTGCGTTCCGTCAGATATATATCCGGCAATTCCCGGAAGTGCCAGGTACTCTTTCTCATCATAATCTGTTATTTCACATTCATTTGCCGCCTGACATGTATACATCTCAAAACAAATGGCATCAATTGAAACACTTCCCTTTATCTCTATTTCATCTTTTGTCGTCATCACTGCCGAAAGCTGCTCAACACATATGTCAAGCGTATAATCCATATCCTTGCATGATGTCAGCTGCAATTTGTATGAAAACGGTACGACAGCTTTAAGCCCGCCCATAGGTACAGCGTCGTCTGATGTCACATAAAACACAGCTGCTATAACTGCACCATTTATTACAATTCCATCTTCTTCAACCGATATATCATCAATCTGTGCAGTTCCGCTGCAATTACATATCTGCATTATACCGGCATATCTGTCTGTCTTTACCCTCTGTGATACACGGCATTTTCCGTTATTTCTGACAATAAGCTTCTTTAATTTTGTCTCATCACATTTTACGGTTATATTTTTTACAGGAGAATATATATCATTTATCACCGTCTGGTGCCTTTCTTCATATCCCCTTACGGACAAATCAAGCACCATCTCAACTGCAATTTCCCTGTTTTCGCCGTCATAGTCCGGACGTGCCTCCATTGTAAAACTGATGAGTCTGTACTGCACAAAGCTCACCATATCCTCACTGCATCCATTTATATCAAGTTTTCCCTCAAATGGAAATGTTGTCTCAACCCATTGTACAGGCTGGCTTTCATCAACCGGAATATACATAAAAAATATTCCTGCCTCACCGTTAAGTGATACCCCATCATCTGTAAGTCTGCTGTTAAATGATTTTATACAGGATTCTTCCCAGATAATTTCACCAACTTCAGGCTTTCCAGCCGGTACAGACAGACTTTCTTTTATTCTCAGATTATCCCTGAGATTAACCGCAAGCTCAGAATATACCACATCCTCACTAAGTGTCTGTATATGCCATCCATCGTCTTCTTCCACTCCTGCTGCTGCCTGAATCTCACTTAATTCCTCGCACACAACAGTAATTGCAATTATTGCCTTTATACTGACTTTTCTTGAATTAATTGCCTTGACTGTTAAATCCTCCAGCTTGGCATCGCACACCGCATATGTACCATCTGCATTATCAGGCAGATTGACATTTTCATTAAAATTCATGCTGCCTGCCATTTTATACGGCATAACTTTTCCGTTAGTTTCATTTCTTCCACAGTAAAGAAACGCAAAATCGAGACTTCCCTTCACCTCTGCACGTTCACCGCTTACTTTCACGCTGTCCGCATGTGGATTTCCCCACTCACGTATAATCGAATCTATATCCGCTTTGCTGTCAGGTACATTAAAATCATCATCAAGTGTAATCTGCATTGTATTCTTACATTTAACGCTGTTTTCACGGATTCTTTCTTTATTGATTTTCAAAATGTTTCCCCCTTTATAATATTAATATATAAAATATTACATCTTAAATACTACCGGTTCCTCACGCTTTTCTGTCTTTAAAACTATATATGGTGTTGTGGCTCTCTGTGTGACCGGTTCCTGAGTTTTTGGACCTGCAAGGCTTAAATCTACATATATTGAATTCTCGCCCAGATATACGTCATTAACGCTTATACTGTAGCCACTCGTTGTCATAGTTCCATAACCTGCAACCATATATGTATAATCTTTTGTTGTATATGTCATTTTAAGCGTACTTCCCTTTTTTTCATCTATAAGTTTCTTTAACTCAGCCGGAAGATCTTCGTCTTCGACAACTGTATAGTCTATCTCCTCTTTTTTAGTGTTGTTTATTCCCTTCAGGGAACATCCCGGCAGAACACACATTCCAGACAGAAGTACCGCAATAACAAGCAATACCGGAATCAGATGCCTTTTTGCCTTAATTCTTTTAAATACATTTCTTTTTTTCAATACATATTCACCACCTGAAAATAATAAATCCCTGTAACAAGACTTAATAAAATCTTATTACAGGGATTTGCTATTTATTCGTAGTTTATTATATTTATCCTATAACATAACCTTTATTTTTGATAACTTCGATTACATCGTCAACATATTTCTCACATGTCTCAACTGAATCAGCCTCAACCATAACTCTCACAACCGGTTCTGTGCCGCTCTCACGTACAAGAATTCGTCCATTCTCGCCGAGTTTTTCTGCCGCTGCTTCAACTGCTGCCCTGACATCAGCATCATTTTGTGCCTCTGTCTTATCTGTCACACGCACATTTTTAAGCACCTGAGGATATATAACAACAGGTGATGCAAGCTGTCCAAGCGTCTTTTTCTTTGCAAGCATTACTTCCATCATCTTGATTGCAGTGATTATACCGTCGCCTGTTGTTGCATATTTGCTGAAAATAATATGTCCTGACTGCTCTCCACCCAGTCTGTAACCATTCTTTGACATGCATTCATATACATATTTGTCACCGACTGCTGTCTTTTCATAATCAATTCCAACCGCGTCAAATGCCTTATAAAGTCCAAAGTTTGACATTACAGTAGTTACAACCTTATTGTCTACAAGCTTGCCTCTTTCTTTCATATAACAGCCATAGATGTATAAAATATGATCTCCGTTTATAACATTGCCATTCTCGTCAACACAAAGGCATCTGTCCGCATCTCCGTCAAACGCAAATCCGGCATCAAGGTGTTCTCTTTTTACAAGCTCACAGAGACTTTCGATGTGTGTGGAACCGCAGCCGTTGTTGATATTTAATCCGTCAGGCTCTGCATGAATCACATATGTCTTTGCTCCGAGTGCATCAAATATGCTCTTTGCAAGTGACCACGCACTTCCGTTTGCTGCATCAAGTCCAATTCTCATACCCTTAAAAGAATAGATTGCAAGACTCATAAGATAGCCCATATATCTGTTACGTCCGGCAGCATAATC